>Ga0214168_1000593_pt1 | contig 14744 bp, 14 predicted proteins | sample LakMenepilimnion_FD_153002 | JGI IMG/M metagenome (GOLD analysis project Ga0214168, IMG submission 153002) | Freshwater microbial communities from Lake Mendota, WI - Practice 29OCT2010 epilimnion v4 | ecosystem: Environmental > Aquatic > Freshwater > Lake > Epilimnion/Euphotic zone | place: Lake...
AGCGGTCCCACTCCGTACGCGGGAACATCATCAAGCAGCCATGGGGGTGTTTGGTGATGGTGAGTTGGCCACCCGCAGTGGCACTCAAAACCTCGCGGTGACGCGTTGGCACCGACAGGCGACCCTTGGCGTCCAAACTCAACGAAGATGCACCTTGAAACACTTAATTCTCGATTCCTGATGACGAAATAAGCAATTTGGGAGCTTTTCCCACTTAATTGCACTTTTTTGCACTGTATCAGGTATTCACGCACTCACAAGGGGGTTTTCAAGTTTTTTTCAATGAAATCAAGGGCTTAGAGGATACTTCGCAAGGGAATCTGACTGGAAAAATCGTTGAAAATTAGGTACTTAGAACTTTGTCTGCAAGTAACTTCTGAGACATTTGAAGAATCAAAAAATAATTCAAAATTTTTGAAAAAATTTAAACGACGGAGCAATTGTTGTTTGAATGCGAAAAAAAGGCTCCTGGTGGAGCCTTTTCTGAGTCGTCAGCGACCTCAATTCAATCCCCAAACATTTTTTGTTTGAGTTCGCGTCGCTGCTGCGCTTCCAATGACAAATTGGCAGTTGGACGCGCCAACAAACGGCCCACACCAATGGGTTCACCCGTTTCGTCGCAATAACCATAATCGCCTGAATCAATGCGCTGAATGGATTGCTCAATTTTCTTCAGCAACTTACGCTCACGGTCACGCGTGCGCAATTCAAGAGCGTGCTCTTCTTCAATGGTGGCGCGGTCTGCGGGATCGGGCACCACCACCGTGTCTTCGCGCAAATGCTCGGTGGTTTCACCCGCATTGGCCAAGATGCCTTGCTTGAGGATCACCAATTTGATTCTGAAATATGCCATTTGCGCATCGTTCATGTAGTCCTTATCGGACATGGCCATGATTTCAGCATCGCTCAGTTGGTCAGGTTTTTTGGTTTTCCAATTGTTCGCCAACTTGGCATCTTTTTTAACGGCCACGAAAGGCGGAGGTGTCAGAGCTTGTGTGGGCATGTTTTGTAAGTAACTGGCTTTTGCAGCCGTAGAAGCCACCGATTGAGCCATCGATGGCACAGTAATTTGAGCGAGACGGGCAGAGGGGCGTACCGCACGCGCGGGGACATCGCCTGAAACGACAGGTGCCACCACTGGGGCATCAACAGGCGCTGATTTTTCGGCTTTAGCAGGCTTGGCTGGCTTTTCAGCTTTGGCAGGCTTAGCGACTTTTTCCGCCTTCACAGGTGCTGCAGGTTTGGCCGCAGCTTTTGGGGTTGCTTTGGGGGCGGCTTTCGCTGCCACTTTGACCGCAACTTTGGCTGCAACTTTCACGGTCGCTTTGGCAACTGGCTTTGGCGCAGATTTGGCAACGGGTTTGGCAGCAGGCTTTGCCTTTGACACCGGCTTAGCAGGTGCTTTGCTGACAGGTTTGCTCGCGGGCTTAGTAGCCGCTTTGGTCACAGGTTTGGCTGCAGGTTTAGAGGCCGGCTTAGACGCCGTTTTTTTCACGACGGGTTTAGCTTTGGCTACAGTTTTGGAGACAGTTGTTTTGACCGCTTTGGCAGGCGCTGATTTGCCTTGCTTCTTTTCAGGTGCGGCCGGTTTGGCTTTAGCTTTGGTTTTCACTTTAGCTTGCATGCTGGTTTTTTTCACTGCGGTTTTTGAGCTCGTTTTAAGGGGCTTTTTCACGTCCTGTCTCCTAGCCGTGGCGGCTTACGCGTCCTTCAAGGACACCAGCCATTTGCAAATGAATTGTGGTCATCGGCTCATTTGCGTCAAAACCCATATTCTCGACCTTTAGGGTGCATCGGGGCTCCAATTAAGGGACCCCGTCAGGGCGCAGATTGTAGCGACTGAACAGCCTTAAAACGCTTTCTGTCAAACTAAACCAAACATTGCTCTAAACCTTGCAACAAAATGTCTTTGGGCAAGTCGATGCCGATGAACACCATTTTGCTAACTTTGACCTCATTTTCAGCCCAGACAGGACCCAAATCGCTTCCCATCAGTTGATGGACGCCCTGGAAAATGACCTTTCTTTCGGTGCCATTCATGTTCAACACACCCTTGTAACGAAGCATGCGAGGTCCATACACGTTCACGATGGCGCCCAAAAAATCCTCCAATTTGGCCGGATCGAAGGGTTTTTCTGATTTGAATACAAAACTCTTCACATCATCGTCAAAGTGATGGTGATGGCCATGCCCCTCGCTTTGGTGCGAAGGGTGATCGCAATGCTCGCCATGCGCGTGATCATGGTGATCATGCGCCTTCTCATGATCATGCGCGTGATCATGATCGTGGCCGCAATGCTCATCGTGCACATGCGGCGCCTCTTCCTTCAAAAAGTCAGGGTCAATGTCCAACTTGGCATTCAAGTTAAACCCCCTCAAATCAAACACCTCGGCCAAAGACACCTCGCCAAAGTGCACCACCTTTTGCGGTGCCCGGGGATTCATGTGAGTCAAACGGTGCTGCAACGCCTCCAACTCAGGCTTAGACACCAAATCGGCCTTGCTGATGAAAATCTGATCCGCAAACCCCACTTGACGACGCGCTTCCTGACGATCATTCAACTGCTGCGCTGCATGCTTGGCATCCACCAGCGTCAAAATCGAATCAAGTAAAAAACTTTCGGCAATTTCATCGTCCATGAAAAACGTTTGCGCCACAGGCCCCGGATCGGCCAAGCCAGTGGTCTCAATCACCACTCGGTCAAAGTTGAGTTCACCCTTGCGCTTTTGCTCTGCCAAAGTTTGAAGCGTGGTACGCAAATCTTCGCGAATGGTGCAGCAAATACAGCCATTGCTCATCTGAATAATTTGCTCATTGGTGTCCGACACCAAAATGTCGCTGTCAATATTCTCCTCACCAAACTCATTTTCAATGATGGCAATTTTCTGTCCATGAGCTTCCGTCAGCACGCGCTTAAGCAAGGTGGTTTTACCGGAACCCAAAAACCCAGTCAGGATGGTTGCAGGAATCAAAGCCATGGAAATACTCCAAAAGAGAGAACACAGTCGTCTAGAAAGGAGTGAAGTGTACCCACCCCAGAGAAAATTATTCTGGGTAAGGATGACTTGTGCGGGCAACGATTTCTGGTACTCCAGTATGAGGCGCCCGCACAAGGCATCCTTGCCCAGCGAGCGAAGGGGAGTTAATGTTTCTTCACCACCACCAACCCCTTCAAATACTCCCCTTCCGGAAAATAAACCGTCATAGGATGATCAGGCGCCCCTTGCAGCCTCTCACTGATATACCCATCCACCCCGGCATCCGTCCCCGCCGAAGCCACAATCTTGTGAAACAAATCAGCACTGATTCCACCAGAACAAGAGTAAGTAAACAACTCCCCACCCGGCGCCAACAACTTAAAAGCCAAGCGATTAATGTCCTTGTAAGCCCGCGCAGCTCGCTCAGCATGCGCCGCTGTAGGCGCAAACTTTGGCGGGTCTAACACAATGGCATCAAACTGCCGCCCCTGCTCAATGAAAACACGCAACGAAGCATTCACATCGGCATCCATGAAAGTCGTGCGTGACACATCAAACCCATTGAGCAACACATTGGCCTTTGCTTTCTCAAGCGCAGGCCCCGAAGAATCAATCGACGTTACATGCGCTGCACCACCCGCCAGTGCCGCCACCGTAAAGCCACCGGTATAGCAATAACAATTGAGCACATTTTGAAACTTCCGAAACAGCGTGTGCTGGAAAAAACGGAAACGACTGTCGCGCTGGTCCAAATAAAAACCTGTTTTATGACCTTCAGCAATGTTGAGTGACAGCTGCCAACCATGCTCTTGCAACACGATCTCGGTTGCCCCCTCACCTCGCAGCCAGCCTGTGACTTCTGGCAAACCTTCAAGGGCACGAACATTGGCATCAGAGCGCTCGTAGAGTTTGCGAAGGCCAGTGGCCTTGAGCAAAGCATCAGCCATCAAGTCTTTGAAACGCTCAGTGCCACAAGACGTAAATTGCGCCACCAAGGTATCGCCATAACGGTCCACCACCAAGCCTGGCAAACCATCCGATTCACCATGTACCAAGCGCATGCCATTGCTTTGAATGTCAAACAAACTTCGTGCTTGAATTGATTTTTGAATGAGGCCTTGAATGAATTCGGCGTCTATGCGCTGCGCCTCGTTGAAACTCCAAACACGCGCCCGAATGCGCGATGTAGGACTGAACGCAGCCCAAGCTAAAAACACACCCTCACTAGACTCAACGCGTACCGTCTCACCAGCATCGGCACTGCCCTTGGCAATGGCCGATTCAAAAATCCACGGATGTTGGCGTTGCAAAGAGCGTTCTTTACCCGCTTTGAGTTGAATCGTTTTCATACCGCCATTGTCCCACTTGATTATTTTTTCTCTTTGCTGCCAGCGGCCCTTTTGGCCCTTGGGTGTGCCGCGTCATAGGCTTTGGACAAATGCTGAAAATCAAGTCGTGTGTAAACCTGTGTGGTACTGATGTTGGCGTGTCCCAACAACTCTTGCACAGCGCGCAAGTCGCTGCTGGACTGAAGCAAATGGCTGGCAAACGAATGCCTCAACATGTGCGGATGCACTGGCGTTGCCATGCCAGCCAACAAACTGCGCCGCTTGAGCCGTTGCCACACCGACTGCGCCGTTAAACGCGTGCCATGCCGCCCCGGAAAAAGCGCCAGCGCAGCGTCTGACAAGCCCGGCACCGATTGGGTCATCATGCCCAGCGCCTGACTTCGCATGGGCAACCAAAGCTCAAGCGCCTTCAAAGCGGCCTGCCCCAAAGGCACTGTTCTGCGTTTGCCACCCTTGCCTTGCACCATGACCTCGGCGCTTTGCAAATCGATCCAACCACGGCCTTTTTTGGCAGCTTCTGTGCTGGCCGCAACGTCTAAGCCCGTAAGCTCGGCCACACGCAAGCCACAACCGTAAAGCAGTTCCACCATGGCCACATCGCGAGCTTCTAGCCATGGATCATCGGCTTCTTCAGAGTGTTCGGCCAGCTGCACCGCTTCGTCTACGCCCAAGGCTTTGGGCAAGGGCTTTGAAACTTTGGGCGCACGCACACCCTCAACAGGATTGTGAGCAATGAGGTTTTCGCGCGCCAGCCAATGGTAAAAACCGCGCCAGCCAGACAAGATCAAGGCAATGCCGCGACCCGAGCGGCCACCACTGTGCATTTGCACCACCCACCTGCGCATGTGCGTGGTTTGCACCTGCGCCAAATCAACGTTGGCAGCCAGCGCCAATTCAGAAAGTTTCTGCAGATCTAAGGCATAAAGCGTCGAGGTTCTTTCGGCCAGGCGTTTCTCAAAACGCACATGGTCGAGGTAACGAGCGACGCGCTCGTCCATGTTGAAGCCTTAGCCCTTTGAGGGCAGCAAGGCCGAAAGCGCCGCGCTGCAGAGCTCGCCCAAGTGCTCCAGAAAATCGGTGCCCATCCCACTGTGAAAACGCTGTGCATCGGGTGATGCCAACACCAATAAACCAAATGGCGTCTGATCTTTTGACAAGCGCAAAGGCAACAAGGCCACAGAGGCTGCCTGTGCTGGCTCTTGTAGCCATTGAGTCGCTTCAATGCCAGCGCCTGCTCCTACAAAAGGAGAGACATAACTGCTTGCAGCTTGTTTGACTTCGGCAGTCACAACTTGGGCATAAGGCGCATCCTTAAACACATCGGCCACACCCCACAAACGCACCGCCACTTGAGGCACTTGAAAGCGAATTTCAATGTTTTTCAATGCAGAAGGCACTCTTTCAGAGGCGGGAGTTTGCAACAACTCACAAGCCCACTTCTGCAGCTTTTCGGTGATGATCATGTTCTCATTGCCATGGCGAATCATGTCCATGATGCGCATCTCAAGAGCGCGAATTTTGTCGCGCAGCATTTGCGCCTGACGCTCTTGCAAACTCACCGAACGGTGGTTGTCTGGACTCAGCAAATGTACCGACGACAACAACTGCGCATGCCGCTGAAAAAAGTCAGGCGTGTTGGCCAAGAAATCAGCGATGTCGTCTTCCGTAATGGGATTCATCGGATTGATGGAGGTAGGAGTCATGCCTGTCTTTCTAATCAAGGTAATTCGGGAACATCAATTTCGCCTTCAAACACCGAAGTGGCAGGCCCCGTCATCCATACGGATTGAGACACATCGTTCAAAGCAGCGCCTTGCCATTCAATGCTGAGCACGCCGCCGTGCGTTTGGACATCGACTTTGGGGTTGAGCAAGCCCATGCGAATGCCCGCCACCACGGCAGCACAAGCGCCGGTGCCGCAAGCCAAAGTTTCGCCTGCGCCACGTTCAAACACGCGCAAACGGATGGCATCGCGGCTGAGCACTTGCATGAAACCTGCATTGACGCGATTTGGAAAGGCCGTGTGGTTTTCAATCAATGGACCATGCGTGAGCACTGCTGCCGTGTCGATGTTGTCCACCACTTGAACGGCATGAGGATTGCCCATCGACACCACCGCCACATCGGCGAAGTCAGGTTTGCCTGTGCTGGCATCATTGATGTTCAAAGGCAAACGCCATACTTCGCAGCCATTGACCAAGCTGTGTTGAAGCCCTGCCCGATTGAATGGCACCTTCGGTAAATCCAAGGTGGGAGCACCCATGTTGACAGTCACGCGACCATCGGCATTCATCTGCAATTCAATTTCGCCTTGCTGCACCTTGACGCGAACGCGGTCTTGGGTGGTCAGGCCTTTGTCGCGCACGTATCGAACAAAACAACGTGCACCGTTGCCGCAATGCTCGACTTCGCCGCCGTCAGCATTGTGAATGATGTATTCAAAATCAAGAGAGGCGTTAGGCGCTGGACGTACCGTCAGAATTTGATCAGCCCCCACGCCAAAGTGACGGTCTGCCAAGAAACGGTATTGGGCCCTCGACAAGTGATGGCGCTCGCGAGTTTCATCGAGCACCACAAAGTCGTTGCCAGCCCCTTGCATTTTTGTAAACCGAATTAGCATGGCCGAATTATCCTCCGTTCGGGCCTAGGTTGGCGCAAGGCCTGATAATCGGCGCATGGTCAGACCTCAACAACTTTTGCATCCCCAGCGAGAACCCGTCCTGCCACGGCCCGCCGCCACTGTGCTGTTGCTGCGCGACAGCCCTCAAGGCATTGAAGTGCTCATGACACGGCGCTCGCTGACAGCCAGTTTTGCACCTGGCGCTTATGTTTTTCCGGGCGGCGGCATTGACGCACTCGATGCTGCGTCGCATGCGCATGCTTTGCGCCGCACTACCCAAAGCGACCTGCACCTCACTCAAGCCATCGCTGCCATTCGCGAAAGCTTCGAAGAACTGGGCATCTTGCTGGCCTATCGGGCCGATCAAAGCATGGCCACCGCCCAAGACATCGCATTGCTCGACCGAAGCCAGCCCTTTGCAGCGCAATGTGCCGCTTTGGGCATGAAACTGGCTGCCGAACAAGTCTATGTGCTGGCCCACTGGATCACCGACCGCGATTTGCCAAAGCGCTTTGATGTGCCCTTCTTGGTGGCCCGTATGCCTGAGGGTCAAACACCCGTGGCCGATGAGTCCGAGCAGTTCGAACCGGTGTGGGTGCGCCCTGACGAGGCGCTCAAGCAGCACGAGGCTGGTGACTTTTTCATCGTCTATCCCACCATTCGCACTTTGCAACGCCTCAAACCTTTTGCCAATGTGCAAGCGGTGCTCGATGCCTGCGCCGTCAATGACGAACCTCTCTGGACCAGTTGCCCGCGCGCGGGTTGGTTGGCTGGCAAAGAAGAGCGGTACATGGAGCACGAGTCGCCCTATGGCGAATTGGCGCTCACCAGCCCCGATGGTCAAATCGTGCACCACCTAGATTGGCAATCTCAGAACCCCGTAGCGCTGCTTAAAAACGTACATCGCCTCACCGCGCCCAACCCTGGCGTCATGACAGGCCCTGGCACCAATACCTACTGGGTAGGCGACCCACACAGTGGCTATGTCGTGATTGACCCGGGCCCTGCAGACCCAGATCACATTGAAAGAATTTGGCGTGCCACCGGTGGTCAAATTCGCATGATTGTGTGCACCCACTCACACCCCGATCACTCACCTGGTGCCAAGCCTTTGCAATCTCTCTGCAAAGAACAAGCCGGTGGCGTGCCTCCTATTTTGGGCTTGTCATCTGCCAGCACCGCTAACGCACAAAGCCAATTCAAGCCCGATCGCGAACTAGCCCATGGCGAAATTTTGAAGGTCGGCGAGCACAGCTTGAAAGTACTGCACACACCAGGGCATGCGGCCAATCATTTATGTCTGGCACTTTTGGAAGATGGCTTGTTGTTCTCTGGCGATCATGTTTTGAACGGCAGCACCACAGTGGTCAATCCGCCCGACGGCAACATGAACGATTACCTTGATTCGTTGGACTTATTGGCCCATGAATGCCAAACAAACCCGCTTGAGTTCATCATGCCTGCGCACGGCTATGTGTTGGGATTTGCCGCGCAAGCGATTGCCCAACTTAAAGCCCATCGTTTAAAGCGCGAAGCCAAAGTGATCGATGCCATGCGCGCCTTGCCACATGGCACTTTAGAAGATTGGGTAGCGCATGCCTACGCCGACGTGCCAGAACGCTTGTGGCCTGTAGCCGCGCGTTCCCTGCAAGCCCACGTGGACCGCATTCAGTCAATGCCGCCCGGCAACAACTGACATGCCATGACACCTTCAAAAACAGGCCAAGAAACCGAAGGCATTCGCTTATCCAAGCGCGTGGCCGATATTTTGAAATGCTCACGCAGCGAAGCCGAGCAAGTGATTGTGGGCGGTTGGGTCAAAGTCAACGAAGTGGTGGTGGACGATCCAGCTCACCGTGTCAATCATGAAAACATCGAGGTTCACAACACCGCTCAACGCGGCAAAGTGCCCCTGCTCACTGTCATCTTGCACAAGACTGCAGGGCAAAGTTGCCTGCCCAAATGCCATCACACCATCTGGAAAAACTTAACGCCCGAGCTACGCTCCAAGCAAGACCGCTCTGGCATCAGCCTTACGCCTAGACTTCAAAAAATCTTGCAATGCGCCGTTGCTTTGGAGGATGCTGCCACGGGTTTGGTGGTCTTGACGGAAGACCCCAGCATGTTGCGCAAACTTCAAGACGAACGCAGCCCCTGTGAACATGAAATGCTGGCGGAAGTGCAAGGTTCGGTCAGCCCCGACCAATTGCGCGACATGTGCCCCATGGGGCTTAAAACCAGCATCAGCAGCGAAAACCCCGAAAAAACGGGTTTGCGCATGGCTTTCAAGGGGTACCAGCCGGGGTATGCAGCGGGTGTCATTGAAAACACAGGCCTGCGGCTGATGGGGCTCAAAAGGGTGCGAATGGGCCGAGTTTTAATGGCCCCTTTGGCGCCTGGCCAATGGCGCGCCCTGATGCCCTATGAAAGATTTTGAAAAAAATGATGACTTTTGGCTCATTTTTGCCACATTATTGACATTCAAGCCCTTGAAATTCATCGGGGCATCCTCAATTGTTCTCGTAAGTTTGAGAAAATGCTACAAAGTTTGATTACTCGCCTGTGCTGAAAGGAAACCACCATGCGTTTGAGCACCAAAAGTCGTTTTGCCGTCACGGCCATGATCGATGTCGCCTTGCGCGAAGATCGAGGCCCTGTTTCGCTCTCGGCCATCAGCGAACGTCACCAAATTTCACTCTCCTATTTGGAGCAACTGTTCAGCAAACTGCGCCAACACCAATTGGTTGAAAGCACACGTGGTCCTGGCGGTGGTTATTCTTTGGCTCGCAGTGCCGAAAAAATCACCATGGCCGACATTGTGAGCGCTGTTGACTTTTCAGCCGAATCAGAAGAAGCCGCCAATACCGACGGCAGCACCTGGATGAGCAGTGAGTTGTGGGCCAGCCTGAACGAGAAAATGCTGGCACATCTGCAATCTATCAGCTTGCGTCAGTTGGTTTCAGAGCAACGCGCCAAAGGCGTGACCGTTGAGCCTGCACCTTCTGTGGTCAAGCGCGGCGTATTTGCCAAGCCCAAAAGCCAACCCCTCAAAATGAATGTGCCCAACTCGGTGTTTGCGTTGGCTGCCAGTTTGGTGCCCACACGATAATTCAACACGCTAACAAGCGTTTGATCTCACCAACAAAACGCGCTCTAGGGCGCGTTTTTTCATGCCTGTTGCAAAGACCTAAAAAGTGTGAAGCCTGCCGATAAGCCGGATTCTGTGCATTGAGGTTGCCCTCAATGAGACCGCCATTACTCTGGGCCGAGGGTTGCCCACTCGGCTCGATGCTACCTACCCGCACACTCTCCGGAACCAGATCAACGTGTGCCTATTTGGTATTGCTGCGCGTAGAGATTGCCCGTTTCACCCGAACTTAATCGGCTCGTCTCTGTTGCTCTAATCCTCACCTTGGTGCCTTGCGGCCTTTCGGTGGAGAGGTGTTACCTCCTACGCTGTCCTGTGCAGTCCGGACGTTCCTCCAGTGCGGCCTTTCGGCCCATTGCCTAAGCAACGGCTTTGCAGCTTGCACCAGCGACGGTCTGGCAGGCTTCACACCGACATTATCCACTGAGGACCGCCAATGCTTCACAGTCCGCGCGATAATGCGCACGTCTGCTTGATAACTACAAGCCCAACCACCGATTGAAATGATTCGAATTTCAGAACTGAAACTGCCCCTGACCGCGTTGCCGGTGGAGGCTCGTCGCGCAGCGGATGCACCGTCTGAAACAGACGAAGATCGCATTCCAGCGCCTCATCCCGAGGATGCTCTTCGCGTACTGGCATCGCTAGCCTTAGGCATTGACCCGCAGGCCATCGATCAACTGCATGTTTTCAAGCGCAGCTTTGATGCACGCAAAGTCGATTTGTTGGCGGTGTTCATTGTCGATGTGACTTTGAAAAACGCGAAGGCTGAAGCACCGCTGCTTGCTCAGTTCCCAAAGCATCCTCACATTCAAGCCACACCCAACATGACTTGGAATGCGCCATGTCATGCCCCCGCTCACTTTGGTCAACAAGAAGGAGAACGGCCCGTGGTGGTGGGCTTTGGGCCTTGCGGTATTTTTGCAGCCTTAAGCTTGGCGCAAATGGGCTTCAAGCCCATCGTGATAGAGCGCGGCAGTCCTGTGCGGCAGCGCACCAAAGACACCTGGGGTTTATGGCGCAAGCAAACACTCAAGCCAGAAAGCAATGTGCAATTTGGCGAAGGCGGTGCGGGTACTTTTTCAGATGGCAAGCTCTACAGCCAAATCAAAGACCCGCGTCATTTAGGTCGCAAGGTCATGGACGAGTTTGTGCAAGCCGGCGCTCCAAGCGACATTTTGTTTGCGGCGCACCCTCACATTGGCACTTTCAAATTGGTGAAGGTGGTAGAAAACTTGCGCGAGCAAATCATTGCATTGGGCGGTGAAGTTCGTTTTGAACAACGCGTGGTCGACATCGACATTCAAAGTTCGTCTTCAGGCCGGCAAGTGACAGGCCTGCACATAGAAGATCGCAACACGGGTGCGCGGACGCATTTGGCTACGCAACATGTGGTGCTCGCTTTGGGTCACAGCGCCCGCGACACCTTCACCCTGCTGTACGAGCGCGGTGTCTACATGGAAGCCAAAGCATTCTCAGTGGGCGTGCGCATTGAACATCCCCAAAGCGTGATTGATGCGGCACGTTGGGGCCGCCATGCAGGTCACCCCTTGCTGGGTGCGGCCGATTACAAACTGGTACACCACGCGCAAAACGGCCGTGCGGTTTACAGCTTTTGCATGTGCCCCGGCGGCACCGTGGTGGCAGCCACCAGCGAAGCCGGACGCGTGGTAACCAATGGCATGAGCCAATACTCACGCAACGAGCGCAATGCCAATGCAGGCATGGTGGTGGCCATTGAGCCTGCCGATTACCCCTTAGACACTGCCTCATGGCAAGCTGCATTTGGTGAGCAAGATGGTTTGAAATGGGCCACGCAAGCAAATGTCATGTCAAAGCAAATGCCCAAGCAGTACCACCCTTTGTCGGGCATTGTGTTGCAACGTCAACTGGAATCTAAAGCCTTTGTAGCGGGCGGCGAAAACTACACGGCACCAGGTCAGTTGGTCGGTGATTTTTTAGCGGCGCGCGCTTCCAAAGAATTTGGCAATGTGGTGCCCTCTTACAAACCAGGTGTGAGTTTGGGTGACTTGTCCCAAGTCTTGCCCGCATATGCCATTGAAGCCATGCGCGAAGCTTTGCCCGTCTTTGGTCGCAAAATCAAGGGCTACGACATGAAAGACGCGGTGCTCACTGGCGTTGAAACACGCACGTCGTCACCGCTCAAAATGACACGCGGTGAAAACTTTCAGAGTTTGAACACGCAAGGCCTTTACCCTGCCGGCGAAGGTGCCAGTTATGCCGGCGGCATTTTGTCGGCGGGTGTAGATGGCATCAAAGTGGCTGAGGCCTTGGCGCAGGCCTTGCTGGCCAAGGCCTGAAAAACATTGAATGGCCCTTCAAGGCTACGCAAAATAGCAGCCTTGATCTTGCGCGGCGGTGACTTGCATATTGGCTTGAAGTGTTTGACTGTGCGCTACGCCTTTCTCATTCACATTGGCATCGTCCACATTCATCGGACGTCCGGCTTGAACGGACAAACTCAACAATCATTAAACCCATAAAACGGGAATCATGGAGATGACCAACAACAAGGCCATGGTCCAATTGAAAACTCGCCGCGCCGTGTTTTGTTGCAAATAATGCTCAAGCTTGGCGCCCAGCCACACCCACAAACCCACACTGGGAAAGTTGATGGCACTGAACATCATGCAGGTGAGCACCACAAAAGTAAGGGACGCGTCGGTGGGCATGTAGTTGCTGAAATAACCAATCGACATGATCCATGCTTTAGGGTTCACCCACTGAAAAGCCGCAGCCCCAAAAAAGCTGATGGGCTTCGTTGCTTCTTCACCATTGCGCTCTGGTGCACCACTGCGTGCCACGCCCCATGCCAAATAAACAAGATAAGCGAAACCCACCACCTTCATCACTTGGTACACAAAAGGGTAAGCCTTCAACAAACTTTCCAAGCCTGCGCCCACCAAGAGCAACATGACAAAGTGGCCCAGCGAAACACCCAACCAATGCGGCAAGCTGCGCTTCACGCCGAAGTTCACACCCGAAGCCAACAGCATCATGTTGTTAGGACCCGGCGTGACTGAGGTCACAAAAGCAAACATGGCCATGGCTGCCACCAGTTCTGCATTGAAGTTCATGATTGCTTGCCCTTGGGCCACTGTGTGTGAAACTTGCCAGGCTTGTCCAAGCGCTGGTAAGTGTGTGCGCCAAAGTAATCTCGCTGAGCCTGCAACAAGTTGGCTGGCAAGCGTTCAGTTCTGTAGCCATCGTAATAACTCAAGGCGCTCATCAAAGCAGGCACGGCCACGCCGCTTAAAGCAGCCATGGCCACCACCTCGCGCAGGTCTTGCTGGCACTTGGCCATAATGCGCGAAAAGTGTTCATCAATCAGCAAGTTACTAAGATCGTGTTGGTTGACAAAAGCGCGGCGAATGTCTTCCAGCAAATGGGCGCGAATGATGCAGCCTGCGCGCCATACCGAAGCCACTTTGTCTAGGGGCAATTGCCAATCGTGTTCTTGGTCGGCGGCCTTGATCAAGGCAAAGCCTTGTGCGTAAGCACAAATTTTGGCAGCCAGCAAAGCGCCTTGAATTTTAGGCAAGACCTCGGCCAAGTTTTGAGCTGCTTGCGGCTGTGGCCCTTTTAACAACTTGGAGGCCAGCACCCGTTCAGCTTGCATGGCACTCATGGTGCGCGCAAACACCGCATCGGCAATGGTAGGCGCACTGACACCCATGTCCAAGGCAATCTGACTGGTCCATTTACCTGTCCCTTTTTGCTCGGCCGTGTCCAAAATCATTTCAACCAAGGCATTGCCTGTTTCAGGATCCTTGTACGCCAAAATGTCGGCGGTGATGTCGATCAAATAGCTGCTAAGTTCACCCTGACTCCATTCGCGAAAAACCGCACTCATTTGCATGGGGGCCATGCCCAAACTTTTCATGAGCGCATAGGCTTCGCAAATCATTTGCATGTCGGCATATTCAATGCCGTTGTGCACCATCTTCACGAAGTGCCCTGAACCGCCTGGCCCCATCCATTCGCAACAGGCTTGACCATCGTCGGCTTTGGCAGCGATGGCTTGCAAGAAAGGACGCACCAAAGGCCATGCTTCTGGCGAACCGCCAGGCATTAAAGCGGGGCCGTGCAGAGCACCTTCTTCACCACCACTCACGCCAGAGCCAACGAACAAGATGCCAGTGCCTTCAAGTGAGTCGATGCGCCTTTGGGTATCGCGGTACAGCGTGTTGCCGCCATCTATCACCACGTCTCCGGCTGATAACAAAGTTCGCAATTCATTCAACACGGCATCAACGGGCGCACCGGCAGGAACCATCAGCCAAACTCTGCGGGGCAATTGCAAATTGGTCACCAGCTCAGCCAAGGAATTGGCAGCGCAAGCTTGAAGGCCTTCTGTGCGTTTGGCAAAGCTGGTGCATTTATTAGCATCTAAGTCGAAGCCAGTGACGCTGAAACCGTTGCGCTCTAAGTTGAGTGCTAAGTTTTCGCCCATGACGCCTAGGCCGATGAGTCCGATGTGGGTGGATTTCATTGATATTTGCCAGTTTCGTGTTTATCAGGATTTTCGCACGGGGTTGGGGAGGAGGTGCATTGCTTCTTGGAGGGAGGCTTGAGCTGATTGGCATAGGCAGCTTCCTCATGGTGGAGTACCACAAATCGTCAGCCG
>Ga0214168_1000595_pt1 | contig 14722 bp, 13 predicted proteins | sample LakMenepilimnion_FD_153002 | JGI IMG/M metagenome (GOLD analysis project Ga0214168, IMG submission 153002) | Freshwater microbial communities from Lake Mendota, WI - Practice 29OCT2010 epilimnion v4 | ecosystem: Environmental > Aquatic > Freshwater > Lake > Epilimnion/Euphotic zone | place: Lake...
CCGGCTGGGATACGGATGTGGGGGCCATCGCACCAGATGCCGCGGATGGCGACGATGGCTTCGAAGCGGCCATTGTGAAGGACGCCGAAGGGGGCGCCGAATTGTGCGGGGCAATCGAGACGTTTGCGCCAGTCGATGAGTTGGTTCATCGTCTCCGTAGTGCGCGGCAGGGGCCCGAGGGCTGGGGTCGGGTGGAGTTTGCGGATCAGCGCCTCGGGTGGCATTGGCGAGTGGAGTTTCACCGTGATTCGGGTGAGGAAATGAACGATTGATCCGAGGTTGAGGATGCTGCGCGGGTGGCGTGAGAGTTGGCCGAGGTCGAGGAGTTTTGAGACGAGTGTTTGCGCGACATATTCGTGTTCGCGGATTTCCTTTTCGTCGGCGGCGAAGACATCGTGGTCTTCGGAGCGCGCGGTGCCGGCGAGGGCCATTGTCTCGAGGTGGTGGTCGTCGAGTGAGAACAACAACTCGGGCGTGGCACCGGCAAAGCCCGAATCGCCATTGATCCAGGCGTATGAATGCAGCGGCGCGCGCTGGCATTGCATCGCGCCGGTAATCGCGTGAATGGGGGCGGATTTACAGACGCCGGTTTCGGTCACGACAGGCACGGTTTTTTCAAATCCGCCGCTGTGGATGCTCGTCATGATTTCCTGAAACACGGCGGAGAACGGAGTGGCATCGAGTGCTTGCCATTCGCATTCGATTGGCTCGGATGACTTCGCATCGGCCAAGGACTCGGCTTTGACGCATTCGGCTTCGTGCGGGATTTTCCATGGTTTCGGATCCGAGAGCGCAAAGTCCTGCACATAAAATGCTGTGCTGCTGGCGGGTGCTTGTGCCGCTGCGGTGAAGGGTCCGCGGCCAATGATGCGCGACCCGTCACTGAGGGTGAGCCATGCCATGGAATCGGACTGCGTTTTCATGCTGCGGGTCGGCACGATGTGCGCGGAGTTGGTGCCGCGCAAGTTTGATTCGTTCAGAACGCGTCCTTCACATGGTTGATTTTTGGTATTTTGCCCTCTTCGATCAGGATTTCGATCACATCGAAGCGCCACGGGAGATGGCGTGTTTTAAGCAACTTGAGCCAGGCGTTGGCGCCGCGCTCGATGAGTTGCTGCTTGGATTTGTCGACCGCATCGAGTGGGCGGATTTTGGTGTCGCTGCGCCGGGTTTTGACTTCGACAAATAGGAGCAGTCGATCGTGTCTGGCGATGATGTCGACTTCGCCGCGGCGTGGGCCTTTGAAATTTCGTTTGAGGATTCGGTGTCCCTTGGCGCGGAGGAAATCGACTGCAACGCGTTCGCCGTAGTCGCCGATCCATTGGCGGTCGCGGGCCTTGCCCTCAGAGTCCGTCAAGCGGCAGGGCGAGTTGAGCCACCGGCTGAAACGAGCGACGATGGTGGCGACAAGGGCCGTGTATCCGAAGCGCTTCAAGATGTGCCTTGGTGCCATAACCTTGGTGTTTCGCAAAGCCGAATTGCGGGAACTCGCGGTCGATTTCTAGCATGATGTCGTCGCGGGTGACTTTGGCGATGATGCTGGCGGCTGAGATTGAGAGCGAGATCGAATCACCCTTCACGATGCCATCGTGCGGGTAGGGAAATTGGCGGAGCGGCAAGCCGTCGATGAGGCAGTGGTCGGGCGCTTCGCTGAGGCAATCGACCGCGCGGCGCATGGCGAGGTGGGTGGCTTGGAGGATGTTGATCGAGTCGATTTCCTGGTGATCGGCAGTAGCGACCGACCAGATGATGTCCGGGTGGGCGGTAAGGTGGTCGTAGAGTTTGCGGCGGGCCGCGGCGCTGAGTTTTTTTGAATCGTCGAGTCCCGGGCAGGAGAAATTTTTTGGCAGGATCACTGCGGCGGCGGCCACGGGCCCCGCGAGCGGGCCGCGTCCGGCTTCGTCAATGCCTGCGACGCGTGAAATGCCGCGGGCGTAAAGCGCCTGTTCGAGAGAGAGATCGGGCACGGTAATGGTTGATTGCTATGAAAGTTCACCAAAAAATCGACCATGCAGGCAAACAAATTTCGAACGCCATACGCGTGATCGCGTGAGTGAAACATCGGTTCGCGTGGCCCAATGTCGGACGCATATGATTTCATATCTTCCGAGCGACGCGGGATGGATGTTGGCGATATTCGGGCTTGGTGGGATTCTGGGTATTTTAGTGCACAAGCATCAGCCATCGGGTTACAGGACATTGCGAAGTTTGTTAGGGTCCCGAGAACCTGAGTCATCGAAGGCGCCCAAGCGAGAGTGGGCCATCGGAATTTATGAGGGAACCAGTCCGTGGGATTTGGCAGAGAGCAGGCGGGTGGCGAATCCGGTGCTCTCTCGCGATGATGTGAACGATGTGGATGCGGAGTTGTTGGCGGATCCTTTCATGATCGTTAGGGAGGGAGTCTATTATTTGTTTTTTGAAATTCTGCTGAGTGGTGAGCACAGGGGCGTGATCGGCCATGCGGTGAGTGCCGATGGCTTTGATTGGCAGTACCGTGGGGTGGTTATGAAAGAGGAGTTCCATCTTGCGTATCCGCATGTGTTTGAATGGAATGGTCAGGTTTACATGGTGCCCGAGTCGCACGATGATTTTTCCGTGAGATTGTATCGGGCAGTGGAATTCCCGCAGCGCTGGGAATTCGTCAACAAGCTGCTGACGGGTCATGATTATGTCGATGCGACGCTGTTCCGCCACGCCGACATGTGGTGGATGTTTGCGAGCACGACGCGTAATGATGTGCTGAACTTGTATTATTCGAAAAACCTGAAGGACGGATGGTCGGCGCACCCGATGAATCCGGTGGTGAAGCTCGACAAGCACATCGCAAGGCCTGGCGGCAGCGTGATCGAATACGAGGGAAGGCTGTACCGGTTCGGTCAGGACGATGATCCGGATTACGGCATTCAGGTGTTTGCCTTTGAAATTGTCGAGCTCGACACTGAAGTTTATCGCGAGCGGATGATGCTTGAAAAACCCGCTATCACTGCCAGCGGACATGGATGGAATGCATCGGGCATGCATCATGTCGATTTGCATCGGCGAGACGGCGGTTGGATGGCGGCGGTGGACGGACGCAGGGCGTGACCCGGCCGGCTGATTCAATGCTTGGCCGCGTCCCGATGTTCGGCGATGAGGCGGTGATAAAGGTCGATGGTGCGGCTTGCCTGAAGTTCGATCGGGTACTCCTTGAGGACGATGTCGCGACAATTTTGCGCCATCGCGTTGAGGGTGCCTGCATTGGAAATCATTTCTTCGATCACGCGGGTGAGGTCGCTGGCATGTTCGGGTTTTGCGAGTTGGCCGGTGATGCCATCGCGCACCAATTCCGGCACACCACCGACTGCAAAGGACGCCACGGGAGTGCCGCAGGCCATGCTTTCCAGGATGACCAGTGGCGAGTTTTCCGCGCGGCTTGGGTGGATGAAAAGATCGGCGGCGGAAAAGGCAAGAACCTTCATGCGGTCGTTGCGAAGGTAGCCGAGTTGGATCGATGGGATGCCTGTATCATTGATGACCCCATCGGTCGCATTGCCGAAGACGATAAGAACGAGTTCTTGTTTGAGGGCATCGGGCAATCTTTGCAGCGCCATGACCAAGAGGTCGGCGCCTTTCAACGGGCGCTTCATCGTTTCGGCGCCGAAGATCAGGATTTTTTTATTATTTGGTATTCCAAGGATCGAACGGGCGAGGTCCTTGTCGATCGGTTGGTAAATTTCCGTGTTGATGCCGTGTGGAATGTGGTGGACATCGAAGGTGGCCAGCATGCTTTGTCGTACCAGATTGCGCAGCCATTTGCTGGGGGTGACGATGGTGAACTTCGAGCGTTGATAGGCATGGTTTTTAAGTTGCCATTCGATGGCGGTCGCGTCGCGGCGGATGGCGGGTTCGGTGAGCGGGTAGGGGCACATGCCGCAGCCGGTTTTCCATCGTTCGCAGTCGAGGCTTGCGTGGCAGTGTCCGGTGATCGGCCACATGTCGTGAAAGGTGAAAACGGCGGGCTTGTTGGCGGTGATGCGCGGCAGGGCGAGATAACTCAATGTGGCACAATGGGTGCAGTGGATGTCAATAAGGTCGGCGGCAGCGAACTCCGGCATGCGCGGGACATCGAAGGAACTGAGAAGGTGGATGTCGTGAAGTCCGATCGGTCTAGTGATGCGACGCAGAAATTTTTCGACATGCGGTCGACTCGGCATGAGTACCGAATCTTTTTGTGTGGCATCGCGGCAGAGGATTTGTGCTCCGATGTCTCGTGCGTGAAGCGCGTCGCGCAGGCGGTTCATCTGGATCTGACCGCCGCCGGCATAGCCGTCGCCACGGTGCATGAGCAAGATATTCATGATGCAAGCGCCCGCGGATCGAATGTCCGCATGGATTGATACGATACGCGGACTTGTCATCGACCCCCATCACGCAATGACGCGTGGTTGAGCGGTTGATCACTGCGGGTCGTTGCCGAGCATGCTCCGCAGGTTGGTGAAGAAATTGTCGAGTTCGTCGCTGTCCGGTTCGCAGGCGAGGACCTCCTCGTAGGAGGTGTGTTCGATATGGCTATCGTCGAGTTCGGCGATGAATGAACTGGCCTGGCAGGCGGTGTCCTGACCCCATTTTACGCGCTTCGAGCAATAGGTCATCGTGAGTTGGTCTTGGGCGCGGGTGATGCCGACATAGAGCAGGCGGCGTTCCTCGTCCTTGGTGCCTTCGGTGATGCTGCGCGAGTGCGGGAGAAATCCTTCCTCAAGACCGACGAGAAAAACGACGGGAAACTCGAGGCCTTTTGAGGCATGGAGCGTGATGAGTGTAGCGCCTTGTTTTTTCTCGATGTCATCGTCTTCGCGATCCGACGCGAGCGCGCTGTCGTCGAGGAAGGCCTGGAGCTTTTTCCCCTTCAGTGCGTGATCGCGGAGGCTGTCGAGAATGCTTTGCATGCCCTCACCGCGTTGCTGGCGTTCTTGGTCGGTTTTACATCCGCGCCCGATCCATGGAAGGTAATCAATCTCCTTGAGCAACTCGCCGAGCACATCGGCCGGATTTTCATTTTTCAGATCGATGCGGTTTTTCGCGCCGGAGATCAGCGCGACGAAATCCTCGATCGCGCTGCGTGTTTTGGCGCCGATTGATTGGGTGAATTCCGGATCGCAGAGGGCTTCCCATACCGACTTGTTGTGTTCGCGGCTCCAATCGGTTGCGAGCACAGCGGTCGATTGGCCGATCCCACGGTTGGGCGCGTTAAGAATCCTGAGCAGTGGCACATCCGCTTCGGGTGAGACCATCAGTTGGGTGTAGGCCAGCACATCGCGGACTTCGCGTCGGTCGTAAAAACTTTGCGCGCCGATCATGCGGTAGGGAATTTTGCGTTCGCGCAGCGCGAGCTCGAGTTTTCGGCTCTGGCCGTTGGTGCGGAAGAGCACGGCGAAGTCCTCCCATTTGCGCGAGTTGCCTTTGCCGGCGAGGATTTCTTCCGCGACAAACTCCGCCTCTTCGTCATCGCCTGGCATGGCGACGATGCGTACCGGATCGCCGGGTGGTCGGGTGGTGCGTAGGGATTTTTCGCGACGACCGCGATTGTGGCGGATCAGACTGTTGGCGGTATGCAGGACCGCATGGGTCGAGCGGTAGTTGTCCTCGAGGCGGATGATTTTCGGCTTCGGAAAGAAGCGTTCGAACTCAAGGATGTTGGCCGTTTCCGCTCCGCGCCAGCCATAGATCGACTGGTCGTCATCGCCGACCACGCAGACATGAAATGGTGCGCCCACGAGTTGCTGCAAAAGGCGCATTTGCAGCGAGTTGGTGTCTTGGAACTCATCGACCGTCACGCGCGTGAAGCGTTGGCGAAAGTGCTCACGAACCTCATCGTGCTCGCGCAGGACTTTTTCGGCGAGCAGGAGGAGGTCGTCGAAATCGACGGCATTCTGCGCGCGAAGTTCATTGTGGTAGGCGACCGCCAGCGTGGCGAAAAAGTCATCATCGAGATCGGCGGGATCGAGCCCTTTGTTTTTAGCCCCGGAGATCGCGCTGAGCACCGTCTCTGGCTTAATCTTTTCATCGCTGCCGCCTTTGCGCACGAGCAGTTGTTTCATCAGGCCGACCTGATCCGAGTACGAGCAGATCGAGAAATTCTTTTTGTAGCCGAGCTTGTCGATGCCGCCTCGCAGGATGCGGACGCAGAGCGAGTGGAAGGTGCAGACGGTCATTTCCGACGCTGCCTTTTTTGAAACCATGCCGGTGATGCGTTCGCGCATTTCGCTGGCGGCCTTGTTGGTGAAGGTGACGGCGAGAATCTCGGATGCGGGGATTTTCCGCTCGAGCATGTGGACAATGCGGCAGGTGACGGTGCGGGTTTTGCCGGTTCCCGCGCCAGCGAGGATGAGCACCGGTCCGTCGAGGGCTCCGACTGCCTGGCGTTGTGCTTGATTGAGGGATTCGAAGGAAAACGAGGACGCCATGGGCGCAGGGCATCCAAATCCGGCGGGCGAAACTTGCAAGCGTTCAGTTGCCCCAGGGTTAAGAAGTCGGGGCTTCTCCGATTTCTGGGAAAAAGATGCCGTTTTTGCTTGCCAAGGGTGGGTGGGTGGTTAGCTTTCGCGCCCCATGCCAAGAGTCTCTGGAAAAGCAAAGACACGGAAAGCCGTTGCCAAACGCTTCAAGGTGACAGGTACGGGGAAGATCCTTCGTCGCAAACAAGGAGCACGCCACTTGCTGCAAGGCAAGAACAGCAAGCGCAAGCGCAGGCTGGGTCAAGCATGCCTTGTTTCCGATGCTGACATTAGAAACGTCAAAGAGAATCTTCCCTTCCACTGAAACTGAAGCCGGCAACGGAAAGCGCCCCCGTCCGCGAATCGGACGGCCTCTACACAGCCTGATCCCGCGAGGGAAGCACGACAGGTGAGACTGTGGGAGGTAAGTAAATAACGACCTGTCAGAACAGAAACAACCACATGCCAAGAGCAACCAACTCACCGGCCAGCCGCAAGCGTCGCAAGCGCGTGTTGCTGCGTGCCAAGGGTTTCCGCGGATTCCGCTCGAAACTCTTCCGTTACGCCAAGGACGCCGTCCGCAAGGCGATGACCTATGAATACCGCGACCGCAAGCGCCGCAAAGGCCAGTTCCGCAGGTTGTGGACGCAGCGTATCAATGCTGCCGTTCGCGCCGAGGGATTGACCTATTCGCGCTTCATCGAGGGTCTCAAAGCCGCTGGCATTGAGGCCGACCGCAAGATCCTCTCGGACCTCGCGATCACCGATGCCGCCGCGTTTTCGGCCATCGTCGCCCAGGCAAAGAAAGCGCTCGAGGCGAAAGCTTCGGCGGTCAGCGCCTGATGCGGAGATAGCAATCATCAAGCCGCCGTTCGGTCATTCCGGACGGCGGTTTTTTTGTTTGGATAAAATGAGTCGAACACAATGGGGAGTTGCCAGCATTGGCATGAGGTCCCAGATTTTTTCTTAAGTCATGCAGTCCTTCGATGCCTTTCAAATGCTGGGCCTGGAGAAGCGCCTTGGGTTCAGCGCCGAGGAGCTGCGCGAGGCGTTTCGTGAGGCAGGAAAGCGAATTCATCCGGATGCGGGTGGCGCTGAAGGGGATTTTGCCGATCTGCAGCGTGCCCATGACATGGTTGCAAGCCCCTCGCGGCGCTTGGCGCATTGGTTCGAGCTGCGAGGGATGAAGATTGATCCGCGTGGTGCGGTGGATGATTCGCTGATGGATCTTTTCGCCGGGGTTGGCTCCACGATTCAGAAATGCGAGTCGCTCATTCGCAAGCGCGATGAATCGAAGTCGGCCTTGGGTCGCGCATTGTTGGAGGATGAAACGCAGCGGTGCCGCGAGCAGCTCGAGGGGGTGATCGCGGAAGTGAGCGATCGAATCGGCAATGAGTGCGCGGCATTCGCACGCTACGAAGATGCGAATCCCATGGATGCGGCGGATGCGGCGAAGAGTGTGCGCAATTTGGCTTTTTTAGAAAAGTGGCAAGCCTCGCTGCGGGCGCTGTTTCCGCGGATGTTGTGATGCAGTGAAGTTGCTACCTCATTTGCGATTCACGACTTCTGTTTTCTCAGGCTTCGTTGAGGGCGGTTTCGAATGCCTTGATGAGGTATTCGATGGGTTCTCGTCCGCATGAAACACGGATGAGGAAAGGGTGGACGCCGCAGGCTTCGGCCCATTCGAGTTCGGGGTAATGGGCGAGCATCACATAGGGGCAGACCAGTGTGAAGTTCGTGCCGAAGCTCGGGCCTTTCGAGAGGCGGAGGGCATCGTAGAAGGCGGGGGTTTTCTTGAGGTTTTTGAGGGTGAAGGAAAGCAATCCGCCGTAGCCGCCGGTTTTGCGGCGGATGAGGTCGTAGTTCTGGCGGGTGGTGATCGATGGGTGCCAGACGGATGCCACCGCCGAGTGGTTGGACAACCATTCGGCGAGTGCCCTGCCATTGGCGTTGATCGCATCCATGCGTTGCGGGTAGCCCTTGATGTTTGAGATCAAGACTTCCGCATCGCCGATGTAGAGGGGTGATACCGACTCGGATTCAGTGGCGAGCAGTGAGGTGAAAATTTGCGCGAAGCGTGAGTTTTTTGCGACGCTTGCCATGCCGGCCATCACATCGCCTTCACCGGAAATCCATTTCGTGAGGCTGCCGGTGACGACATCGGCGTAGGGGAGCGCATCGACATTTGAGGGGCCGCAGGCCGAGTCGTCGACGATGAGCGGAGTGCCTCCAATGGCGCAGGCTTCGGCGATTTTTTTGAGGTCGGCGGTGCGCAGGAGAGGGTTGCTAGGGGCCTCGGTGAAGACGCCGGCGAATTCGCCGCGGCTGATGCGTTTGAGTGCCTCGTCGAAGGGTTCGCCTTCGGCTTCGTTGAGGTAGACTGCGCCATTGCCGAAGTGTTCCTGGGCTTTGAGTCCGTCGACATAGGGGAACTCGATTTGCAGGGTTTTTTTGCCTTGGGCGAGTCCTGGCAGCGAACGCAGGACGGCGGTGATGGCTGCCATGCCGCTGGAGAAAACGAAACTGTGATCGGGCGCGGATCCGTAGATGGGCGCGAGCGCTTTGGCGATCTGGCGGGATTTCGAGCCCTCGCGGAGTTTGCTGTCGAGAAAGTCCTGGGCTTGGCGGCTGCTGATCACTTCGCCGGAGAAGCGCCAGTAGGCATCGACTTCGGCCTTGGCTTTCTCTGGAAAAACGAGCGCCTGGAGGCCGTGGTAGCTGGTGATGCGCAGGGCGGTTTCTGCGCGTTGCTCGACCCAGCGATGGGCGCGTTGGACGGAGGTCTTGGTGGGGAAGATCGCGACTTGTTCCTGGTCGTTGGCAATTTCCGCGCGGGCATTCTCAAAAAGCCGCTCGACGGTGAGGTGTTTGAAAAACCGCGGGTAGCCTGTGCGCATCCGCTTGAGGATTTTTTCGCGGCCCTCCTCATAGCCGACGATCGAGTCCCAAGTCGGCAGGCAGACCGAACACGCGTGCGACGAATCGGGCAGCGGACGGCCGAGGTCATCCTCGGTCCACGCTGGGTCGCTTGTCAGGTCGCGGGTCACAGGTTCTCCATGCCTGTGATCGGGGCTTTGGGCAAGCGGGATTCGCATTAGCAGGGATGCGGATCCGCGTGGGTGGAACGGTTCAGGGAATCGAGTCGAGGATCTGCTCGAGGGCGAGGACCGTGTAAGAGGTCACGAGAACCGGATTGGACTCCATCCAGCGGCCGTTGGAATTGACCCATGAGCCATCTTCGCGCTGCGCCGAGAGGATTTTGTTGGCGAGTTCAGTGCGCCAGTCGGCCTTTTTGCCGTCGCCGAGCTGGAGTTGATCGACATTGGCGGCGGTGAGGGCCTTGGCCATCGTTTGGTAATAGTAATAAAGCCCTTGGGCACCCATGCCGGGGTTTTCCTCGACCGTGTAATTTTTGCCGAGCCATTCCTTCACGGCGGCCACGCGTGGATCATCGGCGCTGAGTTTGGCGTAAATGAACGAGAGGAGCCCCGCATAGGACATTGAGCCATAGGATCGCAGGGCGGTGCGGCCTTCGGGCGTTTTTTCATCGCCTGCTTTGGATTCGAAGGGTGAGTAAGAGAAGCCACCCTTGTTTTTCGGGTCGTTCGATGCCCATTCCTGGTCGTTGGTTTCCTCGAGGTTCTGGCAGCGTGAGACAAACGTTGCGGCCGCGTCCCAATCGAGGTCGGGTTGGTCGCCGTGCTTGCCGTCCTCGATGATTTTTTTCGACAGCGCGAGTGCCTCGACCGCGAGGTAGGTGTTGGAAAGGTCGCTGTGTTCCTTGTTGGAGCCGTAGCCGACGCCGCCATCATTCGGGTTGTCGGTTTCCTTTTTTTTGCCGATGTCCCATTGGTTGTCGATCAGGTGCTTGCGGGCCTTCACGATCGCGGGTTCAAAGTCGCTGCGGTTGGCGGCGGTGAGTGCGGTGACGGCAGTGGCGCTGTTGTAAACCGAGAGTCCGCGGTTGTAGATGCCACCATCCTCCTTTTGCTGGGCGAGCAGCCAAGTGAAGCCCTTTTCGATGTGTTCGGGCAGCTTGGCATTCTTTTCGAGGCTTGGGTCGCGCACGGCGGCATTGAGCGCGAGAGCGGTGAACGCCGGGAGCGCGGGCTCGTCCCAGTAGCCATCGGCATGTTGCTTTGCCTTGAGCCATGCGTTGCCGCGGGCGATCGATTGGGTGACTTCCTGGCGCAGGGATTCGTATTTCGAGTTTTGGGCCTTTGCCGAAACGAGCGTTGCGGCCAGCAGGAGAAAAATGGAGGACTTCATGGTTGTTTGGCGGATTGAGGTTTCGAGTAGGGAGCGATGATGAGGGTGAGATTTGTTCCTTCGGGTGGCACGCGATTTTCAAAAGCGAGCCAGACCGTGTCGTCGCCATTGTCATTGCCGGGGTAATTGATCATGGCGGAGTTGGAGAGGAAAATGGCGGCGATGTCGCCGGTGGTTTCGGCCGAAAAGCGGCCGTTTGCGGTTTGGGATCCGCCGTAGACCCAGTGGGTTGATGACATCGCGGCCGAGGTCGAGGCGTGTTGGATCCATTCGTTGGCGGCGATGCGTTCGGTTTTGCCTTCATGGGTCCACTCCACATCGATGCCCATGCGTGCGGCGTTGCGGATGTCTTCGGGTACCTCGGGGAAATTTCCGGATAGCCCGCCAGTTTCGTTTGGCAGTGCGTAGAGCTCGGGTGAGGGCTTGTAGCGCAGGAGCGTGATGGCGAGGTTGATGTCGCTGGGTGAGACATCGGTTGTGAAAAGCGCTTCGTGGATTTTTCCGTTTTGGTGAACGATAAGAAACTCGATGAGGCCTGCAGCCATGTTCAACGTGGCAGGGATGCGGATTTCACGGGTGTTTGAGTCGAATTCGATTTTGCCGATGCGGTATCGGTGCTTGTCGATTTGCTCGACCGTCGGTTTGCCTGTGGGTTTATCCGCAGGCTTCTCCGAAGTTGGCGATGCTGCCTCATTTGCATGGAGTAAGCTGCAAACAATCAGCGTGAGAATGAGGCGTGAAAGCATTCGAATCACGGCAAGAAGATGGATGCGGATCGGGCGATGTGAAGCGGGAATTTTGCGGCCGCGGGGGTTCCGCACAAAAAAACCCCAACCGGTAAGGGTCGGGGTTTTGATGAAAATGCTGGTGTTTGCCGGATCAGCCCGCGCTCTTGACGAGCAGGGCGCGCTTGCCAACGCGACCGCGGAGGTAGTGCAGCTTGGCGCGGCGGACCTTGCCCTTGTTGAGGACCTCAATCTTGGCAATGCGGGGAGTGTGAAGCGGGAACACGCGCTCAACGCCTTCGCCGTAGGAGATTTTACGGACGGTGAATGAGGCGTTCACGCTGGAGCCTTTGCGGGCGATGACGAGACCTTCGAAGATCTGGATACGCTCCTTGCCGCCTTCGACGACCCGGCAGTGGACTTTCACGGTATCGCCGACATTGAATGTGGCGACATCCTGTTTCAATTGTTCCTTCTCGATTTTGCTGATGATGTCCATGTGGTTCTCCTTGGCGGGAAATTCGTGTTTGGTTGCGTTCGGGCGGTGGGCCTTCGTGCGCGGGGGCGGATAGCTAGCGAATCCGCGGTGCAATTGCAACCGCGAAAATGAGCGAATTTCAGGGTTTGCCGTAGATTGCGCCTGGATCGAAGGATTTCCCCTCTTCGATCCATGTGAGTTTCGCGGATCCGGCCTCCTGAGAAATTTGAATTTTCCGGTAAAAACACGATTCGCGGCCGGTGTGGCAGGCGCCGGCGCCGGCTTGATCGACCATGAGGATAAGGGCGTCCTGGTCGCAATCGGTGCGGATTTCGATGATCTTCTGGGTGTGGCCCGAGGTGGCGCCCTTGTGCCAGAATTCCTGGCGCGAGCGCGACCAGTAGACCGCTTCGCCAAGTTCGAGGGTGCGCCGCAGCGACTCGGCATTCATGTAGGCGAGCATGAGCGGCTCGCGGGTCGTGGCGTCCATGGCGAGCGCGGGGATGAGGCCTTCGGTGTCAAATTTTGGTGAAAAACCGATGCCTTCCTCGACATCGGATTTGGTGCCGCGGGGTGCGAAGGTGTCAGGCGAATTCATGCGAGGCATTTTGCCGGCAGGCTGGCAGGTGTCGAGTTTGGATTGCATGGTTGCAAATTTGCATCTGCCGCGGCAGCGGTTTTAGGCGTGACCCGGATCGGCGATCTCGACAGAGTGCGCGCAGCAAAAATTTGTAACCGATGGCAGACTTCAAATTATTCGAAATCAAGATGACCGCAGCGGGCATGGGTGATGCGGCGATCCGTGCGTTTCGCCGGAATTACGATGCCTTGCTCGCGAATGAGACCGGGATGATCGATGAGGCGGGCATCGAACCCGCGACTGGGGTGAAATCCTTGGATGCGATTGGCGATGCGGCGGCGGACGCGGCGTTGCTGGCGCAGTCGGTAGTGATCAAGCTCAATGGCGGCCTTGGCACGAGCATGGGCTTGCAGGGTCCGAAGAGTTTGCTCGAAGTGCGCGGGGGCACGAACTTCCTTGATCTGATGGTGCAGCAGGTACTGTCGCTGCGCGAATCGGCGGGCGCGCCGGTGCGTTTGTTGCTGATGAACAGCTTCAGCACGAGCGAGGGGACCTTGGAGCATTTGCAAAAGTACCGCTCACAGGGCATGGCCGATGCGGATCAGGTCGAGCTGATGCAGAATCGAATCCCAAAGATTGATGCGGCAACGATGCAGCCGGTCGAGTGGGCTGCGGATCGCGAGTTTGAGTGGTGTCCGCCGGGGCATGGTGATTTGTATCCTGCGCTGGTCGCGAGCGGATGGCTCGACCGGCTATTGGCCGAGGGTGTGAAATACGCCTTTGTTTCCAACTCCGACAACCTCGGTGCGGTGATGGATTCGAAGATTTTGCGATACTTTGCCGAAAGCGGCGCGCCGTTTTTGATGGAGGTCACTCGGCGCACGGCGGCGGACCGCAAGGGCGGGCATTTGGCGCGCCGGAAATCCGACGGTCGTCTTTTGTTGCGCGAGGTCGCGCAGTGTCCCGAGTCTGATCTCGAGGCGTTCCAAGACATCGACAAGCACCGCTATTTCAACACCAACAGCCTTTGGTTGAGGCTCGATCTGCTCAAGGAGCAACTTGCGGCCGATGCCGGCGTCTTGCCCCTGCCGATGATCCGCAACCTCAAGACCGTCGATCCGCGTGACAAAAAATCGACGCCGGTGATCCAGCTTGAAGTCGCGATGGGCGCGGCGATCGAGTGCTTCGAGGGAGCGGCGGCGATCGAGGTGCCGAGAAGCCGATTTGCACCGGTCAAGACTACGGGCGACCTGCTGGCCTTGCGCTCGGATGCCTATGAAATTTTGCCCGATAGTCAGGTGCGCTTGCACGGGTCGAGATCGGGCAAGCCGCCGCTGGTGGTCCTTTCCGACGAATACAAGCTGGTGGACTCTCTGGACGGTCTAGGCGTGCCGGGGCTGCTGGGCTGCGATTCGCTGACGATTTCGGGACCGGTCAAATTTGCCGCCGGGGTAGTGCTCGAGGGCAAGGTCGAGATCCGCAATGCCAGCGGGGCCGTCAAGGAGGTGCCCGCCGGAACTTACCGCGACCGGATTGTGGAACTTTGAACAGGGTGCAGGTGGGGGCCGATTTTTTTTTAAAATGCCGGGCTTGCCAAGGTTGGTCGAAGAATCTACCTCACCGCTGCCATGGCATCGATTGGACCCTTTGATTTCCCGACCAGCGGATTTGAAGCCGTAGTGTTTGACTTTGACGGCACGCTTGCCGACTCCATGTCCGCGCACTTTGAAGCGTGGTGTGAGGCGTTGGCGATTTATGGTGCTGGCGGAGTTTTCAAGGAAGACGTGTTCTTCGCGATGGGCGGTCGTCCGACCCGCGACATCGTGGTGGAACTCAATGACGAGTACGACCTGCATTTGGATCCCGAGGCGGTGGCTTTTGCCAAGCGCGAGGCTTATTTGAAGCGTCTCAATTCGATCGAGTTGATCGATGAAGTTGCGGCTTTTGCCGAATCGCTGCGCGGCAAGGTGCCGATGGCGATTGCGACCGGTGGCACGCGCATGGTGATCGAGAAAGCGCTCAAGGTTGTCGGGATTTCCGATTGGTTTGACGAAGTGGTGACCGCCGACGATGTGCCGCTTGGTAAGCCGGCGCCGGATGTTTTTCTCCACGCCTGCAAGTTGCTCGGAGCGAACCCCGCCAATGCCCTTGCGCTCGATGATGCGCCGGCCGGCATTCTCGCTGCCCAGCGCGCGGG
>Ga0214168_1000597_pt1 | contig 14656 bp, 32 predicted proteins | sample LakMenepilimnion_FD_153002 | JGI IMG/M metagenome (GOLD analysis project Ga0214168, IMG submission 153002) | Freshwater microbial communities from Lake Mendota, WI - Practice 29OCT2010 epilimnion v4 | ecosystem: Environmental > Aquatic > Freshwater > Lake > Epilimnion/Euphotic zone | place: Lake...
TAGGAAAGACTGGTGTTTCTAAATTTAAGAATATGTTTGCAGCTTTAAATGAATTTGATTATACACGAGCTGCTGAAGAAATGTTAAACTCAGCTTGGTATAGACAAACACCAAGTAGATGCGAAGAGTTGTCTAACTTAATGAGGAAGTGTCAGGCATAAATGTTACAAATGTTAGGAGCAGTTGCACCTCTTGCTAAGATATTATTTTCTACAATAGAAAAATCAGTACCTGATAAAGACTTACAGGCTAAATTAAAATCAGATTTACAAACACAATTACTACAATCAAACACACAAGAACTACAAGCAGCTGCAAAGATTATAGAAGCAGAAGCTAAAGCTGGTTGGTTTGCATCTAGCTGGCGACCACTATTAATGTATGTGCTTATATTTATTCTAGTATGGAATTATATATTTGGTCCAATAGTTAAGTTCTTTTTTGGTGCAGCTATTACAATAGATCTACCAGGAGATGTCTGGACATTATTACAAATAGGATTAGGTGGCTATGTCGTTGGCAGATCAGCAGAGTCTGTTGCTAGAACTATGGCTAATAAACCAAAAGAATAGTCATGAGTGATCTAAAGTTAAGTGATCAAACACAAGTATCACTACCAATTAAAAATATAGTAGCCATTGTATCTGCTATCGTTGTAGCTGTCTGGACTTATTTTGGAATAGTTGAAAGACTTAATAGACTTGAAACCAATGAGAAGTTAATGTCGCAAGATTTATTAAAGAAGGCTGAACAAACTCCTAAGAACCAAGAGATGTATATGTTGATTGAGTATCAAGCTAAATCAATAGACAAGCATTCTAAACAACTAGAAGAGAACGTACATACTAAAGTATTAATTGCTCAACTAGAAAAGAAAGTTGATAAGTTAGAAAAAGAATTAGATACATTAAGAGGTAAGTAATGGGTGAAATAGTATTTGCTTTACTTATGTTTCTTAATGGTAAGTTAGAAAACTATTCACCTAAAATTAATCTTGCTGATTGCTTAGAACAGAAACGTAAAGTAGAACGTGATGGTGGCACAGATACTGTAAGAATGGAATGCAAAGAAGTTGAAGCAATTGTTGAAACTGATAAGCATGGTGTTAAAAGAATAAGAGAAATTAAAGGAATTAAATAATGTCAGATCAAATTACTACAATGTTTGCACAAGCGTATTCTAAGAAGAAACCTACTTTGCTTGCACAGCAAGGATCTAATGTTAAAGTAAAAATTAAAAATGGCAAAAAGAAACTTAGAAAATAAACACATTCGTAAACCACCTAAGAAAAGAAAAGGTAGGCACACAAAGAAAATAAACAAGCATAAGACATATAAAGAATATGCTGGTCAGGGGAGAGTATAGTTTATGTTAAATGTCAAATGTATTTTTTGGTTAAGAAAAGGATTTTGTGCTTTACTAAAACAGTGTAAATGCTTTAAGATAAATGAGGATGACTACAACCCTTTTAGAGAGAAATTATAATGGTTAAAAAAATGTATCAGAATCCAAGCGGTGGATTAAATGAGGCTGGTCGTAAATACTTTAATCGTACTGAAGGATCTAATTTAAAAGCTCCAGTTAAGACAGGCACTAATCCAAGACGAGTTTCTTTTGCTGCGAGGTTTGGAGGAATGAAGGGATCATTACTTTCTAAATCTGGTAAGCCAACAAGATTAAAGCTAGCACTTAAAGCCTGGGGATTCTCAAGTAAAGAAGCTGCCAGAAACTTTGCTGCAAGACATAAGAAGAGTTAGTCTTGGCTAAGAGAAAACAAATACTAAAGAGTTGTGGCAACTGCCATATCTGTGGCAAAGAGCATATGTCAAATGAAGGTGGTTGGGTTATTAACGCTGAGAAATTAAACTTCTGTCATTCATTAGATCATAGTTGCTATGAAATTTACTTTAATAATGTAAGAGCTAAAGAGAAACAAGCACTTGTAAGTAACAATAATAATGACAAACGTATGGAAATGTATATAGAATATTTAAAGAAACAAAAGTGTAAACATAAATATGCCACTGAATAAAAAAGGTAAAAAGATTTTAGCAGAAATGCAAAAAGAATATGGTAAAGAAAAAGGTAAAGCTGTATTCTACGCATCAGAGAATAAAGGAACTATTAAAGGTGTAACAGGAAAGATGGCTAAAGGATTTAAATCCTTGCTATCAATGTAATATGGATAAATCTAAATTTCATAAAACAAAAGAAGGTAAGACAGCTCGTAAAGGTTTATACTATAATATAAACAAACGCAGGGAAGCTGGCACATCAAGATCTAAATCTGAATCTACTATATCTAAGAAGTCTTATAAAAGTTTATTAGCTGGTTTCAAAGATTAACTAACATTATCCATCACATACTTATATCTGTTCCAGATGATATGATCTGGTTTCCAGAAATGTTGCTTATTAATTTTCATCTTAACATGGTGCATCATAGTAGTATGATCTTTGTTACCAAGGATAACTCCAATCTTTGTAAATGGCATAGAGTATTTATCTCTTAAAACATTTATAAGAATTGATCTTGCAATCACAGCTGACTGAACTCTAGTCTTTGTTAAGATTTCATTAACATCTATTCCAAGTTGATTGGCTACGATAGATAACATCTTCTTAACATTCTCAGGTACAACCACATCATTAATAGTTACATACTTAATAACTTCTTTAATAACTATTTGTTTGTGTCTGATGTTAGATTTAAAATACTCTCTTGCTAATTTATATCCAGTTCTAAAACCTGTACGATAAATCTTTCTTTCTCTGGCATCTAAGTTTGCAAAACTATTAAATGTATATCTTAATTTAATTTCCTTTTTGAATTCTTTTGGTGTCATAATTATCCTCTTTCTGTCGTATGTTTGTTGATCTAACTTTAACTTCTCCAATCTTAACCTTAATAAACAATCCTCGTTTATCAGGATCAAGTGCATGTTCTGCTGTGTCAAACTCTTCTACATAAGTAAAAGTGCATTCACCTTTTTTTAATCTAACAACTTTCATTGTTTTTTCTTTTGTCTTAATTGCTTAGTCATCTTGCAATAGATTGCTAGATCATCATAGCTATCTGCTTTGTATTTCTTTGTGCATCTATAAAGTTTAAGTGCCATCATTATATGACCAACATCTTCTGGATCTAATGCGACTTTAATTTTATTAAATAAAACAATAGAAAATAGTTCAGCAAGTAATGCAAAGTTTTCTTCATAATCACCATAATCTTCTTGGCGATCTTTTATAATTTTCTTTTGTATCTTCTCTTCAATAGACACAAAGTCTTCTTTAGTAGTCATATATCCTTTTCTGTTTTTTACTCTACCCCTAGGGAAACAACGTGAAAGGGTAGGCATGACTGCCTGATGAAAAACCCTAGGGATAGAATGAATAATAGTGTTACCTATTATTAGTATTGTCTATTACCGAAAGACTTATTGCTTGTAAATGGTTTCTTTTGAAATCCACCAGCTTTAAATCCTCCTTGTTTATTTGCTCCTGCTGTTGCTTGTGCTTCTTTCTTAGTTAAGATCACAGTGTATCCACCTGTTGGATTACCTTCTATGTCTGTTCCATCAAACGCACAGTAGTCGTACCACTCATTGTTAATGTTCACATTCATCTTCCAATTTTTTCCTTCTGGAGCTTTTGGAGAATTAGGTGCTACCATTACTGGTTGGTTATCGCCTGCTTTTTTATTTACGTTTGGAATAAGATTTAAATATATCTTACTCTTTGGTTGGTCGTTCATTATTATACCTCATTTTGAGTTGTGATCTCATCACGCTTACTATTAAATTTATTTAAAATAGAATTGTAAGTTGCAAGATCTTTTATTTTTATCTGATCAATTAGTTCTCTGTTGGCACGCCAAAGGAAATCTAGTTTCGCTGTGTGCGGTGCGTAGTGAACCTTCTTAATCAGTTCATTAATTGTACTTTCATCATATCTATTATTGGCTGATGATGTACCTTTAGTATTCACAGGCTGTACAGGAATATCTAATTCCTCATACTCTTCTTTTGAAGTTACATCTTCAAGAAGAATACCCATGAAACTTAAAGCTCGTGTGATTGCAAATGTTTCTGCAATCTCTAAATAGCCTGGCTTATCTCTGAACTGCTTAGAGTAACCTGTTGCTATGATATGTTCTGGATCACATTTAGTTATAATACATTTCATTATAACATAACGATCAGAGTGTTCTTGTATTACACAATTAATACCAAACTCAGTACCAAACACTTCTCTAAAGTATTTAATCTTTGACCAAGCTGATACTGTTTTCTTACCATGTTGATTTATGTATGCACCATTGGCTGCACACAATTCATTAACTTGTTTTATTTTTTCTTTCATTGTTTCCTTTAGTTGTTTTTTCTATTGAGCAAGAGTGAGCAAATACTTCCTTTGATTTATAGAAAGTACCATACTTATTCTTTCCACTTGCCTTACCTATGTAAGTTACTTTATCAAATAACTTATCACATATTCTTGGAGAATAAGAATCAATTTCATAACCTAAGTTATGGATTGTGCCATTCATCATTATTATCGTAAGAATAATTTTCATCTATTAAAATACTACTGTAACTAACAAAACGATTGCAGTTATAATTAAAGATATTTTTATAAACATATTTCTAAATAACTTATCTTCTCTCTGTTTAATTTTACTCATTATAATATCATGCCTAAACTGTTGTTTTATTTTATCGTGTTGTTTGTGATAATAATTTATATCCATATTCCTACACATAGTTTTACCATTTATATATTGTCCCAAAGGCTAGCTGCCTTACGCACATACTCATCTTGAATTTCCCGCCACATAAACCCTGAGAAGTCTGGCGGTGGAACTAACTTAGCCATCTCAAATGGATTACCTTTACAAAGATAAACAAGATTCTGTCTGATCTTAGCTTTAATTAAATCTTGCTGTACTAAAAAATCCATATACTCAGGAGTTAATAGTTCACAAGTATCAGGAGTAAATACATTGTAGCTATCCTGATTAACATAAAGCAAGTGAGGAGTTTTACCAGTAGCCTTCCAATAGAAAGCACATTGCTTAACATGATTAACATCAGGTGCTTTAGGAAGATAACCTTTGATCCAACTAAAACCTGCTTTAGTATCTGATTTTCTTTTTGATCTGTGTTTAGTTTTTAATTCTATAAATTTATTTTTATTATCTTCGTAATCTATTCTGCCAATCTTAGGTAAAATAATATCTTTAAATTTGTGTGAGCAATATCTCTCACTGGCTGACTCATTATCCAATCCAATATCTTGAACAGCTTTAACAGTTATCTTAATCATATCTGTTAAATAGTTTTTAGTATCTTCATGTTGTTCTTTATCAGCTTGATTGTGTGCTTGGTATTTATCATACTCAACCAATTCTTCTTTGATGATAGTATCTAAATCTTTTTTCTCATTAAGAATTTTCTTCTCAGCATCGTACATATATTTAGATAAGAATCTTTGTGATGCTCTACCAATAGATACACCAGCAGTCATACGATAAGAGATGTTCATCAATCTTCTATCTTCTTGATTGAAGTGGCAATATCTAATTAACCAATCACTGTCAGACATATTCTCTTGTGATGGAGAACTGTGGTCCAAACCTAGTTTAGAATAATATTGTAATGCAATATCCTCATCAATATTTTTAAGAGATGGAATAGTACTAGTCTTTGTTAAATCAATAACCATTTTAAGCCTTTCATTTTTTTTAAATAGCAATATTCTTATTGGTTATCTATGTCAATAAGTATTTTAAATAATTAATTTGACATATAAACTTAATGGTTATAAGCAATTTTAAAACAGAAAGGTAAATATGAATAAGTATAAATCACAACTATCTAAATTATTAAAGAGGTATCACAGAATGTTTGATTGCTTTGGTAATAAAATAAAAAGGAAAGCTAAATGAAACACAAACTAACGCAGTATCAAGAAGATCATAAGCTCAGCAATAAAGAGTTGGCAAAGTTATTTGGATTAACAGGAACTAATCCAACAGTAACTATTTTAAGATGGAAAAATTGTCAGCGTATTCCACACCCTAAGTTTATGAAAGTTATAACTGAAAAAACAAAGGGATCAATTCAACCTAATAACTTTTATGAGGCATGGTATGAAGTCAATAAACTTTGATAAAGTTATTATAAGTTGGTTAGACATAAACAGCTGCGACAACGCATGGAATACTGAGGAAGATTTAAAAGATTTAGTTCCTGCTATGTGTACTACAATAGGTTATCTTTATGAAGAAAACAAAGATTGGGTAAAAACTTTTGCAACATATAGTTTTAATACAGACAGCTTAGATGTAGGCGACTGTGTTGTAATCCCTCGTGGAGTAATTTTATCAATTAAAAAACTGGAGAACTAATGACTGAAAAAGAAAAGATGTTTTTAAAAATATTAAAAGTAAAAAAAGATATGCTTAAAATATATAATAAAATACCAGCACCTTTTAATAAAGGTTTGAAACCAAACATGGATATAACTAAACTGATTGAGTTTTTTAAAAGGGTGAAATGATTGATCAAGAACTACACGTTGAGGATGTAATAGAAATGTATAACGAAAAAATAGTTATACTTAAAAAAGAAATAGATAGACTTAATGAAGAGGTGCAAGCTCTCAATCTACAATTAAAACAAGAAAGGGAAAAAGAATAATGTATTTAAATGCCAACATACCATTAATAGAATGCTATGTAAGAGGAAACTATTTAAGAGATCAGCAAGACTCACACGATAAATATTTTTGGTGTGTAGTATTTGGAGTAACAAGTATTCCTAAACAAGTTCCTCTATTTAATTTTGTTATGGAAGATGGCGGTATATGGTGGCGTTCACCTATCTCAGCGTTTTGCCAAGACGAAGGTGTACCTGAACAACCATTATCAGATTTATGTTTATGGGATTCTTTTAGTTATAATATTTCAGTAACAACATTTCATCAGTTAGCAGGATCTAAAGTAAAGTTCTTACAACGAGATAAAACTCCGCAGCTAGGCAAATATATGTTCACATTAGATTGGTCTGAGGGTGATTTTAATGAATTGGATTTTGGTTATGCTTCTAAACCAGATCAACACAAGTGTGGACACGTTATAGAAATGGATAATGGAAATTTTAGTATTCAACCTAATAATCGCCTTAGAGTATTTGACAGTAATATGGGTGTTGATTGGAGTAAGCCACCTTTAATTAATAGATTAGTTAATACTAAAGTTTGGAGTGTTGAAGATCAACCTAAGTGGACTACAACAGAAACAGAAGTTGGTCAGTATAATTATGAGTATAAAGATACAGAAAAATAATAATGAAACTAAGAACGCTTGATTTATTTTCTGGTATAGGTGGATTTAGTTTAGGTTTAGAATCAACTGGTTTCTTTGAAACGATTGGCTTTGTAGAGAAAGATAAATTCTGTCAAAAGGTTTTAAAGAAACATTGGTCCAATATTAACATTGAGGAGGATATAAGAAATGTCAAAGGAGAAAAGTACCAAGCAGATGTCGTTACAGGGGGATTTCCTTGCCAACCATTCAGCGTTGCAGGAAAAAGAAAATCAACAGCAGATGATCGTTACCTCTGGGATGAAATGCTTAGAGTCATTAGAGAAACAAAACCAAGATGGGTTATTGGAGAAAATGTTGAAGGCATTGTTAATATCAACGAAGGCATGGTACTCAGACAGGTGCTTAATGACTTGGAAAACGAAGGTTTCAAAAGCCAATGTATTATTATTCCAGCTTCAGGCATCGGTGCATGGCATCAAAGAAAAAGGATCTGGATTCTTGCCTACTCCAACAACAATGGATCATATAGATCGCAAGGGAATGCGACCAAGCAGAGCAGCAACGAACAGAAAGACAGGTTATCTTTCAGAGATGATAAAGATGTACCCAACACCAACACAGGATTCAGCATCAGAGAGAACGAAGAAATACAAACAGGGAGGAATGCCTTTGACAGTATTTATAAATCAGGGGAAAGACAATGGTGGGAAACTGAATCCAAACTTCGTGGAATTCCTGATGGGTTATCCACAAAATTACACGAAGATAGATCAAACAGAATAAGAGCTCTTGGCAATTCTATTGTACCACAGATCGCAAGACAAATTGGATTGGCTATTATGGAGGCAGAGAATGGATATTAAATTTGAAAGACATTGGTGTATGCCAAGTCATAAAACATTTACTATTAAACCTTTTAAAGATTTAATAGCTGCCGAACTTGGATCTAATTATATTGATCCATTTCCTTATCCATTTAAACAAGATGCTATTGACTACCTAAAAACAATACCTGATAATTCAGCTGATCATTTAGTATTTGATCCACCTTATTCTCAAAGACAATTAAAAGAAAAGTATTATAGTGCAGGATTATCTTTTAATCATCCTATGAATAATTCTTACTGGTCAAATTGTAGAAAAGAAATATCTAGAATTGTTAAAAGTACAGGTAAAGTTATTTCCTTTGGTTGGAATACAAATGGTATTGGAATCAAACATGGATTTAAAATAACTAAAGTTGTTTTAGTTGCACATGGCAGCCAACATAACGATACAATCGCAACAGTTGAGGTTAAGATTTAATGGCAAGATATAATTATTTCGTAGGTGGATTTGGCGACTTCTATTCCGAATGGCATAGAAATAAATGTAATGATATTGCTTACATAGATATTGATTCAGTTCCTATCTGTATTAATAAACCTTGTTGGAAACCACTAGCAGTTATTGAAACTGTATATGATACTGGTAAAAACTATAAGAAATATACAACAGTTGTAGAATACATAGCACAAGGCTTAAATATACCCTGTTTTTTGCTGTATTATAAACCTATACCAGATACGGATAGCCTAGAGTTCAAAGTTCAGCGTCTATACCCCGTTAAAAGCGATTTAAACCCTATTCTAGAAGAGGAGTGGTATTACGAAATGCTTAAATTACAGATTGAGCATGATAAAGTGTGTAAATACAAGGTAAAAACATGATTTATAATGATGATTGCTTAAAGGTATTACCAACACTACCAAATGATAGTATAAACCTTGTTCTTACCGATCTACCCTATGGAACTACACCATGTAAATGGGATAGCGTTATTCAATTTGATTTAATGTGGAAAGAATTAAAAAGATTAGTAAAAAAAGAATCAGCTATTTTATTATTTGGTACTGAACCTTTCAGTTCTTGTCTAAGAATGTCTAATGTTGAGTGGTTTAAATATGATTGGATATGGGAGAAACAAAGTGGTGCTAATTTTTTAGTAGCTAATTATCAACCATTAAAAGTACATGAAATAATTTCTGTATTTGGAAATGCTCCAACATCATACTCAAAAAACAAACCCATGTTGTATAACCCACAAGAAACTATCGGTGTTCCTTATAAACAAAAAAGTGGTAAGCAAAAAACTGAAAAAGAAAATTCAACAGTAAGATCTAAGATTGATCAAGTCATTACAGAAAATATAGGAACAAGAAAACCAAGAACAGTTATCAAGTTTAATACTGATAAAGATAAACTACATCCAACACAAAAACCAATAGCTCTATTAGAATATCTTATTAAAACTTATACTAATGAAGGCGACACAGTATTAGATTTTACTATGGGATCTGGCAGCACAGGCGTTGCGGCTAAGAATACTAATAGAAAGTTTATTGGAATAGAAATGGATAAGAACTATTTTGATATAGCCAAGAATAGAATTGAAACAACATTATTATAATGCCTAAATACAAGCAACATATTAGAGTACCTACTGGTTTATTTGATCATCCTGGCTACAAAGGCTTGGCAGATAACAGAAAGCCTTATGCTTTAGCGATCATTGTAATGCTTTTAAAGTATGTAAATCAAAAGAAAGGCGAGTGCTTTCCTAGATACGCAAAGATCAGAAAGGATTTAGGATGCAGTAAAAAAACCCTAACCAATTACATGCACTTGCTTTCTACTGCTGGACTGATTAAAATTAGGCGGCTATCTTCTACTAACTTATACACAATTAACCCTATTCTACTAGTTAATGAAGTGTACGAGGTACAGGGGGTGGGGAATATGGTACACATCAGTGGGGTACCTAATGCACATATTAATAAAACATATTTAAATAAACATATTGTATTAACTAAGAATAATAAAATGAATAAGGTAAATATAAATAAGATAGATAGAATAGTTAATAGTAAAGAAATAGATAAACAGACTAAGATAATAGAACTAGCTAGTGTACCACTGCCAGAATTAAAACAATGTATAGATAAACATCCTTACTATGTACAAAAAGCTATTGAGTACCAAGAGCAAGTGGCTCGTGATGCAAGAGCTGTGCCAAAAAATATCCTAGATCAAAGACTATCTTCTGCGTTGCAAACCAATGCCAAAAACAGATCAGCAGCTTACAAAGCCAAGGTAGCTTATAACAAAGCCAATAACATTAAACCTTGGGAGATGAAGAAGAATAAATTCTAATGATATGGCAGGTTTTAAATCTAAAAAGATATTTTGTTCTGGTATGTCAAAGCTATCTGGAAAGCCATGTCAGGCAAAAGGATTTCCAACCAATAGCTTTAACAAGCATGGATTCCAGATTTATAAATGTAGATTTCATGGTGGACAAAATACAAACTTCTATGGATTTAGGGACAGAACAAATAGAGGAGGATATAACAAACCAGGTTATACAGATGAGAAGAAGATTAAAAGCCTTGCAAGTTTAAAACAATTTAGAGATAAGGATTTAGATTATGTCAGAAATTACTACGAAACCAAAGTCAAGCCAAGAGTTGATAGTCTTGGAAGATACAGTTCTAAATACAGTATTAGAGCAGCTATCCGAAGGAAAAACTCTAGCAAGTATAAGGAAGGAAAAGATCTTACCTTGCAGCTTGATAATGTTTTATCAATTCTTGAATCAAGAGGGAAACAAAGAAATCAAAGCCAAGATTGAGGAAGCTCGTAAAATTGGGGTCCAGAATATAGTTGATAAACTTTTAGATATTTACCAAGCCGATATAAACCAAGACACTTTAGATCCTAATTTGATTTCTTGGATAAGAGAAAAAACAAAATTTATACAATGGATTGCAGGCAAGACTAGCGATTTATATAGTGATAAAAAGGATTTAACTTTAAATAAAACTACCAATAATATTGTAGTGAGTTGGCTTGATAGTCCAGAACTTGAGCAGAAATATACTCAATATGAAAATATTAAAGAAGATAAAAAAGAAATTATAGAACAGTAATTATTTTTTATAATTCCAAGCTATAAAAAAATACAAAGCCAAGATAATAAAGCCAAGTTCAAATATATTATAGCTTAGAATTAAATCACTCATTAGTTAAGCATTATATACATGATTGAAATTATACCAATCATATTGATAGCTCCTAAAAACAAAGCCAGGAGATGATAAAAAGTTGTCATTAAGCATGCTCCATTTCATAATTATCTTCTATTATTTTGTGAGTTAATAACCTTCTATTGTCTAATTCACATTCAATTAAACGCTGATATATAACTTCTTTTATGTCTTTTATTTGATACGAATTATAAAGATCATATTGATTTAAAAGTTTTTCATCGTTTAATCTTTTTATATGCTCCTGCAATTGTTGTATTGATGTCATTATGCAGCCTCCTTGTTTTTAATTATTTCTAAATGATGAATAGGTTTTCCATATTTATCAAATAAGTATTCATTAGCTTGACAATGATCTAAAATAATATCTTCGTCCCAATTAGATACAAATTGTTGTTCATCTTCTTCGTAGCAAATTGGATGTTCATCAAGCCAATATTTTACTTTTAATTTAGCTTGATCATTTAGCTCATTATACTCATAAGCATTTATTTGTATTGTTCTCATTGTATAACCCTTTCAGTTGTTATATTTGTATTTGATACTATCATAACCAATATAGTTAGCAATAGTATTTGATCTTATATTTTAAGATCCTATAACCCTAGATAATTCCAGGGTTATAAGTTATTAAAATTATTTATTTTAAGTATAATGGTCCAGTCCACTGAATTGGATAATTACCATTTAAAACATTTCCACGAGCTGAATTCAAAGCAGGGGTTTTCCAACTAGCAGCTTTTAAAACATCTCCTTTTTTAAAATGTTTAAAATCTTCTTTAACTATAAAAGCAAAAACAGAATTTTCTTTTATAACTTTAAAGTATTTTTTACCTTCTTTAAAAGACATTACAGTATTCCATTGGTCTAATTCCTTTTGGGAATGATCACTGATTTTACCCCAAAGTCTTAACGAGTACTGTTTATAATCTTCTTTAGCAGCTTCAATTAAGTACTCAATACCCTGCTCAATTGTATTAGATTGTTTATCTATTTTTATCATTTTATACCCTTTGTTATTTGTTATACCAATATGGTTAATATATTAATAATATTATGTAAACTATTATTTTAACAAAAATATTAAGTTACTGAATTTATTATCTTATTTTTTTAGAGCTATATTTCATGCGATTAAAAGAAAAGGGAAGCAGAAAGAAAAGAATTAATAAGAAAAGAATATAGCCTGGACATTGGACCAAGTTATAAACAGCAGCTATTTAAGATTGTATTTTAGGAATATTAAAGCAACCAATTAAAAACATTAAAGCAATTAACAAGGTGCAGTTGTGTTGGTAAGTATTAAGATCAATTAATTATATATGCGATTAAGTTCCTATTTATTAATACATCGGATCGGTTTGCATTGTGTGTATTTGTGACGGATATGCAACAGTGTGTGATAAATATACAACATTAATTATTAGTATTGATAATTTATGATTATCAATAGTAATGTTTAAATAGTTCCGATAACTTTAATTATCGGAAATGCAGTATAGGTTGTATTTGGCGTATTATTGAATGCAGTTAATTATATGCAAGAATATAGGTGTTGTATAAATGTCACACAATTTTGGATAGCGACACCCCCCTACACCCCATAAACCGCCACACATTTTATATATATATATACATGGGACTAGAGAACTCACTTTGAGCCATAGTCAGTTCGCCACAGAATCTTCGCCACACACAAAATCGCTAACTTATAATGGGTATATCCACAAACAACCCGCCACCTTTTTTCTTTGCCTGACCAACCTTAATATAATATTAAAATACTACTAATAGTATATGAACAGATCAATGTACCAAGATGATGATGACAATGACTTTTATACAGCCAATGTAAAAGCAGTTGTTTATATTGAGAAAGATAATTCAATAACAGTTAAGTTCACAGGATTACAAAACAAAGAACACTCAGCAATATTTAGTTCTTGGTTAATGATGCTGCTTAACATTGAGAATGCAATTATAAGCAATGAAAAGTCTAAGGCGATTCATTAATGACTACTATAACTGAAACAGTAATTAACAGCGGTACAATACAATACAAGATTCCATACTACCCCAGAGAAAAGCAAATTGAACTTCATTTCAATATGAAGAAATATCGCTGGTCAGTATTAGTCTGCCATAGAAGGTTTGGCAAAACAGTATGTATGATTAATCATCTACTAATGTCAGCACTACGTTCTACTAACAAAGCACCACGCTATGCGTACATAGCACCCACCTTCAAACAGGCTAAGTCTATTGCTTGGGATTATATGAAACAATACACATCATTAATACCAGGTGTTAAATTCAATGAAACAGAATTACGTTGTGATCTTCCTAATGGAGCTAGAATAACATTATTAGGTTCAGAAAATTCAGATGGATTACGAGGTATCTATTTAGATGGTTGCGTTATTGATGAGTATGCAAACGTACAAGGTAAGTTATTTACAGAAATTATAAGACCAGCATTGTCAGATAGAAAAGGATGGTGCGTATTTATTGGTACACCTCAAGGAACGAATAATAACTTCTATGAATTATTTCAACACGCACAAGGTGATAAACAATGGTTTCATTATAAAGCTAAAGCATCGCAAACAAACATAGTTGATCAATCAGAATTAGAAGCCGCAAAGAAAGTAATGGGTGAAAAGAAATACCTACAAGAATTTGAATGCGATTGGATTGCAAATATAGAAGGTGCTGTTTATGGAGATGTTATAACTAAGATAGAAGATGCTAGGCAGCTAACAAGAGTTCCTTATGATCCATCACTACCTGTAAGTACTGCATGGGATCTAGGCGTGTCAGATCATTCAGCAGTTATATTCTTTCAACAAATGGGAAGAGCAATTAATATAATAGATTACTACGAAGAACGTGGTCAAGGGTTACCGCACTATGTTCAAATGCTACAAACTAAAGATTATGTTTATAAAGATCATTTCGCACCACACGATATTGAGGTTACAGATTTTGGTAATGGCAAAACAAGACGTGAGGTTGCTTATCAATTAGGTATTAATTTTAAAGTAGTTCCTAAGATTCCATTTGAAGATGGCATCCATGCAACCACAATGTTACTACCTAGATGTTGGATTGATACAGACCATTGCAAAAAACTTATAGATGCGTTAAGACACTACCATAGGAAGTTTATAGATAAAAACAGAATGTTTAGATCTAAGCCTGTACATGATTGGAGTTCACACGCTTGTGATGCTATGCGTTA
>Ga0214168_1000598_pt1 | contig 14606 bp, 16 predicted proteins | sample LakMenepilimnion_FD_153002 | JGI IMG/M metagenome (GOLD analysis project Ga0214168, IMG submission 153002) | Freshwater microbial communities from Lake Mendota, WI - Practice 29OCT2010 epilimnion v4 | ecosystem: Environmental > Aquatic > Freshwater > Lake > Epilimnion/Euphotic zone | place: Lake...
ATGGACAATCCCATCATGGCGGGGGCCATCATGTTGGACAGATTTCCCAGCATGGCGGCCATGGGGTCATCGGGTGTTTCGCCTGTGTCGCCTCGTGTGCTGAGTGCAGTTGCGAGGTCGGTGAAGAGGGGACGGAGGTCTGACAGCGTGCGGTGGGCCCAGCGAGCGCGCGTGGTGGTGAGAATTTCCGAGTGTGAGTCTCTTGGACCTGTCGACAGCATGGTGATCTCGCGAACATGCATGTCGGCAATATCGGCAAGAGCGTTGTAGGCGAGTCGCGTTGATGTATCGGGCTCAGGGTCTGCAGAATCACCCACTGCACCAAGCTGTGCAAATTGTTGCGCCAGGTCCCAGTTGAGTGGACCTTGCTGCGACATGGCACGCATCATGTCGTTAAAGAACGGAAGCCCACCAAATGGATTTGGGGGTGTGGAATCTCCATCTGCCATGACGTCAGGTTAGGTGCAAACCGTTGTTGTCATGGTGTGGCAATGGACAAGAACGCTTGTCGCGTCAGTGCCCATTCAGCATGTTCTCTACGAACCAAAACCCCGACCAGGTGGCCCTCGCGGTTCATGACCGCTGCAAGTCCTTTGATGGGGCTCGCCATGTTGACCGGGTGCGCATTGGTGGCCTGTTGCAAGGAGATGCTTGGTTCAGGGGCAACGTCATGAGACCGAAATGCGTCCATGATTTGGTACTTCGGTAACTCGTGCGAGTTCAGCGCGCTCATCATGTGCGATGTATCAACAGCTGGTAGCTCTGTCCCGTTCTTCACTGCGATCACTGCAAGACCTAGTGCGCTGTTGGTACGCACCACGGTGTAGTTCTGATTCATCAGTGCAGAAGATTTCTTCACCGCGACGGATTCTGATGCCACGAGCCACTGATTGTTGCCAAGTGAGAGGGCCGATGTTGTGCCGTGAGGACCACGGAGAACCGCCAGAGAGGATTGAACAGAGCCCTTGATGCGGACAATGGTTGTGGTGGTGATTACAGAGTCCGCTTCGAACTGGGTGTACTCCTCAATTCCTTTCGGAATTGCAACGGTAAGGACAACAACAGAGGTGAGAACGCTTGCGATGACCGTGAGTGCGGTGAGCCGCCTTCCGAGCGGTGGGGCTGTCCCTAAGTGTCGTGACCGTTCGGCATCGGCGAACTCGGCCGGGTGGCGCCACCCACGTTCGTAATGGGGAACGGGCGATGAGTCGGGGTTCTCAAAATCATCCGTGGTCACAAGAGGGAAAGAGTACTGCCGACTCTTGGACATGTGGTGTCGCCATCACAGACATGGCATGAGGGTGGAGGAGTACGATGACACCATGACAACAGCAGGGAATGGCGACGAGTGGTGTGAACTCACTCCCCATGAACTGCCTATTTCAGACATCTACCAGTGGGCAGTGCGGCCTGACTGTGGCGCCGTGGTGCTGTTCTCGGGCACTGTGCGCGATCATGCTGATGGTCGTACCGATGTGACCTCACTTGAATACGAGGCATATGACGACGCGGTCATTCCTGTATTCACCGAAATTGCCGCCGAAACTCGGCGACGTTTTCCCGATGCACGACGGATCGCAATTTTGCATCGCACCGGCCTTCTTGAACTCGGCGAGTCTTCTGTTGTTGTTGCGGTGTCATCTGCGCATCGCCCCGTTGCATTCGACGCGGCGCGTTTTGCGATTGATGCGTTGAAAGAAAGCGCTCCAATCTGGAAGAAAGAAAATTGGGCGGGTGGCTCCAATTGGGGAACAGGTGCACACGATGTTGTTTCTCCGTCATCTGTGGGTGGCACGCAGTGATTGCAATATCGCTCATCGCGGGTTTCTTCTGGTTTATGGCGGTCATCTCTGGTTCGCTACTTCTTGCACTTGTGTACCTTGATCACCGTAAGAGTCGAATTGATGACGGAATTGCACAGTTCCGTCGTCACATCGATGCGCTCTCACCAGAAGCGCGTCGTAATTCTGTGCAGCGCAACAACGATGAAAGATGGGGCCGTTAATGGCACGTGACTTGGCCATTGACCTTGGTACAGCAAACACATTGGTGTACATGAAAGGCAAAGGAATTGTTCTCAACGAACCATCCGTAATTGCCGTCAACCGTCAGTCTGGCGAAGTGTTGGCTACAGGCCACGACGCGTGGGACATGATTGGTCGAACCCCCAGTTACATCGTCGCTGTTCGACCACTTCGTGGTGGAGCAATCACTGACTTCGACATCACAGAACGCATGATTCGCCTGCTTTTGCAGCGTGTTGGAGTGTCCCGCTTCACTCGGCCCAAAGTGGTTATTTGCGTGCCGTCAGCCATTACAGAAGTGGAACGACGCGCCGTTACCGATGCAACACGACGCGCTGGCGCCTCAGATGCTCAACTCATTGAACAACCCATGGCTGCGGCCATCGGTGCGAACCTTCCCATCGACGAACCGGTGGGCAACATGGTCATCGATATTGGTGGTGGTACTACAGAAACTGCGGTAATCAGTCTCGGTGGAATTGTTGCTCTTGAAGCAATTCGCGTGGGAAGTTTCGACATTGACGCAGCAATTCAGAACTATGTCCGTCGTGAACACGGCGTAGCAATTGGTGAGCGCACTGCAGAGGAAATCAAAATTCAGATTGGTTCTGCCGAGCCGGGTCCAGCAGACAGAAGCGCAGACATTCGCGGTCGTGACTTGGTCACTGGTCTTCCGAAAACGGTTCGTCTCACTGCTGAGGAAGTTCGTTTCGCTATCGACGAACCCGTTGCCGCGATGGTGTTGTCTGTGAAGCGCTGTTTGGCAAAAGCGCCACCAGAACTCGCTCAAGACTTTCTTGCACGCGGAATGTATTTGGTTGGTGGTGGCGGAATGCTTCGCGGTCTTGCACAGCGCATTGAACGTGAAACAGAAGTTCCGGTGAAAATGTCACCACAGCCACTTGAAGCAGTGGTACTTGGCGCCGGTCACTGTATTGAGAACTACCAAGCATTGCGTGGCATGTTCATGGGAACACGTCGCTAGTTCTTACGAACGCGACACCACAATTTCACGCACTTTTCCGTCGGCAGTCAAGATGTACAAGGTGTTGTGCGTTGCACGTACGGCCATCACATTTCCAAGATCTGCTGCCACTTCTTCTTCACCAATGGTGGTTGATCCATCGGTGAGAATTGCCGACACAGTGCCTGCGCAATAGTCCCCGAAATAGAACCACCCGGCACGGCCAGGGGTTGTGGTGTTATTTCCTACGGCTGCGCCTGAAATTGAGCAGCGACCTTTTGAATGGTTGTACTCAAAGACTGGATCAACTGGATTTGAGGCGGTGACATCACTGTTGAAAGCATGAGTACCCTCGAAGGCACTCCAGCCCAGATTCGCTCCACGTCCTCCGGGGTAGTTGTTGTCACTGGGCAGAGCCGTGACCTCTTCCCATTCGTTTTGTCCGACATCGGCCACCCATAACGCGCCGTGCGGATCAAACGTCATACGCCATGGGTTGCGAACCCCAAGCGACCAAATTTCGGGATGCGGGGAAGAAGTAAATGGGTTCCCACTAGGGATGCTGTAGCCACCCTCCACCGCTGGATTGATGCGAAGAATCTTGCCCAGCAACGAAGACATATCTTGCGCGTGGCGCTCGGGATCATTAGCGCTGCCGCCATCTCCCATGCCGATGTACACCATGTTGTCGGGGCCCACCAGCACAGCTCCGCCGTTGTGATTTTGATACGGCTGCTCAATACGTATGACCACTGCACCTGGTGATGTTGGCGAAGTAAACGAACCATCATCGTTCACTTGGGTGATGGTGATCTCCGTGTGTCCGTCACGGTTCGTTCTGTTCAGAATCGCTTGCCATTCATTGTCTACATTGCGAAATGCAAGACCAAGTAGTCCTCGCTCTCCACCAAAAGAAGTAGATGACGAAACATCGAGAACAGTTCTTTTCGTTTTTCCGTCGCGCGACCACTGTTGAACAGTTCCCGCTTGTGACACCACATAAAACCATGAATCTGACGACATGCGTTCCACAAGATCGACGGGAGATTCAATGTTGCCAATAACGGTGGTTGAGTACCCCACTGTTGTGTTCACTGCTTGCGTTGTAGTTGTTGGCGCAGTGGTGGTGGGAGAAGAACCGCACCCTGCGAGTAAGAGTGCACTAAGAAGTAGTGCTGTCCTTTTCACTCGTCTGGCTTTACGCGGATGAGGCCTTCTTGAACAACGGTGACCGCCAGTTGTCCGTCTTTGGTGTAGATAGAACCACCTGCAAGTCCACGTGCATTTGACGTAGAAAGTGCGACTTGGTCGTACAACAACCAATCGTCAGCGCGGAATGGGCGATGGAACCACATGGCGTGGTCGAGGCTGGCCATTTGTACGCCGCCTTCGCTCCACCCGAGTCCGTGTGGCAACAACGTGGTGTCCAAAAGAGTCATATCGCTTGCATACGTCACGATGCAGGCATGAAGAACGGGATCGTCGGGGAGTTGTCCGTCTGCTCGAAGCCACACCTGCTGGCCGGAGGATTCAACGCCCTTGCGTTCAAGCGGTGAACCATTCACATAACGCAAGTCGATAGGACGAGGACGGTGGTACCAATCACCCATTTGCTCTTTGTACGGCTCCATGCGCGTCTTGAAGTCGGGCAGGGTGGACGGGTCGGTCGTGTCTGCGGGTGATGCAATTTGCCAATCGAGTCCGGACTCTGGGGTGTGAAAACTTGCCTGCAAGTTAAAGATGACCTCACCGTGTTGAATGGCGACAACACGACGAGTAGTAAAACTGCGTCCATCTCGCAATCGATCAACTTCGTACAAGATGGGCGCGGTGGGGTCACCAGGGCGTAGGAAATACGCATGAAGTGAATGTACGTAACGAGTCTTTTCGTCGACGGTGCGCGACGCAGCGACTAGCGATTGGCCAGCTACTTGACCGCCAAAGACGCGGACTCGGTTTTCCTCTGGCGAGTGACCGCGAAAGATGTTGACTTCAATGACTTCAAGATCGAGCAAGGACACCAGGTCGTCGAGGGGTGCTGTCATGGCTCCATAGTAGGGTCGAAATATGCCACTTCTGCCTCTAGATGCCGACCAATTGCTCACTACAACTCGTGCGGTACGAAAGCGTCTTGACTTTTCCAGACCCGTCGACGACCAGGTGATTCGTGAATGTGTGGAAATTGCCATGCAGTCACCTTCGGGGTCGAACAACATGACGATGCAATTCGTGATTATTCGCGATGCAGAGAAGCGTCGAGCCATTGGCGATATCTATCGACAGTGTTACGACATCTATCGCTCATTAGATGGCGTGTACATCGGTTCCATTGAGAAGGGTGGAGATCGTGAGAATCAACAACAGCAGCGTTCTGCGGCGTCGGCTGACTTTCTCGCTGACCACATGGGCGACGCTCCTGCTCTCGTGCTTGCGTGTAACAAGGGGAACCGTGTGGAAGGTGCGCCTGCAATGATGACGGCGTCCATGATGGGCAATGTGTTGCCAGCGATGTGGAGTTTTATGTTGGCCGCACGCGCGCGTGGTTTAGGCACTGCGTGGACAACCATTCACCTCATGATGGAGCAACAAGTGGCCGATGTCTTGGGAATCCCCTTTGAGTCGGTGCAGCAAGCATGTTTGTCTCCACTTGCGTACACGGTCGGAACAAACTTCTCTGCTGCATCTCGACCACCAGCCGACAGCATTATTCACTGGGACGCCTGGTGATGTTGGAAGCCGGGCTTCGCCGTCGCGCACTTGCTGCGCGTGGCTTCATGCCCGAAGAAGAAGGCGATGCGTTGTATCTGGCTGCGGTAGACGCAGCACAACACGCACGTGGACCATTTCTAGAAGTGGGGTCGTACTGCGGTCGGTCAACAGTCTGGCTTGGTGGTGCTGCGCGTGCGGCGAAACGCACTTTGTTTGCTGTTGATCATCACATGGGAAGCGAAGAGAACCAGCCCGGTTGGGAGTGGCATGAACCAGACCTTGTAGACCCACGCACGGGTCGCATGGACACGCTCCCGCATTTCCGTTCCACCATCATCGATGCTGGCCTCTCGGATGTAGTTGTCACGGTTGTTGGTGATTCTCCTGTTGTTGCACGTAGTTGGTCAACGCCATTGGCATTTCTGTTTATCGATGGTGGGCACGGTGTAGAGCCAGCAACACTCGATTACGAACTGTGGACACCACATGTCGCACCGGGCGGAACATTGGCCATTCACGATGTCTTTCCCAATCCGGCCGACGGCGGACGTCCTCCGTACGAGAACATTTATTTACCGGCAGTCAATAGCGGACATTTCGAAGAAATTGGCGTTGCTGGTTCATTGCGCATTCTGCGCCGGCACTAGCGACTACAGAGCTGAAACGCTGAGGTGTGCGTTCTTGCGTGGCATTGGCCGCGTAAAGAGAGTTGACGCCGGTGAACCACCGCTAATCGCATCGGCCGCCATGATGATGGCTGCTGCGGTGTACGCGCTGTACTCGTCGGCAGGGAAGTGCACCATTGTTTTGTCTGGATCACTTGGGTACACAATGCCGGTCCAATACGCACCATCGTCACGACGGTGCGGCATGGTCCACAACAACAGTTCACGAGCAGTGTCACGATCGCCTGCGGCGCAGTGTGCAATGGCGCACTCGCTTGTTTCTGCTGCGGTCACCCACATTTCATCGTTCACACAACGCACACCACGGTCGTCCAAGACGAATGTGTCCCAACTTTCTGCAAGGCGAGACTTGGCACGAATACCGGTCATTGCGCCCGTAAGAACGGGGTAATACCAGTCCATTGCCCATCGCTCTTTTGGTTCAAACGCAGTGAGGTCCGTCATGATGATGCGGTCAATGGCGTCAGCGGCTTCGGTGTATCGCGGGTGTGGGTCGCCAACAAGATCAGCAATTGCTGCACCGCAATGTAGCGCGTGTCGAATGGAAGAACAGCCCGTGAGCAATGCATAGTCCCAGGGTTGGCTGTCGACTTCGCGTGCCCACAAAATTGTTCCGTCGTGACGACGCATGTTCATCACCCAGTCGAGAGCTTTGCGAACCGTTGGCCACAATGCCTTCACGGCCGCCGTATCGCGTGTGCATAGCCAGTGCGCCCATACGCCTGCTGCAATGTAGGCAGTGACGTTGGTGTCAAGTTTCTGGTCTTCAATTGATCCGTCTGGCATGTAGTAGTTGAACCACCAGCCATCTGCATCTTGATTATCTGCGAGCCATTTGTATGCAGCCAATGCGCCGTCGTGACGTCCCATAATGTCGAGGGCGATTGCAGTTTCCACGTGGTTCCATGGGTCGCAATGACCATTCGGATACCACGGAATCATTCCGTTTGAGAGTTGCAAAGCCTGGATGGAATCAGCAGTTTTTTGCAGGTCTGCAGTGGTGAGAATGCCGGGAAGGTGGGGAAGTGAACTGGCCATGATTATCTCGGTTTTGTTGAGTAGACGATGAAACTCTTGCCAAGAATGGGGCTGAGCACTTTCTCTGCAATGCGCGTTGAAGTGGGGCCCTCAATAATGTCCCACTCCAAGAACTTGCGATACTTCGTCACCAGAGGGTGATTGTCTTTGCGTGGACCAACTGCGCACTTCAGCCACCAGTACGGCGAATGAAGAGCATGTGCATGGTGGCTGCCGCGCACTTCTAGGCCCGCAGCACGCAGTTTTGCTTTCAACTCTGTTGCTGAATAGATGCGAACATGACCACCGACACTCTTTGGTGCGTGGTACTCGTCGGACAACATCCAGTTGATCTTCTCTGGCCACCATGTGGGAACGGTGACACCGAGTGAACCACCGGGCTTCAAGACACGATGAAATTCGGAGATTGCAGCAACATCGTTCTGAATATGTTCCAGCACTTCCGATGTGACGATGCAGTCGAAGGTGTTGTCGGCGAATGGTAGGCGTGTCGCATCGCCACGCAAGACACCACCAAAGTTGGCGGCGGGAATTTCATTTTCGTAAATCATTCCGCCGAATGTTGCGCGGGTGCCCACCACTTCTTCTTGTGCCCAGTCGAGTGCGTACACAGTTGCGCCTTGTCGCGCTGCTTCGAAGGCGTGGCGACCGAAACCAGCACCTGCATCGAGGAACGTGTCTCCAGGACGAAGACCCAATTTGTTGAAACGGATGGTGAGCATGTCAGCCTCGCTTCGCCAACTTGGCGCGGTTGTGTGGCATCTCGAGAACTTCGCGGTACTGCTCAACGGTGAGTTCTGCGCAGTGTCTCCAACTCCAACGCGACACGACACGTTCGCGGCCCGCATTGCCTACTCGCTCACGCAACTGTGCATCGTCGAGACCACGACGAATTGTGGCGGCAAGGGCCTCGGCGTCAGCTGCCGGACACTGCAAAACCGTTTCGCCGTCTGTGCCGGTGACTTCGGGCAGCGCACCGCCATCTGTTGCCACCAGACAAATGCCCGTGCTCATGGCTTCAATTGCCGGCAGGCTGAATCCTTCGTACAAGCTGGGAACGACAGCGAGTTCGGCTTCTGCATACAGCTCAACAATCCGTTCGTCGGAAACGCCCGAAACGAAATCGATGTGGGGCTTCAGCCCAAGAGATTCAATGAGATCCATGCTGTGACCTGGCCGCGGCTTACCAATGATGGTGAGTCGAATGTCGCGTTCAGTGCGCAGTTTGGCCATTGCTTCTAATAGGTACGACAAGCCCTTCAGCGCAACGTCAGCAGAGGCTGTGGTGATGAGCCGGCCCGGTTGGCGAGTGACGTGAGGAAGTGGTTTGAACAATTCGGGGTCAACGCCAACAGGAACAAGGCGCATGCGGTCACGTGAGACACCCATGTCTTTGTTGATGTCGTTAATACTGTTTTCGCTTACAACAACAATGCGAGGCATTTTGCTGGCAACTTTTCCTTGCATGTCAACAAAGGAATACCAGCGCTTCAACGAACGGCGCTTCCACCAATTCGGTGCATGACTCATTTCCAGTTCACGATCTTTCGTGATGGGGTGATGCAGAGTGACAATGGTAGGAATCATTTTTTCAATCTTCAGAATGTCCCAACCCAGACACTGGTTGTCGTGCACCAGATGGAAGTCATTTGCACGCGTGCGAAGTTCGCGGTACGCACGCTTCGAGAAAGCGAGTGGTTCGGAAAATTGGCCAGTGAGAAACCGGGCAGTCTCAACAACATCGGGCCAGGACTTCAATTCCCAATAGCCAGGAAGTCGACCTGGATACATATCGTTGAAAATGTCGAGGCTGGGAAGCTTGTGTAATTCAATACGGTCGTCAAGCACGGGGTAGGGCTGACCACCGAAAACCTCGACGCTGTGTCCGAGATCGACAAGAGCTTTCGTGAGGTGACGCGTGTACACGCCTTGGCCGCCAACGTGTGGCTTTCCGCGGTACGTGAGGTACGCGAGTTGCAATGGGCCATTGGGGTCGTAGGCAGCACCTGACATAGGCGTTGCAGGCTAACTGGCACCCCGTGGAATGGCTCTGTAACGGCGCTGAAGAAGAGTGATAGCCCAGAGAACAAGTAGAGCGATATAGAACGCATTCCCTAGTCGGGAGTAGGGCGTGCGCCCTGAATACAAGGAAACCGTGCGTTCAATCACGGCAGCGTCGCTAATGCTGGTTCGTTCAAAAACTTCACCACGCGGGCTTATGAAAGCGCTAAACCCGGTGGGTGCGGCCTGCACTACCCACCGCCCTTGTTCGCGGGCACGAAGTCGGGATGATGCAACTTGTTGAGTTTGAAGAATTGTCCAGGTGTAACTGGACCCATTAGTGGGATTGATGATGAATGTGGCGCCGTCGACAACACCCTCGTTCACGCGCCCACCAAAGAAAATTTCCCAAGAAATAGCAACTGCTGCACGTTCTTCACCGATGTCTATCCAACCGCGTGCATCGCCTGCGCGCGCATCACGCGGCACCAAGTGGGTTGGTGCACCAACGGAAGACAGCAAAGATCGCATGGGCATGTATTCGCCAAAGGGAACTCGACGCACTTTGTCGTAACGTGATGAGATAACTCCGTTTGGCTCAATGACAATCTGCGCATTTGTAAATGCCTTGGGACCAGCGCTTTCAGTGATACCCACAACAAGTGGAACACGAAGCCGCTGCGCCTCTGTTGCGAGCTCTGTGTATTCCCGGCTATCAACAAACAAGCCTTGTGCTGAAACGTTGATGACATTCTCTGGCCATACAACTGCGGAGCGTTTGGTGGAAGGCTGCAATGCTTTGGTGAGTTCAAGATGGCGTTCAAACACTTCACGCGAGTCTGTGTTCACTGCGCGAGTTCCCTGTTCGCCGCCACCTTGAATTACTGCAAGAGTGAGCGTGCGTCCGGTATTGGATGTCCCGTCCCACACGTTTGAGCAGCCAACAAGTACAAGCGTGACAAGGATTACGCGAATGCGTTTTTGCGATAGGCCAATCCAGAACGCAACGACAGAGATGAGAATGACTCCGCCCCATGGAGAGAACGACGCAAGCGGGCTTTGTGATTGCGCAATTCCTAACGTTGCCAGTGGCACTCCACCGAAAGGCCACGACAATCGAATTGTCTCGGCAAGCACATGAAACACAATGAGTGCCTCCGTGTGTTGCCGTGGATTATTGAATGATGCAGCCGCTCTTGCTGCCACGCCATGAAGGCAGGCGAATACGGCCACAGCAATGAGATAGCCCGGCGCCGTCAGGAACCACATCCACGCCATTCCCGGAAGAAACCACCCAAGAGCAAATGCCGCGCCGGTTGCCAGTGATGATTTCTCTTGGCGTTGTCGTGCGAGTGAACCGTAGAGCGCGATACCAAGAAAACTCAGTGGCCACCAACCCCACGGGGGAAGTGATGCGGCAACTAGGAGCCCTGAGGCGAACGGTGCGAGATGACGGCGCATTAACGAAGCAATGTTGCTCGCACCACGTAGCGCTTACTGGTGCTTCCACGCGGATGACAGGTAAAGAGCGTGAGCGTCGGGCGTGATGTTGGATCAACAATCCACACATCAGTTGGTTTCACTACCAGAACTTTTTGAACGCGGTATCTGAAAGACTTTCCAGGACGACTCACTGTGATGAGGTCGCCCGCCTTCATTTTTTCAATGTTGTAGAAGGGACGGGGGTTCGATGTTCGATGGCCACCGAGTACAACGTTGCCTTTCCCGCCCGGAAGTGCAGTGCCTGGCCAATATCCCACACCGCGATCAAATTGAAGATCGGTAACACCCTTGTAAATGGTGGTGGAGACTTTCAGTCGAGGAATAGAAATTCTTCCTACGAAGACGAGAGCGTCGGATTTACTCGCGACGGGTGATGCATGTGTTGCAGCAACTGCTGGAGATGGCGCACATGGCAACACAAGGAGTGTCACGAGTGCGAGCAGTGCAGATCGGCGCATACGCCTATTGTGTCAGGCTTGCAAGGTGCGAAATGAGTGATTCGCCAGCAGCACGCGCTTGTTGCACGCAAGCAGGAATACCGATCCCTCGGTAACTGGCACCAGCAAAAACAATTCCGGGGGCCTTTGCGCGCAAAGACTTTTCAATTTCTTCGAGTCGTTCAAAGTGATGAGGGCGATACTGCGGGAATGACTCCGCCCAGCGACTGGTGCGCACCTCTGTTGGGGTGAGATCGGTATTGATGTGCAACTTCATATCAGCGAGCGCGAGGTTGAGCAATTTCTCGTTATCGAAGTGCATGACATCGAGGCCATCGCGACCAAGTGAAACTCGGACAATCATCGAGCCGTCGGTAGGGCGCCAGTGCGCCCATTTGTTGGAGCCAAACGATGCCGCGGTCACCCAGCGCTGGTCTGGTTTTGGCACCAAGTAGCCACTACCTGTGAGGTGCGATGGCCATTGTGTTGCAGGTACCGCGAGGGTGAGGAGAACAACAGACGCGTGGTCCCATTTTTGCAAGAGAGAAGCAGCATGCGAATCAACAGTGCGAATGAATGCGGCGCTCGTCTTTGCTGGCGATGCCACTGCAATTGCATCGCACTGGAGTGTGTGGTTGCTCGTGTGAACGTTGTAGTGAGAACCGTGTCGCTCGATGCTTTCCACTGTTTCGGATGTGCGAATGGTTCCACCGAGTGCGACAACTCTCTCAGCCAATGTCTCAATGAGCGCACCCATTCCCTTCATTGGCGACCCGAAGATAGGCAATGACGAATTTGCATTTGCAGAGGCGTTCTTGCGAGCTTTTCCCGCGGCTATCAACATGCTGCGTTCCGATGTGAGTGCGGCGATTTGTGGGACAGCTGCAAGCGAGAAGTTGTCCGTATCGGCGGCGTAAATACTGCCGACTAGCGGGTCCACAAGTCGTTCGTGTACTTCGTTGCCAAAACGACGACGCACATAGTGACCAATGGAATCTTTCGGTGTGGTGCGTGGCAGGAGTGGTTCTAGTGCGGCGCGTACTTTGCCGCGCGGTGATATCAAGCGAGTGGTGGCAAATGAACGAACCTTTGCGGGAACACCTAGGAGAAGATCGCCGGGAATGGTGTGCATGCCGTTATGCCATACGTACGCGTGTGCTCCGGTAGGAGAAGTGAGGGCGGCACCTAGACCAACCTCGCTGGCCAACTGAGACGCCCAAGGCACTCGGGTGAGAAATGCATCGGCACCTTCGTCTACGGCGGGTAGGCCTGCAAAGGGCGATGTTCGAATGAGGCCGCCAACGCTGGGTTGCGCATCGAGAACTGTGACAGAAACTGGTTCTGGTGAATCGGCAAGCAGAGTGAGTGCAGTGGTGAGTCCACTGACTCCGCCACCAATCACAACGACGTGGCGAGCATGTGTCACGCGTTAGCCACCATGCGCGCGAGTGATGCCATCACTTTCGCATCGTCGTTCACGCACGCGGTCCGCGCAAATGCGAGACCGTGAGTTTCCGCACGATGAGCAGCTTCAATATCGAGGTCGTACAACACCTCAAGGTGGTCGGCCACGAAACCGCATGCCGACACCAAGACACCATCAATGGGTTCTTCGCTTGTGCGTGTGGTGCCGATGGAGTCGATCACTTCAAGGATGTCTGGTCCAATCCATGGTTCTGGTGTGCGTCCCGCTGACTGCCACGCAATGGACCACTGAGACCAACGCGTGAGTCCGGCGCGTTCGGCGACCAATTCAGCGGTTGCGCGAAGTTCGTCGGGGTACGGGTCGCCGCCGTCGATGATGCGTTGGGGAAGTGAGTGGGCGGTGAAGAGAACCTTGGTGCGCTCGGGGAGTGATGCCAACTTCTTTTTCATGTCTGTGGCAAGAAAGTCGATGAACTCGTCGTTGCGTGCCCACGATTCGACACCAGTGACTTCAATACCGTGTGGTGCCGCGGCCTCGCGCACGCGACCCATGTACTGACCAATGGAATAAGACGAATAGTGCGGCGCAAGAACGAGACCCACAATGCGTGTAAAGCCTTGTTGAACAATGTCGGCGACTGCTTCTTCTACGAAAGGGGTTGCATGCTTGAGGCCAAGAAACACCTGGAAGTGTCCTGGTTGAATCGCATCGAGCTCTCGTTGCAACGCATCACGCTGATCTTCTGTGAGCTTCTTCAGCGGCGATAGTCCACCAATTGCTTCGTAGCGATTGATGAGGTCTTGGAGTGCTTCGTCTGTTGGTGGACGACCACGACGAATGTCGGTGTAGTAGGGAAGAATCTCTTCCTTGGTACGTGGTGTTCCGTACGCCATGACGACGACAGCTGTGCGTTGGGCGTTGCTCATGAGCGACCTCCTGAATGAACGAAATCAACGACTGCCTTTAAGACATCGGGATTTGTGTCTGGCTGAACGCCATGACCCAAGTTGAAGATGTGTCCAGGATGTCCGTTGTTGTCGTTGAGAACTTTTTGTGCACCGCGAAGTGCAATGTCTGTACCAGCAAGAACAAGTGCAGGGTCAAGATTTCCTTGTACCACCGTGTTATTTCCCAGGCGGGTGCGTGCATCGCGAATTCGAGTGCGCCAATCCAATCCAATAACGCTGTTGCCAACGGAGTTCATGGATTCCAGTAAGTGATCGCAACCAATGCCGAAGTGAATTCCGCGCACTCCGGGGTGACGTTGTGCGATTTGTGCGAACACCTCTGTTGTATGTGGTCGAACAAACGTGTCGTAATCATCGCGTGAGAGCGCTCCTGCCCACGAGTCAAATACTTGAAATGCTTCTGCACCGTGCGTTAACTGTGCGGAGATGAAGGCAACAGAATGTTGAACAAGACGACTCATGATGTCGTTCCACAACTGTGAATCTTCATGCATGATGCGTTTTGTGTTTTGGTACGTACGACTAGGGCGACCTTCAATGAGGTAACTGGCAACAGTGAATGGTGCACCGGCAAATGCGAGCAGGGGAACCGTGAGTTCCTTCACCAAGATGTCCACTGTGTCGGTCACGTAGGAAATGTCGCTGTCTTCGAGTGGACGCAAACGAGCAAGATCGTCGCGAGTGCGCAATGGCGATGACGCTACGGGACCAGTGCCGGGCGCAACATCGATTCCGAATCCCACAGCATGTGGTGGAACCACAATGTCGGAATACAACACAGCTGCATCAACGCTGTAGCGACGAACTGGTTGAAGCGTGAATTCGGCTGCCAGTTCTGGTTGCTTGATGG
>Ga0214168_1000599_pt1 | contig 14563 bp, 16 predicted proteins | sample LakMenepilimnion_FD_153002 | JGI IMG/M metagenome (GOLD analysis project Ga0214168, IMG submission 153002) | Freshwater microbial communities from Lake Mendota, WI - Practice 29OCT2010 epilimnion v4 | ecosystem: Environmental > Aquatic > Freshwater > Lake > Epilimnion/Euphotic zone | place: Lake...
ATGAGTAAATCATCATCAGGTAACGGCAAATTTATTGTTGGTGCGATCATCGCAATCATCATCGGTGGCGCTGCCATCGTTGCCATTTCGTCAAGTGGTTCCGACACAACCACTTCGTCAGGAAACATTTCTGAATTCAGCGAAGTCACGGTTACTGGCGAATCGCTACCCGCATTCGATTCAGCATCAACCGCAACCGACGCTTCAATCGGAATGACCGCACCGATCGTTTCGGGCAAAGGCTTCACTGGCACAGAAATCACCACTGATGGAGCCGGAACGCCAACGATGTTGGTGTTCCTCGCACACTGGTGTCAGTTCTGTCAACGCGAGGTGCCATTGCTCGTGCAATGGGAAAAAGATGGCAAGACACCAACAGGAATTGACGTAATCGCGGTCGCTACAGGCACCGACCCAGCAAACCCAAACTTCCCACCATCTGAATGGCTTGCCCGCGAGGAGTTCCCAGCGTTGTGGCCAGTCATCGCTGACTCGGCTGACAAAAAAGCTGCTGATGCATTTGGTTTGTCTGGATACCCATACTTCGTGCTCGTTGATGCACAAGGAAAAGTGTTCAAGCGCCTAAGTGGTGAAATCCCGATGGACCAACTGACCGAAATCATCAACCAAATGATTGGTGTTTAACGGGCTAGTGCTGCAACTGCTTTTTGGGTGTGAACACCGAATCGCTCAACGCCAACGGAACCGGACCATTACATCCGGTTCGCACCCAATCTGAAATGATCTCGGTTTTTTCGGTTTCAATAACGTCACCAAACCAGATTGATTCACGTGCACTCAGTCTTTTTCGAACCACAACGACATTTGAGTGGTCACATTCGTCGAGGCAAGTTGATACACGAACCGTTGCACCAGCAACTAGGGCTGCCTGTTGGATTCGTACAAGTTGATCTGAGTGATCAAAGCCTGGATGTTTGCGCTCGGTGCCACAACAACAATCACGACACACCACAATGGTGACGAGCGTTGTGTCTTTATTTGGATGACTTGAAATCAACACTGATTCAGAATTCACTGACATCGACCTTGAAAATTCCGCCCAAGGCTGTTCCAACAAATACTGATTTACCGTCCTTGCTCCATGTCGCGCAGGTTGGCTCCTCCCCAATATTTGCGTTTGCAACAAGTGATTTTTTGCCAGAAGCAGGGTTCCACAAGCAAACAGTTCCTTCGGCCCCTGCGGACATCAGTATTGAACTATTCGGTTGGTATTTCAAAGCAACAAGATGTCGCGCATGACCCGCCAATTGAATCGGTGTTGACCCCTTCGGTCCACGGCCAGAGAAATCCCATAATGAGATATCAGCAATTGAACCCACTGCCAGATAACGCGACGTCAGATCCCATTCAAGGTGTTGAATTTTGGTTTCGTATCCTGACATCTGCAGATCATCAGCCGCCCACAGTTTCCAGCAGTGCACTGATGCATCCTGATTTCCCGTTGCCACCCACTTCCCGTTAGGAGAAATGCTGATTGCAAGCGGTGCTCCTTTCCACGGAAAGTGTCGAACCATCTCATCTGCTTCCTCAAACCAGGAGATTCCTCCGTAAGACCCGACTCCAAGCCTTTGCCCGTTTGATGTGTAGGCAAGACATGTTGCAGTTGAGTCAAGTGAGTGTCTTGCCGTCTCAACTGCATTCCCGTCGTCCGAAACCGAGACACGAATGACCTGTTTACCAATTGCGGCCGAGAACTCTCGACCATCCAAGCGCCATCTAATTGCAGAGACCCATCCTTTACCCAAAAACGTCTGGATACACGTTCCATCATCTCCTAACAACCGAACCAACCCGTCAAGCCCACCACTCACCAGCGTGGGTGAAATTGGCGACCATGCAAGCGCACCGACACCAAAATCATGAGTGTGCGGTAGAACGACTTTTCCCTCATCATCTATCGTCCAGGTTTCACCAGAGAGCGACCCAACAGCCATTCGACCATCTAACGGAGAAATTGCAATTGTTTCGACACAATCATCCATCTGTGATAATCGTTCAAAATTGAGAATTCTTAGTGTGGCAACCATGTGTTTACGACGCTCACTCTTCAGACGAAATAATGCACTCTTTAAAACGTCGCTCAAGGTCTTGGCGATCAAGATTTCGACCGATAAAGACCATTCGATTCCTACGTGCTTCACCGTCTTTCCACGGTTCTCCCGGCGTTCCGTCAAACAACATATGAACACCCTGAAAGACAAACCGGCGATTGTCACCCCACATGTTCAAAATACCTTTCATGCGGAATATGTCAGTTCCTTTCTCGCCCAAAAGCCAACCTAGCCATTCGTTTATCTTCTGAACAGAGACTTTTCCTTCGCAGTCAATACCAACAGATGTAATACTCAAATCGTGTTGATGTTCAGTGTCATTTAAAAATTCAGGTTCCATCTCGAGGACACGACTTAAATCAAACGCTCCAACGCCGAGCACCTGATCAAGATCAACTTGTGACATCGTCGTTGGAATGATTTCAGCATTGGCATTGATTAGCCGAATGCGCCGAACGACCTCTTTCCGCTCTTCAGCAGACACGAGATCAATTTTGTTGAGCAACACTCGGTCGGCAAACGCGATTTGCTCCACTGCTTCATTCTCAACACCGACTTCTTTTTCGTCATCCAAGTGTTGAATGAGGAATTTTGCATCGGCAACAGTGACGATTGCATCGAGTTTTAGTTGTGATCGAATTTCGTCATCAACCAAGAATGTTTGTGCAACTGGTGCCGGATCGGCCAAACCAGTTGTTTCGACCAGGATGTAGTCAAATTTGTCTTTACGCTTCATCAGATTTCCAAGGATTCGAATTAAGTCCCCGCGAACCGTGCAACAGATGCAACCATTGTTCATCTCAAAGATCTCTTCTTCGGCATTGATCACCAGAGCATCGTCAATACCTATTTCTCCGAACTCATTTTCAATGACGGCTATTCGTTTCCCGTGATTGGCCGTGAGTATGTAGTTGATCAGGGTTGTCTTGCCTGAACCCAAATACCCCGTAATTACCGTTACGGGAAGGCGATTTTCGTCTGATGTCATGAGTCAAACATTATCACCGATAATGAGAATGATTCTCATTATCGGTGATATGATCTTGCTCATGAACATTTCCAAAGCCAATCGCCTCTTTATTTCTCCACGTGTGAAGCAATCACTAGCGATCACATCAATCTCAGCTTTGTTAGTAATTGCTGGCTGTGGATCGACTGAATCTTCTGAAACCCAATCAATAGATGAGTCAAAGGCAAATATCGTGGTCACCTACTCAGTGCTCGGTTCGGTCGTTGAACAATTAGTTGGCGACCTCGCCACAGTCAGAGTCATCATTTCTGATGGCCAGGACCCTCACGAATTTGAGCCCTCAGCAAAAGACATTGAGTCACTCAACAATGCCGATCTCGTTGTTTCCAACGGTCTTGATTTTGAGGAAGGCCTTGAAGAGACCATTGATCAAGCAATCGATTCCGGGGTCAATGTATTCATGGTTGGCGACCACATCACAGTTCGCGAATTAAGCAAAGAAGACGATCACGATCATGCCGAAGAAGCGTCAACTGAAACCACAGTTGAGTCTGAAGAAGAACATGCTCATGGTGCATACGACCCACACCTCTGGTTGTCGCCTGCAGCAATGCTTGAAATGCTCCCCGCACTTGCCGATGCAATCAGCACTGCCACAGGTGTGGATCTCGCTACACAATTGGCTGCACTTGAGACCGAACTGACAGCACTTGATGCACAAATCAAAGAGACCATTGATGGAATCACCTGCGAACTCGTCAGTGGCCACGACGAGTTGGGCTACTTTGCCGACCGTTATGGCTGCGAAGTAATCGGTGCGATCATTCCATCATTCTCAACCACGTCAGAAGCAAGCGCGGGTGAACTTGCTGCACTTAAAGTCGAAGTGGAAGAACATGATGTACCTGCAATCTTTACGGGGCTTGGAACATCACAAAGTGTGGCCGACCAACTCGCTTCCGAACTCGGCGTAAAGGCAGTAACGCTCAGCACGCACTTTCTAGATGGTGCGGTCAACTACCGTGAATTCATGTTGCGGATGACGAATCAAATCGCCGAAGCGCTCAGCTGAACCAAACTTTTCGCTTATCATTGAAGCGTGGATTGGTTCATCAACTCGATGTTTGTTGAACCATTTCTCAATAACGAATTCCTGCGGCTGGCATTAGTCGCAGGAATCCTCGTTGCACTCACCTGTGCGGTAGCGGGAACATTTGTTGTTTTGCGTGGTTTGGCATTTGTGGGCGATGCACTCTCCCACGGCGTGTTGCCCGGAATCGCCACTGCCCTATTGCTTGGAGTTTCAGGAATGATCGGAGCCGCAGTCGGTGCTGTGGTGATGATGGGTGGAGTCAGCGTTGTTACCCGACGATTCCGACTCTCTGGCGACACTGCGATCGGTCTTCTCTTTGTCGGGATGTTGGCACTTGGCGTAATCATTACCTCTCGAAGCGACGCGTTTGTAGGCGATCTCACCCGCATTTTGTTTGGTGAATTGCTAGGAGTGAACGCAACAGATTTATTGCAACAAGCGATTGCATTAGCAGTTGTTGCAGCCATTGCATTTTTTGGACGCCGACCATTTCTGTTGCTCTCCGTGGATGAAGGGCTCGCGAGCACTTCGGGTTTCTCGGTGCGCTTCTTCCACAATGCAATGCTGACCATGGTGGCAATCACCGTTGTCGCCAGCTTTCAAACGGTAGGTACGTTGCTCGTATTAGGCATGTTGATTGCACCCGCTGCTACGGGGGCTCTGTTTGCTCGTCGCATTTCCAGCATGATGTTGATTGCTGCGGGGGTTGGAACGCTCGCAACGTACATCGGGCTATTACTCAGTTATCACTTTGATTTAGCGGCAGGGGCAACCATCGTGTTTACTGCCGTCTGCATGTTTGCTCTCGCTGCTTTTTACACAGAGGTTCGCAAGTCACTGAAAACATCTGAACACGACACTCACGAGCACCCACACGCTCACGGACCAGTGCACATCTAATGACCATTTCAACAATCTCTGCAGACCATCTGTGTGTTGGCTATGGCAAGCACCCCGTAGTCAGCGGAGTCAATCTTGAGTTGCAAGCCGGCTCACTGCTCGTGCTGATCGGAACAAACGGGTCAGGAAAATCCACTTTGCTTAAGACACTCGCCGGCCTGATAACCCCGGTCCATGGAGACTTACATGTACTAGGCGAACCAGCAGGGAAACTTCCCACACGTGTTGCCTACTTACCGCAACATCCTGTTTCGTCACACACGTTGCCGCTTCGAGTAAAAGATGTCGTCGCAATGGGACGTTTCGCCCACCTCGGCTTACTGAAGCGAGCGTCTTCTACAGACCGCAAAATTGTCATTGATTCAATGCAACGAACTGGCATTGATGAACATTCAGATGAACCGATTCGCGACTTATCAGGTGGCCAGCAACAACGAACGCACCTAGCTCAAGTTCTTGCGCGTCAAGCAGAAATTCTGTTGCTCGATGAACCAACTGCTGGACTTGATATCAATGGTCGAAAGGCTGTTGCCGACTTGATTGCGAGCGAACGAGCTCGTGGTGTCACTGTTGTGATGGCCACCCACGAACTTGCCGATGCAGAATCTGCAAACTTGGTGATGTTGTTGGCGCAACGAGTTGTTTCGTTAGGCGCACCCGCAGAAGCGCTTCGTGACGAATACTTACGCGAGTGTTTCGGCTTTACCCAGCCGCACTAATTCCTTCAAGCTTCATAAGTTGCCGTTTCATTTTTAGGCCTAATGAATAGCCTCCTAGGCCGCCATCACTTGCAATCACGCGATGACACGGAACGACGATCGGAATTGGATTTTTTCCATTCGCCGAACCAACTGCACGAAATGCTTTGCCATTTCGCATTGCTTTTGCTTGTTCACCGTACGAAATTGCTTTTCCAAATGGAATGCGAGTCAATGTTTTCCAAGCCTTAACTTGAAATGGTGTTCCACGTAGATCTAGAGGAATATCAAACTTCTTTCGATCACCAGCGAAATACTGTGTCAGCTGCTTTCGTGTTTCGGCAAGTATTTCTTGCGCACGTCCGTCTGGCTTTGTCGCCAGCTTGCTGTATGTCGCCTTCACATCAATTGCAGTAAGCCCTTTGTTTGATGCAACTAAGCGAAGTTTGCCAACGGGGGTTTCCATCACCAGTTCGTTACGAACAATTTGTGCAGGCTTCATACAGAAAAACCTACCCCATATGTCAAACCTGTAAAACTCAAGTTATGACCACAACCGTGATGACTGATATTGAAAGTCCGGCAAAGAAGCGCATTGCATTAGTCGCGCACGACAACATGAAAGACGAAATGTTGGAATGGGCAAAGGATCACCGCAACGAACTTTCCAAACACACCCTTGTTGGCACGGGAACTACGGGGCGAATCGTGGCCGAACACACCGGCATGGAAGTTGAACGGTTGAAGAGTGGACCACTTGGTGGAGATCAACAACTTGGCGGCCGCATTGCTGAAGGCCGAGTGGACATCATGGTGTTTTTCTGGGACCCTCTTGAGCCCCAACCTCACGACCCAGACATCAAAGCGCTACTACGCATTGCAGCGGTATGGAATATCCCCGTTGCATGTAACCGCGCATCTGCTGACTTCATTATTTCTTCGCCGTTGATTTCACAGGTGTATCAGCGGCGAGTACCTGAGTACCTCTAGATCGTTGGAGGCGGCGGCGGACCGAACTGATTCATGTCTGGCGAACTCTTTTGGCACGCAAAAACAAAACTGACAATCGGAATCAACTGCCACCAGCCACGACGACCAGTGTCGTGCATTCGACGGCAGCCAACTGCGATTGACGGCAGAAACAAAGCGGCCGAGGCGATGGAATCGAGTCCTACACCGGAAAGTGCCACTGAAACGATGACAGTGAACAGCGTCCACCACCAGAACTCGCGACGTGATGCCCGACCCTTGAAGTTTGCGTAGTTACTGAAACCTGATTTCACTGCGTTTTGAAAGTTCATGTTTACTTTTCGTCCGCGCCTTTTGGCTCTTTTGGCAATCCGAGTACTCGTTCACCAACAATGTTTCGTTGAATTTGGCTTGTTCCACCCCAAATGGTTTCGGAGCGTGAGAAAAAGAACGCCGACATCATTGGACTCACAGGGTAGCCCTCACGGCGCTTATCGCGCTGCGCACCTGGCCAACCAGTGTCTTTTGGACCGTTGTCAATAAGCATGGAATGCGCACCGAAAATATCGAGCGCGAGTTCCATTGCTTCTTTGTGCATTTCAGTCCAGAACATTTTGTTCGTTGCACCAAGTGCAATAACGCTCATATCTTTTTTCCCTTCAAGCGTTGCGCCAAGTGAACGAAGTCCGTTGTATCGCAAGATCTGATACTTCGTGTAGTACTTCATGAGGCGCTGACGAATGGAGTCTTCTTTGATGGCTCCGTTTTCTTTTGCAGCTGCCAACATGATTCGGAACTCTTCTTCGAAGCGACGGTATCCAGTCGTTGCGCTCATTCCGCGTTCGAATGCGAGCGTAGAGTTTGCAACCTTCCAACCGTTGTTTACTCCTCCAACAACGTTGTCTTTCGGACAACGAGCGTTAGTGAAAAACACTTCGCAGAACTCCGCGGTTCCGTCTGGCTGAACGATGCCGCGCACTTCAACTCCGGGTTGACGCATTGGAACCAAGAGGTACGAAATTCCAGCGTGCTTTGCCGAAGTTGAATCGGTGCGTGTAAGCAAGAAGCAATAGTCAGCATGGTGACCTTGCGTGGTCCATACCTTTTGACCGTTAATTACCCACTCATCGCCATCGAGCACAGCGGTGGTCTTCAAACTTGCTAGGTCGCTACCGCTGTTTGGTTCGCTGAATCCTTGGCACCAACGCATCTTGCCACTCAAAATCTGTGGCAAGAACTCTTTCTTTTGCTCTTCAGTTCCCCACTGCAACAACGTTGGGCCAACAAGCGTGTCGCCAAAGAAGTCTGCGCGCATAGGAGCTTTTGCATTTGCGAACTCTTCTGCAAGCACAACGCCTTGCAAAGTGCTTAACCCTTTGCCGCCGTACTCCGTTGGCCACGTTGCGCAGATCCAACCGCCAGCAAACAACTTGCTCGGCCATTCAAGGTTGAACTTCTTACGCTCTTCGTTGGTCATTTCAAAACCTTCGTTGAACCAACCCTTTGGCAGGTTTTCAACAAGCCAGGCTTTTACTTCAACACGGAATGCTTCGGCTTCAGGGGTGTAAGTCAACATCTCCCTATTCTGCCCGTTAGCGACCTCTGGCGTCCATGTCGAGAAACAACAACGCTGTGCTGTGTTCATCATGCCGTTACATAGGCCTCATAACCTGATAGCCATGGTGGCTATGGTTTCCGCGGCCCTTGAAGGGGTAGACCTTGGCCGAGTGCTTCTTGACCTGACCATAATTTTGTTGGTCGCAAAACTGGCTGCCGAAGCATCAGAACGAATTCGAGTCCCAGCAGTCATTGGTGAGATTACCGCAGGCATTGTGATTGGTCCGTCGGTACTTGGCTTGGTCTCTGGCAGTGACATGTTGTTTGTCCTCGCTGAATTCGGAGTGATCTTCTTACTCATTCAGGTTGGCCTTGAGACTGACATTGCTGAACTACGAAGTGTTGGACGCGCTTCAATGGGGGTTGCACTCATTGGTGTCGCATTGCCTATGGCACTCGGAGTTGGATCTGGATTAGCAATTGGAGAGTCGACTAATACGTCGTTATTCATCGGAGCGGCACTCACCGCCACCAGTATTGGAATTACTGCTCGCGTGTTCGGAGACTTGCGAGCATTAGCAACTCCTGAAGCCCGAACAGTACTGGGTGCTGCAGTTGTTGATGACGTACTTGGTCTCATCATTCTCACCGTTGTAGTTCGAATTGTGGAACAAGGCTCTGTGGGCATTGGCACCATCGCAACCACTATTGGATTGGCCTTCGGCTTCCTAATTCTCACCTCGATTATTGGGTTCGCAACGTTTCCAAAAATATTTTCAACAATCACTAAGCACAGCCGCTCAACTGCCACGGTTTCAGTAACTGCAATTGGCGTAGCGCTTGCATTTTCAGTTCTTGCTGACAAAGCAAACCTTGCACCAATCATTGGAGCATTTGTCGCCGGGCTAGCACTTCGCCGAATTAGTGCACACGAACGAGTAGAGCGAGACGTTGCCTCGCTTAGCAGTATCTTTGTCCCCGTTTTCTTCTTGTATATCGGTATCACCACCGATCTTTCAGCAATGTTTGATGTGCGAGTAATTGCCATTGCGCTTCTGCTTTCCGCAGTGGCCATCATCGGCAAAATTGCTGCAGCACTCGGCGCACTTGGTACAAAAAGCGACAAACTCGTCATTGGTTTCGGTATGTTGCCGCGTGGTGAAGTGGGACTCATCTTCGCAACTATTGGCCTAAAGGTCGGTGCGCTGAGTGAAGAGATGTACGGATCAATTCTGTTTGTGGTTCTGCTCACCACATTGCTCGCTCCACCACTACTCCGCTGGAGACTCGGCAAAGCATCCGTGGTAGTTGAAGACGCCAAATAAGTTAGGTGATCTACAAATAGTTGCATTGAAGTTTGGAATGGAATCATCAAATTGTGCGAGATTCCGCTTGTTTGACTGCTAGCTGAAATATGTTGCAATTCAGTAGTGCTTGCTGCTGAGGCCCTACCTAGAACCGAGCCATGAATATGGCGTAGAGTCGTGAGGTGACCGTTACTGAAACTGCCCCAACCGGAACCGAGCGCTGGACCCATCAGTGGAAAGAGCTCTACGAAGAAGTGATTAACACTGGGCTGTGCACAGGTTGTGCCGGCTGTGTTATCTCGTGCCCACACGAAGTAATTGGCTACAAGCACGAAGAGGGCAACTACAAGCCATTCCATCTTGAAGAAGAACTTGGCATCGACAATTGCACGCACGGCGAAAAGGGTTGCACCAGCTGCACACGCGCGTGCCCTCGATTCCGTTCGTGGGAACCCGAGGCCGACATGCACATGTTTGGCAAAGTTCGTGAAGAAAGCCAGATGTACGGCCAATACAAGCAGTTGTTGTTGGTTCGTGCAGCCGACGACAAGGTTCACGACCTAGGTCAAGACGGCGGCTTTGTCAGCGCAATGCTCATTTGGCTCATGAAGAACGACTACATCGATGCAGCGCTCACCAGTTTCTTGGAAGGCGACGGAACTACGTGGAAAGCGCTTCCGGGAATTGCGCGCAACCCAGAAGATGTTCTGCGTGCTGCTGGTAGTCGCTACACCTATTCAGCAAACACACTTGCGCTGAAGCAAGCACAAGAAGAAGGACTCAGTCGCCTTGCCCTTGTTGGCATGAGCTGTCAGTCATCGGTTCCACCAATCATGTGGAAGCGCAAGATCGGCAAGGTCAGCAAGCCGTTCTTGTTCAACATTGGTCTGTTGTGCTCAAAAACATTTGACGATGCAATCTTTGAAGAACTCTTCTTGGCCAAGTACGGCCTGAAAAAAGAAGAGATGGTCAAGATGAACATCAAGGGCGCGTTCCAAATTTGGATGAAGGACGGCTCGTTCCATGAAATCGACTTGAAGGAATGTCACCAGTGGACACGTGAGGGTTGCAAAACCTGTCCAGACTTCGCTGCAGAGCACGCCGACATTTCAACCGGTGGAATTGGCGAAGACAACGCATGGACACTGTGTGTCGTGCGCACCGAACTTGGCGAAGAAGTAATGAACCGCATGATTGCTGACGGCAGCGTTATTGCTCGTCCTGCAGAAACCGACGCAACTGCAATGAAGTTGCTGAAGTTGCTCAGCACCGTAAGCCGCAGGCGCTGGCCGGCAAATGCACACCCTGCACCACTCGTTGGTGTTCCACCACCGAAGAAAAAGGCAGACGGTTCGGCGCCAGCCGCTCACTAACTATTTCTTTGCGAGGCGCACTGCTTTCGTAAACACATCGTTCAGCATTTTCTCGGTGAGTTTTCCTGTAAACGTGTTTTGCTGACTTGGGTGATAGCTACACACCAGCGTGTATTCGCCCGCATCCACCACCACCCCATGGCCAAACTTTGGTCGCGGCTTCACACCTAACTGATCACACGCTGCTCGCAGGGCAATTGAACCAAGACACACAATCACTTTTGCATTTATGAGTAACTCAAGTTCGCGCTGCAAATAGGGCGCACACTTCTTCTCCTCTGCAGGAGTCGGCTTGTTCTGTGGCGGTGCACAACGAACGGCAACTGTTACCCATGCATCAGTCAGTTGCAATCCATCGTTTCGATTTTCAGACGACTGCTGATTAGCAAGACCCGCTTTGTGCATTGCGCGGAACAACCACTCGCCACTGCGGTCGCCAGTAAACACTCGACCCGTGCGATTCGCACCGTGTGCGCCAGGTGCAAGGCCGAGCACAACAATTCGTGCGGCTGGGTCGCCAAAACCCGAAACGGGCTTGCCCCAATACTCTTCGTCTTTATACGCGGCGCGTTTTTCAACTGCCACTTGTCGACACCACTTCACCAACCGTGAGCACTTCTCACAATCGTGAATTTCCTGTTGCAAAACACGAAGTGCCCGTGCATTAGTGGTCTGAGATGGCTTCGTCACTGCAAGGCACGATAGTTTGGAACACAACCCCATGGCACGCCCAACGAAAAACGCTCCGACATTGATCTTGATGGTTCGGCACGGGCGCACGCCAACAACGGGAAAAGTGCTTCCCGGCAGAGCAGCAGGGCTGCACCTCGCCGATTCGGGCAAGGCTGAAGCTGAGGCAGTTGCCAAGCGCATTGCCGAGATTAAGGGCGTGTCTGCTGTGTACGCATCGCCGCTTGAACGCGCTCGCGAAACCGCGGCACCAATCGGCAAGATTCTTGGCCAGAAGGTGAACATTCACAAAGGATTGCTTGAGTGCGACTTTGGCGACTGGACTGGCGCACAACTCACTGCACTCATGAAGAAGCCTGAGTGGACAACCGTGCAAAAAGCACCAAGCACTTTCCGCTTTCCACATGGCGAGAGCTTCACTGAAATGCAGCAACGCATGGTGAGTGCACTCGATGACATTCGCGCAAAGCATCCGGGTGGAATTGTTGTATGCGTTTCGCATGCTGACCCCATTAAGGCCGCGGTTGCTCATGCCATGGGCACCCACATCGATTTATTTCAACGCATTGTCATCAGCACATGCTCAGTTTCCGCCGTTGCCTATTCGCCAAGCGGACCAGTTGTGCTCACCGTTAACTCGACGGGTGGATCGCTTGCCGATCTGCGTCCCTCCTGAACCGAACTTCACATGAGTGACTTTTACGAATTCGACGAGACAGACGCCTTCACAACCGGAGCACTCGGACAACCTGGTCAACGGACCTTTGTCATTCAGGTACGAGCCGACAGCAGTCGCTTCACCATGAAGTGCGAGAAGCAACAAGTTGCTGCGCTGTCGCAATACATTCGACAATTGCTTGCCGACGCACCAGAAGTGCGTGAACGTCCGATGGATGAAATGTTGCAACTGTCCAACCCGATGGAAGTGAATTTCACTATTGGCACGGTTGGCATTGCATACGACCCGCGCAACGACCGCATGGTCATTCAAATTGAAGAACTTGTTCCCTTTGACGAAAACGATGAACCAATAATGGATGCCGAAGTAACGCGCATTCGCATGAACATCACTCGTGGGCAGGCCATGGCATTTTGTGACCATGCAGATGAAGTTGTTGCAGCCGGGCGACCACCGTGCATTTTCTGTGGCCGCCCAATGAATATTGATGGGCACATGTGTCCGCGAATGAACTAATTCCTAAGAACGATCTCGTTCAACTGTTGAAGCAGGGCGAGATGGAACTGGTATCGCGCATGCCCTACAGCAGCAATGCCACGTTTCTTGTGAATATCACCAGCGGCGATGCCCACTGCCAAGGAATCTACAAACCACTGAAAGGCGAACGCCCACTGTGGGATTTTGAGCCTGGCCTGCACAAACGTGAAGTAGCCGCCTACGAACTGTCGGAAGCAATGTCGTTAGACGTTGTTCCGCCAACCGTGTTGCGCGATGGCCAGTTTGGTGAAGGATCCGTGCAGTACTTTGTCGATGCCGTACTGGACGAGCACTACTTCAGCATTTACGAAAACCGACCAGAACTACACGATCGCTTGCGCGCCATGTGTGCATTCGACATCGTTGCCAATAACACCGATCGCAAAGGCGGGCACTGTTTGCTCGACACCCAGCAACGTGTGTGGGCTATTGATCACGGCGTGTGCTTTGCTGCAGATTTCAAACTGCGCACAGTTATTTGGGAATTTGGTGGCGAAGAACTTCCACAAGAATTACGCGATGTCATTGAGCCACTTATTGAATCAGTTCCACTCACTGTGTCGGCGCTGCTGAGTAGCGACGAAGTGTTTGCACTGCAGGAGCGTGCACAATGGATTTGCGAAGGTGGCGCCTTCCCTATTGACAAAACTGGCTCGCGCTACCCGTGGCCATTGGTATGAGCGAATCACAGTACGACCTCATCAATCGAGCAGACCTCGATGGCCTCGTTCGACTCATTGACGACTATTGCGAAACTCGCAGCTGGCACGACCTGCTTGGTTTGCGCGATGCATGCAAAGCCGCAGTAGCTAACGGCAGACAAGTGTGGCCCGCATCAACGCTTGCCGAATATCGACTTGCGCTACTTGCACCAGCAGAGATTGCCGTGCAAGTTGTAGACGAAGAGGCTGGCCGTTTCACCATGGGTCCTTTGACAGAGGTCATTGCACAGAATCATCAATGGTCAGAACTCAGCGAGTTTCTTCAGCCATCACCTACAGCTACTTACATTGCACATGAATGTGGCATCCGCGGCCAGAGCGTTGACGGCAAACTCTTCCCTGCACTTGAATCACCGTGCACATTGTTGCCAATTGAAACGAATTACGCGCTTGCCGAGTATCACGACAACGAAGCCAAGTTCCCTACTCCTGCAATTCCAGAAATGGGAAACGCAATTGCCATCCCTGAATCGTCAGCAACAGTGATTCACGACCATGACGCATCTGCTGCAATTCACCAACTTGCCGATGCATGGACCACTCAGTCCAATGGCGAACTACGTATCTCCTGCGTTGAAGGTTCCGTACTTGACGCACTAGGCGCACTCAACGTGCAAGAAGCACGACTGTCACTACTCACTTCCGGCGAGGCGCTCGCCTGGCTTACGTGGGCAGGCGCAAGCGGTGGCGCTCACGGACGACGACGCGGCAATGCGTTGGGTCGCGACGCAGCGTGGTGGACTATTGCTGCGCTCGCAGAGAAAACTTTTCACTGGCCGATTGGCAATGAAGAACTTGAAGATGCAGCAAATTCATTGCAATGGTTCTGGTGGGACAACAACGAACCAACAGCTGGTTGGAACGTAAAACTATGTGTGCACCACGCTCAGCGCAATCAATCGTGGGCAATTAGTCTGAACGATTGGAAATGACACAACGTTCACGAAAAGCAAAATTATTCCGTTTGATTGGAAGCATGTGCATCGGCGGTGCAGT
>Ga0214168_1000606_pt1 | contig 14466 bp, 9 predicted proteins | sample LakMenepilimnion_FD_153002 | JGI IMG/M metagenome (GOLD analysis project Ga0214168, IMG submission 153002) | Freshwater microbial communities from Lake Mendota, WI - Practice 29OCT2010 epilimnion v4 | ecosystem: Environmental > Aquatic > Freshwater > Lake > Epilimnion/Euphotic zone | place: Lake...
ATTGTGACCGTTACCAATGCACCCGTCGGTGATGGCATCTGTTCAGTACGATGTAATTCCATGAGCCACACTCCGTTTCCTCCATTGCGGGAGAACTTCTTTGAAAGACTCCTTCGATGTGTGGCTGGCTTGGCCTGTTTTGGTACCGGAATTGCTTTCTTTGTGCGATCAGAGCTTGGCGTTCCACCATGGGATGTTTTCCATCAAGGAGTTTCACAGCACACTGGTCTTGGCCTCGGCACGGTGCTCATCATCGTTGCTTTTGCCGTATTGCTGATGTGGATACCTCTTCGTTTACGACCTGGTCTTGGAACACTACTCAACGCAGTTGAAATAGGCCTCGTGCTAAACCTCACTGAAGGTCTCATCCCTGAAACGAAGAACATCGTCATTCGGATCATCTTTATGTTGCTCGGGTTGACCATCATCGCGGCTGGTTCAGGCTTGTACATCGGTGCCCAATTCGGATCTGGCCCACGAGATGGTCTCATGCTCGGACTCAATAAACGATTTGGTATCAGTGTTCGCCTTGCTCGCACACTGGTGGAGATAACGGTCATGGTGATTGGCATCTTCTTGGGCGGCCACATTGGTCTTGGAACATTTGTTTTTGCATTTGGAATTGGGCCAATGGTGCAAGTTGCACTTCGCACATTCAAAATGTCCCCCACCCAGGAAGATGCAGTCGTCGGAGAAGCATCCGAGCAATAACGGCATAGAAAAAGGGCGCCGGTTTCCCGACGCCCTTTCCCTTTTAGTGACTTAGTAGCGGTAATGCTCTGGCTTGAATGGTCCTGAAGGATTCATGTCCATGTATTCAGCCTGCTCATCGGTGAGCTGCGTCAACTTCACACCCAATGCGTCAAGGTGTGCGAATGCAACCTTTTCGTCGAGGTGTTTTGGCAACACGTACACGCCCAGTGGGTATGCCGCAAGGTTTGTGAACAGTTCAATCTGAGCAATCACTTGGTTACTGAATGAACAGCTCATTACAAAACTTGGGTGTCCGGTTGCACAACCAAGGTTTACTAAGCGACCTTCAGCCAGAACAATCACAGCGTGACCGTCTGGGAATGTCCACAAGTCTGTTCCAGCCTTCAACTCGTCACGGCTCGCGCCACTTCGAGCAAGACCAGCCATGTCGATTTCGTTGTCAAAGTGGCCAATGTTGCACACAATCGCATTGTGCTTCATGCCAGCCATGTGCTCTGCGGTAATGATTGCTTCGTTGCCAGTTGCAGTTACAAAAATATCTGCTTCACCGAGTGCTGACTCGATTGTGTTGACTTCGTAGCCCTCCATTGCCGCCTGCAATGCGTTAATTGGGTCGATCTCAGTAACGATGACTCGTGCACCTTGGCCACGAAGGCTCTGCGCACAACCCTTACCAACATCGCCGTAGCCACAGACAACTGCAAGCTTTCCAGCAATCATCACGTCGGTTGCACGGTTGATTGCATCGATGAGCGAGTGACGACATCCGTACAAGTTGTCGAACTTGCTCTTGGTCACACTGTCGTTCACGTTGATAGCTGGGAACAACAATTCGTTCTTCTCTGCCATCTTGTACAAGCGCTTTACGCCAGTTGTGGTCTCTTCGGTAACACCTTTGATGGATGCTGCCATACGTGTCCACTTAGTGGGCTCGGTCTTCAATGAACGCTGCAAGAGTCCAAGCACGAGCGCAAGCTCTGGGTTTGATGCCGATGTTGGATCTGGCACCGCGCCAGCCTTTTCGTATTCAACGCCCTTGTGCACCAACAACGTGGCATCGCCACCGTCGTCAAGAATCATGTTCGGAAGGTCGCCATCTGGCCATGTCATCATCTGTTCTGTGCAGAACCAATACTCTTCGAGCGTTTCGCCCTTCCAAGCAAAGACAGGAACACCTTGTGGGTTTTCTTGCGTACCGTTTGGTCCGACAACAACCGCAGCAGCAGCGTGATCTTGGGTAGAGAAAATGTTGCAACTTGCCCAACGCACTTCTGCACCCAACTCAACGAGGGTCTCAATGAGAACTGCAGTTTGGATGGTCATGTGAAGTGAGCCAGAAATGCGAGCGCCCTTCAAAGGCTTTGAAGGTCCGAACTCTTTGCGCAACCAGCGAAGGCCGGGCATTTCATGTTCAGCAAGATGGATTTCCTTGCGACCAAAAGGCGCAAGGCTGAGGTCGGCGACGCGATAATCGCGACGTTCGGCGAGAGAGGACATGGGGACTCCTTGAAATGAGTGGTAATGAATCCTGGCTGGGGCCAACTGGCTCCGCTCTAATCAGCCGGACTATCTCAGTGTAGCGATGGCTACGCAGTGAAAGTGGGTTTGATGCCCTGGGCTGCAATAACAGCCTCAAGACGGGCGTGGTCGGCGTCTGACACCTGTGTGGATTCTTGAATCAACATGACGGGAATGCCATCAATGACTGCGTATGAACGATGCAAGCGCGGGTTGTATAGAAGAGATTCGGACTCAATGAAAAACAGTGGGCCTTTGTCTTCTGGGCACGCAAGGATGTTTAAGAGGGATTGATCAAGGCTCATATAGATATCTTTCCAGTTTTACAGCGAAGTCACAAGCGAGAGAACTTCTGCAACGTATGTGTCACAGTCGTCTCGCGTCGATGCCTCGAGATTGAGTCGTAATAGTGGTTCTGTGTTTGACGGACGCAAGTTGAACCACCAATCACCGCAGTCAACAGTCAAACCGTCGATCCAGTCTTGAGGGAACTTGGAGTACACCTTGGCCACTTCTGCCATCACTGCTTGTGCGTCAGTCACACTGGTGTTTATCTCGCCACTTGCTTCATAACGCTCGAACGGCTTTCGCAGTTCCGACAATGGTCGTTGTGCTCGTGACAGTTCCTGCAACATAAACATTGTGGCGATAATGCCTGAGTCGGCGCGATAGTTATCGAGGAAGTAATAGTGAGCCGAATGTTCCCCGCCAAAAACTGCACCGGTCTCAGCCATCACTTGTTTGATGTTGCTGTGACCAACTTTTGTTCTAACAGGTACTCCCCCGTTTTCAGTGATTACTTCAGGCACTGAACGAGAACAAATGAGGTTGTACAAAACAGTTGCGCCGGGGTTAGTGCGCAAGACAGCAGCAGCCAAGATTGCAGTAGTTGCAGAACCCGACACTCCGCGACCTTGTTCATCGACCACAAACACACGGTCTGCGTCACCATCAAACGCTAAACCGATATCGAATCCACCACTAACAACTCGCGCTTGAAGATCGCGTTGGTTAGCTGGCTGAATGGGGTCGGCGGGATGATTCGGAAAACTGCCATCGAGTTCTGGGTACATCACTTCAAGTTGCATCATTGGCAAACGTTCAAACACGACAGGCACGATGAGTCCGCCCATACCGTTCGCAGTATCGGCCACAACTTTCATCGGAATCAATGCATCAACATCAATGAACGACACCACATGATCGGCGAAGTCATTCAACATGTCACGTTCTGTAACAGTTCCGATTGAAGCAACTGCTGCAGGTGCACGCCCTGCCAACACTTCTTTAGCAGCATCGCGAATAACAGCAAGCCCGGTGTCGATACCAACTGGTCTCGCACCCGAAAGACAGAACTTAATGCCGTTGTATTCAGCCGGGTTGTGAGACGCCGTAAACATTGCCCCAGGGGCATCTAGAGAACCAGCGGCGAAATACACAAGGTCCGTACTCGCTAATCCAAGGTTCACAACATTGACCCCGCGAGATGTCACTCCGCGTGAAAAAGATTCGGCAAGCGACTCGCCCGTGACACGCATATCGCGGCCAACTAAAACCATGGGAGACTTCACAAAATCCGCAAAGGCAATGCCCAATGCGAATGCAACGTCGTCGTTCATTTGATCGGGTGTAGTACCTCGAATGTCATACGCCTTGACAATCTGGTCAAGCACTGAAGGGTCTGTACTCATCGTTACGCGAGGTTATCGGAGACGTCGTCTTTGTCTGATGCACCATCAGAAAGCTCGTCAATTAGTGGAGAAATAGCGACTCCATAGCGGAATCTACGGCGATACATGAATGTCGCCATCACAATGCCGATCAACGTAAGAACATATGCAGAGCTATCGAGGCGAGTTGCTTCATACGACAACGTGACATTTTTTGAGGTAGGGACAACAACCATCATGTTTGGTGCTGCTCGATACACCCCACTTGCGCCAGTTACTTTCCAATTGGGAAAGTAACTCACTTTGACAAGAACTGGAACACCAATCTTGTCGACCGTAAAGGAAATAGATTCAGTTCCTTTTTTTACATTAGTGACTGTGACTGGCGCAAGATTGCGCGACGCGTACACAGTTGCGGGAGATGCGGTCACGATGTCTACTTGACGACCAGACTCTCCCGGCTCACCTACTGCTCGTGTTGTATCTGGAATGACATCAATACGCTGCCATTCGTCTGGACCGTGGTCGACCAGCAATGCAGACCATTCATCATTGTGTTGAAAATACGAAGTACCTACTTCTAGCCATCGTTCACGACGGTCACCTTCTCGTTCATTAACAACTACAGGCTCAACTGACAATGGCTCAACCAATGTCGTGTCTTGAATCTCATACACATGCCACGGGCCAGAAGTTGCAACCTTTGCAAGTTCTGGCAAAGCATCTGCTTTGGAAATAGCTTCTGGCGTTAGAGCCATGTAGTAACGCACACCCAGCATGCGCATGTAGGCGACGCCTTTCACTGGGTCGTTGTTGTCGTATCGCAATTCGCGCACTGGATTACTGCTTTGCTTAGACAATGCGGCCGCAGCAATGAAGTGATACGGAGTGGTCCCCGACGCTTCGAAATACAAACCTTCCATTGAGCCAATGCAGCCATTCGTCCAATATGGAAGCAGCATCAATGCCATTGTCGTTCCATATTTGTTCAGGTCGGAATTGTTTTCCCAGATGGATTGACCACAACCGTGTTGAGGGTCTTTGCCAAGACCGTCCATAGTGTCGACAAGTCCACGATATTCACCGTATGAAGATTTGCCTTCATACCCTTCGAAGTTCCAACGCGCCCAACCGTCTGAGAATGCGCGCGCAGAAGAAAACTGCAATGGACCCCACGAATACTTTGTTCCCGTTGCAGAGTTAGTCAATCCTCCACCGGGCAACGTGTGATAACGAGCCCCGAGAACTACAAGACACAACAGTGTTGTTACCCACAGAAGAGAAGTAGACACGTTTGTGCTCGCGGGTCGCGGAATTTGACCAGGCGACTTCTGCAAAGCAATTGATTGCCGAAGAAACAGCCCCAACTCATACACGCCAATTGCGGCGAGCATGTATCTCAGCAAATAAATGAAAGGCAGAATGCGAGGATTCCAAAGCAAACCAATCACAGGAAGTCCACCCTGAGCTACTTTGACGCCAATCATTAAAACGATGGTGTAAGTCCCCATCCAAATTCCAAAGAAACGCTTCTTGGCAATAGACGCAATGAAACCCACGATGGAAAGCGACACAAGAAGAATGTCCAATGACGTGACTAATGGGAAGTACATATCCCACATCGTTGTGAAACTGCCACCGCCTGGCTCAGATCCGTACTTCATATCGGTCATGAACGAATGACCACCAAGGAATGGAACTACCCAAAATGCTGACAATAAGACAGCTGTTAGCAAAGTAGTGAAGGCATAACGAAAACGCTGCTTATCCATGCGCAGGAGGAACATCACTACTGCTCCACCAAAAACGAATATCAGAACAATTCCATGACTAAGAGCAGACAACGCAATGAACACTGCTGCCCACACCCGATGTTTTCCATCATCTAAACCACGAGCAAAGAACCCGAAAGCAACCATTGATAACGCCAAAGCAATGGAGTGCGAGAACTCTCCCGCCATTGTTGAGGCAATGTTGCCTCCGTAAATGGTGAAGCTCTCATCAAAGATGAACATGGTCGCACCGATGACCATTAGTTCGGGCAATGGGTACAACAATTTTGCAATGCGCGCCATTGCGTATACGCACACTGGAAATGCAACTAGCCCAGCAACAACTATCAACTTGAATGCGATGCCGTAGGGCAATACAAGATCGAGTAACACGATCGCGAGTGCCGGCACCACCATGTAGAAACGGTACGCCGGTAAGCCCGAATACCAATCCATGCTCCATCCGGTGAGTCTCCAATGCGGCAAGAGAACATCACGCAGATACGCAGGACCCCAAACATGTGCGCCCATGTCGCCACCCGTGGGTGTGTTGTTTCGCAAAATCAGACTCGGATGCAGCACAGACAAAATCAGTAACGTTGCACCCAACACGACAGCCGTTGTGCTCATGGCTTTGAATGTGGCAGTCCACTCTTCACGCTGCGAAATCTTTTCTTTGTCTCGCAGGTCAAGTTCTTCTATGTCGTCATTCTTCATTTTCTTACACCAGTGTTACAAGCAGAAGGCCTGCCACGTTGAATGCCATATGGGCAACAATGGGGAGGCCCAGTCTTCCAGAATTCTTTCGCAACAGTCCGAGAACAAGTGCAAACGCAAACAGCCCTGGGATTTCCACTGGAGAAAAATGTACAAGAGCAAAGATGGCAGCTGTCGTCACCAGGCCAGGGATTACGCCTAGTTGGGCGGTTGCTCCGTTCTGCAATACGCCGCGGTACAGGATCTCTTCTGCAATTGGCGCACCAATGACTACAACGAGTACCAACACAACTATCCACAACCCTTGTGCCTGATCTGTCAACTCAGTAGCTCGTCGTGACACTTCATCAAATGCGAAGGCGTCAGGAAACAACCGAGTGAAAGGCCATGTCACAACATTGACAAGTACGAATTGCGATGCGAGACCGACAGGTATTCCAATGAGCCAGTCACGCTTGGTGATTGCCAAACTGAAACCATTTCTCAAAGTGGTGTTGTTCACGGCACAGAACCGTTGTGCAACAAGACAAAACACTGCCCACATGCAAAAAGCACTGGCCGCAAGTGTCGAGGTACGCACGACAGTCTCCGTCGATGCGTCAGGCTCTAGCGCTAGGTACACCATCGCGGAGGCAAGATTGCCAAAGATAAATGCCGATGCCCAGTAGCTAAGGGCTCGCTTTTGAGGCTGAAGACCACTGGTCTCAGGTGACATGTGATTATCCGGCGAGGCGGCCAGGGTTGTACACATGAACCCGTTGGCGACGATCCTCGAGATGCCAGCCAGACGGAGCAGTCGTGCGATTGGCGTGTTGGTCACACAAATCGTAGGAATGTGGGTCTCGCTCAGGACTCAGATTGTCTAGCCAGACAAGGGAACGGGCATATTGATAGGTGAGAGTCACTGTTGCCACGTGGACACATCCCTGTCGAGTGCACTGTCTTGCCATATAGGTAACGGTAGTCACATAGCCGACCATTTTCGGCGACCCCGCAGAGACACTCGTTCACCCCAGCCGTAGCATGGGGGATTATGAGCGATATGCCGCCACCACCGCCACCACGTAACCCACAATCACGAAACCCCATCAAGGGCCTGCGCGACCAAAAACCGAATGCCGACGGAAAGCCAGCAATGCCGAAGTGGGCTATCTGGGCCATCATCGGCGCAGTCGTAGTTCTGGCCTTTGGAAGCCAACTATTCGCTACACCAACTGGCGAGAAACTCAGCTACACAGAATTCTTGGCTCAGGTGCGCAGTGGTGATGTCAGCGAAGTCACCATTAACAACTCCACCAACATCATCTCTGGCGTGCTCGACAACGGTGCAAAGTTCACCACTACAGGCGCAAACACCCTCAGCGATGCCGACGAGTCCCTCCTCAAGCAAATGGGAGTGAACTACGACTACAACACCCCACAAGCCAACTGGCTCACCAGCCTTCTTCCCATTTTCTTGCCGTTCCTTCTCATTGTCGGATTCTTCATGTGGATGCAACGTCGCGCCATGGGCCAAGCCGGAAGCATCATGTCTGTCGGGCGCAGCAAGGCCAAGACATACCAAGCCGATAAGCCTTCCACCACGTTCGCCGACGTTGCTGGTTATGACGGAGTCAAACTTGAGATCAAGGAAGTTGTCGACTTTCTTCGCATGCCAGATCGATTCAAAGAAATCGGTGCTCGCGTACCAAAGGGAATTTTGCTCGTTGGCCCTCCGGGAACTGGCAAGACACTTTTTGCACGTGCCGTTGCTGGTGAAGCTGGTGTCGGATTCTTGTCCGTTACAGGTTCTGACTTCATGGAAATGTTCGTAGGCGTTGGCGCCAGTCGTGTTCGTGACTTGTTCTTGCAAGCACGCAAGATGGGCAAAGCAATCATCTTCATCGACGAAATTGACTCAATCGGTCGCAAGCGTGGTGCAGGTCTGGGTGGAGGTCACGACGAGCGTGAGCAAACACTCAACCAACTACTTGCAGAGATGGACGGCTTTGAAACAACCGAGGGCATTGTGATTCTCGCTGCCACCAACCGTCCAGACATTCTCGACCCCGCTCTCTTGCGTCCAGGTCGATTCGACCGTCAGATTGTTGTGCCACTTCCAGAATTCGAAGAGCGTCTTGCCATCTTGAAAGTGCACTCACGCGACAAGCGCATGGGCACCGATGTCGACCTTGAAACCATGGCTCGCGCAACTCCAGGCATGAGTGGTGCCGACCTTGCCAACCTCGTGAACGAATCAGCATTGTTTGCTGTGCGTCGTGGTTCATTGAACATCGAACGAATCGACTTCGAGAACGCCCGTGACCGCGTCGTTATGGGCGCACGTCGCGAAAGCTTGGTTCTCAACGCCGAAGAAAAGCGAGCAACAGCTTTCCACGAAGGTGGCCACGCTGTTCTTGCAACAGTTCTTCCACATTCAGATCCTTTGCACAAAGTCACCATCCTTCCTCGAGGTATGGCACTTGGTGTCACATGGACATTGCCTGAAGAGCGCCACACATATTCACGCGAATATTTCGAAGATCTCATTTGTAAAGCAATGGGCGGTCGCGTTGCCGAGAAGATTGTTTTCGGACAACTCAATAGCGGTGCAGCAAACGACCTTGAACAGGCCACTTCTATTGCTCGGCGCATGGTGCGCGAGTGGGGCATGTCCGACAAAGTCGGCCCAATGGCATGGAACGGACAACAGCAAGTGTTCCTTGGTGAAGATCTCATGACCAGTGGTCGTGAATACTCTGATTCAACTGCGCAGTTGCTCGACGAAGAAGTGTCACGCATTCTTCTTGAGCAAGAACAACGCGCTCACGAATATCTCACCAAGCACCGCAAGGGCCTAGATCTTGTTGCCGAGGCATTGCTTCGCGACGAAACAATCGACGGCCCAACAGTTGGCAAACTTGTTCAAGAATCTCTCGGCGCGTCTGTTGAAAGCGAATTACCAACAGCGTAATTAGGGATGGTCGTGCTGACTGCATGACTCAGGTACAGAACCTGGGTCTCTGCATTCGGCCATCGCAGCCCACATATCTTGTGCCTTAACCGGACCCAAGAAACTTTTCAGCACTACCCCATCGTGATCTGCCATCACCAAAGTGGGCACTGCCTCGATGTTGTATTTCTTGTGTACCGCTGGATGCTCGGTGAAGTCCACACGCTGCACCGCAACATCGTGCGAGGTAAGAACGTTCGCCTTATTAGCAACGTCTGCACAAGTTCCACATGTAGCTGAAGTAAATACCACCACCAACCATGGTGTTGTAGGTGAATCAAAATCAGAACGATCTAATTGTGAAGGAATCTCAAAACTTGCTTGCGTTGGCGCATCGGGTTGACGTCGGCGAAGAACATAGGCCACACAAAAAGCAAATGCGATACAAATAGCCAGCAGTGCAAGACGCGTCGTCATTTTGAAATCACCGGAAGTGCACTAACTATTCCAAACCCAACCAAGCCATGACCACGGTATGTTCGTCGCTGCACAACAAGTGGAACAGTTGACCTAATGATTACTTCACCATCGTTCACACCCGCTGGAACATCAAGGCTGATACGCGCAGCTGCACCAATTGGCACATCGATGAGTTGAGGAAGGTCCACGACCCCGCCAGGACCCACAGCGGACACTGTGTAGGTTCCATCTTGTGCCGTGGTGTTCACTAGCGACAACGCGTTTCGGGCTCCGTTAGAAAGACCACTCGGTATTCGCCATTCTTGTGTTGCCAATGCCGCAGGGACACCATTAGTAATCGCAGTGAACGAACTACCACCGGTGATCTGACTCAGTACATGCTCAACAACTACCGGCACCTTGCCTACGGACGACACCACCATTGCATGTTCTCCCTTTGGAAGATCCGCAAGGTCATCAGTGTTTATCAACAACACCGAGCCAGCAGGAATGTCGACAGTTGCTGACGGTGCTGCAGCCGAAGCATTCTCATCGATGATTGTTCCGTTGGTAATTCCTTCTCCAAAAAACGAGACGTTAACTTGCGCCAAAGAGGTAGACGGATTGAATACAACCAGACGCTCTGACACTTGAGGCCCAGTGCGGCCGGCCGCAAACCACCACTCGTTGAGCGCGATTGGAACACCAACAGTGGTGGAATACCCCAATCGGCCTCCACCCAAATAATGCTGCATGCGCGAAGCAATAATTTGTCCGGTTGTCGCTTTTACTTCAAGTGCGATACTCGATTCATCTGTGGCGCCGAACTCGGACAAAGACAAACTACGAGATACACGCGGGCCCAAAATGAGTCCCTGCAACCCTGTTGGACTTCTCTTTCCTTCTTTGGTGACGTAGGCAACATTTACCACAGCACTTTCCGGATACGGATTAGTCAGCACGAGACGCTGCGACGAACCTTGTGCCGTAAATCCATCGGCGAAATACCAGGTGGAAGATGTTTGCGATACACACTGAGACGTCACGTCACCTGCGGCATAAATCAGTTGTTGTTCAACTGTTCCTACTGAGCCGATGATCTCAACTACTGGAACTATGACACCTACAGTTCTCCCACGAAGAATCTCTACTTCTGCATGATTACGAGCAGGCACTGCAACCGTCTGCGTCTCCATAGGCGAGTTGCTGAGAAAACTCACTGCGGCAGTAATCGCCGTATCGCTCGGATTAGAAATAAACACCGAAGCGCTATCGAGGCCATCGCCCGCTGCCGCACCTGGACAGAACCAAGAACTACTGATGCGCTTGGTCTTGACAGAATGAGGGAAACCCGCCATGGAAACGTTTCCCGAAGAAGCGCCCTCGCTCACTTCTGCTTGACGCTGATCGATGTAGACAACGCCACCCATCACAGCCGCTATGAGAAAAATAGAGATTGCACGCCTCATGATGTTCATTGCGAAACCCCATCATTCATATGGATGACAGCACCCTCGGCACCTAGATGTGCCGATACCTGGGTTGGTTTCTTCTTTCGCTTGCGCGACACCGCAACAAAAACAACAATGCACCAAGCAACAAATTGCAGCAGCACCACACTCGTATGCAAAAGAGAAGCCGAGAAACTCATCTCTATTTTTCCGGGTGAAGCAATGTCGTATGCATTAGTTAAACCGAAAGCGGGTCGAACTGGAACAACTGCTCCATCCAACAAAACTTTCCAACGCGATGTGAATGGAACAGACAAATGCACCGTGCCTGCAACAACATCGGCTTGAATCGCAGATTCAGGACGTAATGCAGACGGTAACGCTGTAGCGCCTGCAATGTCGGTTGCAATCATGGACGATGCCCCAGCAAGCGTGCTGCTCTGTGCACCATCTGCCGACAACTGTGACCTCACGGGCACCCATGTGGTGTTTTCAAAGATCACCACGTCGGCCGAGGCATATCGCCGACGAAGGTCGAGTTGTCGAGACAGTGACTCAACAAGTCCCCGTGGAGCAGCAATTGTGTGCGAGCGAGTGGATTGACCGCCATCAATAATTGGAACAACAATGAAACGAACAGATAATGGTGCGAGCAAGCGGCCAGCGCGCGAAGTTTGTCCACGCACTATTCCATACATGGCATCCACTGCATTGTCACGCAGACGCGTTGGTGGAGTTTCCCAACTCTCTTCTGCTGAAGGGTCTGGCCCATTGACTACTGAGTAAGCAATTCCCCACCCAAAGTTCAGTGGCGACCCAGGCAAGACACGCGAGTCACCAATAAAAAGTGTTCTATATCCACCGTCGGCTTCGGCGCTTGGCAACTGAGCTAACAACTGAGGAAGCGACAACGACGGTTGACTCCACGAACCACCAAGCGAGTTGATGCCCCCTGGAACCATGGCCACCAAAAAGGAAACTGCAACGAGAGCACTCAGTGGTTGGCGCCACCCGAATCGTGCTTTACGTAAGTCGAGTACAAACGAAGCACCCATTGCGCCAGCACACACAGCGATTCCAAAAGCAACGACAACGAGAAGGATTGCTGGTTCCGGGAGATGTGCAGGAAGCAGTAACGCGTCGTCAAGTAGCGCTAGCAATAGGCCAACAGCCACCAATGCTGCTCCACGTAATGCCCACACGGCGCGTGGCCCAGTGACCAAAAATACAGATCCGAGAACTACGCCGTACAACAAAATCGTGACAGACGAGAGCGCAAAACTACCCACATCAAATTGTGCTAACCCGAATAATCCAAGATTGCGACCAGATTCAACCGGAGCACCAGTGAGTGCTTCCCACCATCCAGAGCGAAGATACGTAGCCGCCCATGGAATGTTCATTGCAATTGCAGCAACAACAATTCCTGCGGTAACTCCCACCCATCGAAGAACCCACTTCACAGCGACACCTTGAGTAATCGATACAACAGCAATCACCGCTGAAATCACTGGGAGAACCAACAACACTGCAGGCTCAAACGCAGCCACGACTGCCACCACCAAAGTCAATGAGGCAAACCATCGCCTCCACTGAGCAGGTGGTGCTTCAGCCATCACTTCTTTAATCACGGAGTCATCTATGTCTGCGTGGCCAACAAGCATTCGCCCAAGGTGCACCATCCACGGCACCATGGCATACAGCAGCAGTGCCCCCCATCGCCCTGAAGCAATTGATGCATAGGGCAGAGGAACTGCGGCATACGCAACTGTGGAGGAAATTCGACCGGCGCGAGTGCCCAGAACTGAAGCAAACCTCCACACACCAAGCCAACCAATCAGCGGCAACAAACACACGGACAACGTGTGGAGTAACCCCATGTTGCCAAGAGTTGAGATGGCGCCAGTAGCCATCAGAGCAACACCTGTTGGCAAAGCAGACACTTGACCAAACCCTGCCCCCCACCAGCCTGATGCATACGACGCAACTAGCTCGCGTGCAGATCCTCTAAACGGCGCAAACTGCCCCACGGATACAACGCCATTCACAAAGATCGAGCGAGACCCAATGACAAACAAAAGAAGTAGCGAAATCCACATCACGTAGGAACTTCGTGGTGGCGCTTCGTGCACAACACCAGATGCCTGAGATTGTGAAATTCCTTCTTGCCGTGCTTTGCGTCGTACGTATGCAGTGACATACGAGCTTCCACTTAACTGCAGTGCGCGAATTTCACTTCCGTCCACTTCACGATGCTCTGAGAGTTCATCGCGTCGGCGACGAATCTCACCTAATCCAAATGGGAGTGACCACATCGCCCGAACTTCAATGAGTGCCTGTGATGTTCGTCCAGTGACGACAAGCATGACAACTCGAACAATGGTCAATAGATACATCTGCATCACAGTGAACGGAACCTGAGAAATGGAGGACAACGCAACGACTGATTGAACTCGCACAATCTCTGCTTCAAGATTTGAATCAGTCACCATGTCGCTAGCCAACGACATGGTGGAGTTTTCCTTGTGTCGCGCGATTGCTGCAGGAACAACAACAACACGTGCGCCTGCAGCATGCAGTCGCCAACATATGTCTAGGTCTGCTCCACTTGTGGCAAGAGATTCGGTAAAGCCCTTCACTGTGCGAAAAAGATCTGCGCGAACAAGCATGCATGCAGATGACAATTTGAAAACATCTCGCACTGCATCGTGTTGTTCTTGATCAAGTTCGCCGTCGTCGGCAATCGGAAGCTCGACACCGAATCGATCAACGTCGACTCCGACACTTTGGATCATCTTGGGGTTATCCCAATACGTCAGCTTCGGACCAACGGCACCCGCGTTCGAGCGATACAACTCTTCGACCAACAACGAGATGGCATCGGGGGCGAGGGCCACGTCGTCATGCATGAAACAAAAAAACCCGCTGTCTCCCTGCACCAGATTCAAGACACTGTTACACGAGGCAGCAAAACCAGGATTGCCCCCCAAAAAGCGCACCACCGCTGCGGGTAATTCTGTCGCAATCGTGTCAAGGATCGCTCGGGACGAGGGGTCTGATTCTTCACCCGTGACCAATACGAGGGCTTGAAGCGATTCATAGGTCTGCTGAGCCAAGCCCCGAAGGGACTCTGTGAACCAATCACCCGGTTCGTGGGCAACCATTACGGCCACCACGGGGGGAAGGGAAGAAACAACCTGAGGCTCTGTCACGCCCCTGCGAGGCTAGTGCGA
>Ga0214168_1000608_pt1 | contig 14458 bp, 14 predicted proteins | sample LakMenepilimnion_FD_153002 | JGI IMG/M metagenome (GOLD analysis project Ga0214168, IMG submission 153002) | Freshwater microbial communities from Lake Mendota, WI - Practice 29OCT2010 epilimnion v4 | ecosystem: Environmental > Aquatic > Freshwater > Lake > Epilimnion/Euphotic zone | place: Lake...
CGACGCAACATTGCTGGTGCACAAGGGCGTTGAATACGAAAAGGCGGGAGAGGTTCCCGACCCAACCGCTGCATCGAACCCAGAACTTGCAATCGTTCTCGGATTGCTTCAGCGTTCGCTGAAGACGGAGCCAAGCAAGTGGACAGAAATGGCCAAGCACATCAAGGGCGTTACTGAAGAAACCACTACTGGTGTTAAGCGTTTGTACAAGATGGCAAAAGACGGCGAATTGTTGTTCCCCGCTATCAACGTGAACGACTCGGTCACAAAGAGCAAGTTCGACAACTTGTACGGATGCCGTCACTCACTGATCGACGCAATCAACCGTGCCACCGACGTCATGATCGCTGGCAAGTTGTCCGTGGTGTGTGGCTATGGAGATGTTGGCAAAGGTTGCGCCCAGTCGCTTCGCGGTCAGGGCGCTCGCGTCATCGTGACCGAGATTGACCCCATCAACGCATTGCAAGCCGCAATGGAAGGGTACGAAGTCAACACGTTGGATTCCGCTCTTGGAGAGGCAGACATTTTCGTGACTGCAACCGGTAACGAGGCAATCATTACTGCCGAGCACATGGAAAAGATGAAGCACAACGCAATCGTGTGCAACATTGGCCACTTCGACAATGAAATCGATATGGCGGGCCTCAGCCGTAGCAGTGCAACGCGCGATGAGTTGAAGCCTGGCACCGACCTGTGGACATTCCCCGATGGTCACTCGGTCATCGTGTTGGCGGAAGGTCGCTTAGTGAACCTCGGTTGTGCAACCGGCCACCCATCATTCGTGATGAGCTGTTCGTTCAGTAACCAGGTCATTGCTCAAATCGAGTTGTTCAACAACCTCGAGAACTACCCAACAGGTGTGTATGTGCTTCCAAAGCATCTCGATGAGAAGGTGGCCCGTGCTCACCTTGAAGCATTAGGTGTGAAGCTCACGCAACTCACCGATGAGCAAGCTGAATACTTGGATATGGACCCTTCTGGTCCATTCAAGCCAGACCACTACCGTTACTAAAACGTTTATGCGCAAGGCCGTCGGGGAAACCCGGCGGCCTTGTTGCATTTATTGCTCTTGTGCTTCGGCTTCCGCTGCATGAACAGCAGACGGCGACATACGGAAGAGTTTCAGAGTGACCTGAACGAGTGGGCCAATACCGAATGCAAAGACGAAAGTTCCCAGTCCGAGTGATCCGCCCAGGAAGATGCCAATGATCATCACTGTGACTTCAACTGTTGTGCGTGCAAGGCGAACACTGATTCCGTAGCGAGCGTTCAGGCCCAACATCAAACCGTCACGTGGACCAGAGCCAAGTTCTGCGCCGATGTACAAACCAGAACCTGCTGCAATGCACAACATGCCTGCGCACATAAATGAAAGACGAACGGCGATGTGGTCAGGAGCGGGGAGAAGGTCTTGCACCACATTTTCTACGAGGCCAATCTGCACCGCATTCAACAGAGTTCCCAGCCCGGGTCGCAGTCGCAACGGAATCCACAACAGCAAAACAAAAAAAGCAACGATGATGAGAACAGTGCCTAACCCGAGCCCCGTTTTTTCCGAGATTCCTTGGTGGAACACGTCCCACGGTGGAACACCGATATCTGCTTGAACGAAGAAGGCAATTCCGCTGCCGAAGCCCGCTAGTCCAAGTACACATCGACTCACTCGTTCTACGAATCGTTCCCGCATTGGTCGTGGTGGTTGCGTGGGCGCAGAAGAGACCATGGAACTACACCGTACTGATTTATTGCCCAACACTCGTGGTCAATTAGTCAACGTCACGTATTCGTCATCGTCGTTGTTTGAGGGCGAGGTGAAAGATCTCATAGTGAACTTCAAATATCGGCACAACAAGTCTCTTGCGCGAACGCTTGCTCGTTCAATGATGGCTGCCGAAAATCTGATGCGTGATTGCGACATGGTGACGTGGATTCCCACCCTTGTAGAACGAAGGAACGATCGTGGGTTTGATCATGCAGAACTATTGGCGCGCCATGTGGGTGTGATGTTGCGAAAGCCCGCGCGTGGAGTTCTGAGACGAACGAGTAGGGGACATCAGACTGGCCGTAGTCGATCAGAGCGCCTCGTTGGGGTGAGTTTTGTGGCGCACCCAACTGTGCGAACACAGCGCATTCTTTTACTTGACGACGTGATTACAACAGGAACCACAATGCGTGAAGCTGCGCAGGCCCTTGTTGTGGCTGGTGCCAGAGAGGTGACGTGTATGGGCGCAGCATTTGTGGCGTAAATCTTTTTTTAAAGTGGCAGAATGGGAGCCGTGAGTGTCCAAACCGAAGCCATTGGTGGCGAATTGACCTCCGTACAGAGAATTCTTGAGCGCACTATTCAGGTCATTGAAACGGCGGGTGAGGCAGCTATTCGCACGAACCCCATCGCTTTCGAATGTGGGGTAACGCCTCCCATTTTGTATCGCGCATTTGGAAACAGAGAAGGTCTCATCATCGCCGCGCAGGCAGAGCGATATCGACGATCTACTGAAGCTGGTTTGTTGTATCTCTTCAGGTATATCGATGAAGCAAATTCACGCGAGCAACTTCGGGAGAACATCTCGACATCGCTCGACTTCATTTTCTCTGAACAACGCGCAGAGAATCGTCGTCTTCGAGCCGATGTCATTGGATCATCGATGTCTCGTCCTGAACTTCGTGAACAACTCACTCGAATTGACGAGGAGTATGCATTGGCAATTATGGAGCGATATCAACCGGCTATTGACAAGGGCTGGCTCTCGCGGGAGAAAAATCACGCCGTCATTGCAATCTGGGCACAGGGAGTTGTCAATGCTCGTGTCATGGTTGACAAAGGCGCAAGTGCTGAGACATTGACCGCCTGGGACGAACTGTCGAAGCGCGCCATCCTCTCGGCAATTTTTGACTAAAGAAGATTCGTCAACTCACGCGCACGCGAGATAGCGCCACGTGAGTCTTCTTCCACCAGTACGCCATGCATGCCGACTGCGTTTGCTGCGGCAACATTTGCATGTAGGTCGTCGAGGAAAACGGTCCGTGCGGGTGTGGCCCCAATTCGATCCATTGTGAGGTGGTAGATGGCAGGGTTCGGTTTGCGCATACCTACTTCGTGACTGTCCACAATGGTGTCGAAAATCGATGCAAAGTCCATGAGCGGCCACCACCACTCGCGAAACTCTTTGACATTGTTCGTGAGAATTCCAATAGGAAACCCGGCTGCCTTCAAATCATGAATGAAGGTGACCATGTCGTCATTGAGTTGAAATGTAAATGCTGGTCCGCCAGTCGTGGGTGGCTTTTCTGTTGGAACCGATGCGACAATTCCTGCATCGTCCATTTTCACTTTTGTAAGAGCCCGACATTCAGCCAAGGTGATCTCGCCACGTTCCACGCGGTGCCACGGATGGTCAGTATCGAGATGGTGTGGCCCCATGACAATTTCAGCGACGACGGCTGGGTCGTGGTCGGGGTAACGGCGGGTGAAGTCCCGAGGGCCTCCATTTTTCATAATGACCCCGCCGAGGTCGAAAATGACTGCATCTGCTTGCTGTTGGCCCATGTGGTTGATTCTTGCCAAGTTCTCGCGTCTGGCACGAACTGGTCGGCTGGGCTTGCACAGGTAGGCTTCACCTTCGCATGAAAGTTCTCGATCGCGTCCTCCGGGCTGGCGATGGCAAGCGGGTGAAGGCCCTGCAAGGCCTGGTCCCCGATATCAATGCCCTTGGCCCCGCCATGGCGGCATTAACCGACGATCAACTGAAGGCAAAGACACCGGAGTTCCGCCAGCGCTTAGAACAGGGCGAGACGTTGGACGACATCTTGGTGGAAGCATTCGCGGTCGTTCGCGAAGCGGCCAAGCGCGTTATTGGTCAGTATCACTTCGATGTTCAGCTCATGGGTGGTGCCGCGCTGCACTTTGGCTGGGTGGCAGAAATGAAAACTGGTGAAGGAAAGACTTTGGTGTCTACTTTGCCGGCCTATCTCAATGGTCTCTCTGGCAAAGGCGTTCACGTCATCACGGTGAACGATTATCTTGCGCGATTCCATGCCGAATGGATGGGGCGAATTCACCAGTGGCTTGGCCTCAGTGTGGGCCTTGTTATCCCTGGGTTCCGCGAGTCAGCCGAACAAAAGCGCGAAGACTATGCGTGCGACATTACCTACGGAACCAACAACGAGTTTGGCTTCGATTATCTGCGCGACAATATGGCCGGATCACTTACCGAGAAAGTGCAACGTGGTCACAATTTTGCAATCGTCGACGAGGTTGACAGCATTCTCATTGACGAGGCTCGAACGCCGCTCATTATTTCGGGCCGTCTTGCCGACGCCGCGTCCATGTATTACAAGTTCGCATCAATTGTGCGCACCCTCGCGCGCGATGTTGATTACGAAGTAGACGAATCGAAGCGAATTGTTTTCCCTACGGAAACTGGTGTTGAGAAAGTTGAACAAGAACTAGGCCTCGACAACTTGTACGACGCCATCCAGCAAAACCTGGTGCACCAACTCTCGGTTGCTCTGAAGGCCAAAGAGTTGTACCGCCGCGACAAGGACTACATCGTCGATGCGGGCGAAGTAAAAATTGTTGACGAATTCACGGGTCGTGTTCTTGAAGGTCGACGCTGGAGCGAAGGTATTCACCAAGCGGTGGAAGCCAAAGAGGGCGTTCGTATTAACGAAGAGAACCAAACTCTCGCCACCATCACATTGCAGAACTACTTCCGTATGTACGACAAGTTGGCGGGTATGACCGGTACGGCGCAAACCGAAGCCGCAGAACTTGTGAATACGTACGAACTGCAGGTCGTGCCTATTCCCACGAATCGTGCGAACATTCGTGAAGATCACGCAGACCTTATTTACAAGTCTGAAGTCGCTAAGTACCAAGCCGTTATTGACGACATTGTTCACCGTCATGCCGCAGGGCAGCCCATTCTTGTGGGAACAATCAGTGTTGAAAAGAGCGAGTACTTGTCGCGTGAGCTCACAAAGCGCGGCGTACGCCACGAAGTGTTGAACGCGAAGCAACATACTCGCGAGGCTCAAATCGTCGCGCAAGCGGGGCGAAAAGGTGCTGTCACGGTTGCTACCAACATGGCTGGTCGTGGAGTCGACATTCTCTTGGGTGGCAACCCCGAACTTCTTGCTCGTCAACAAGTGTTGGCCGAAGGCGTCGACCCCGGTCTGCTTGTCGACGATTTTGCATTGCCTGCTCCAATTGATCAGTTGCACCCCGACTTCCAAGAAGCGCGTCGTGAAGCCTTGGCCCGTTACGAGGAACTACTTCCCGAGTTCAAGAGGCAGTGCGCCGAAGAAGGGGACGTCATACGTTCACTCGGTGGTCTCTACGTGCTCGGTACCGAACGTCACGACAGCCGACGAATTGATAATCAGTTGCGTGGTCGTTCGGGTCGACAGGGTGATCCCGGCGCAAGTCGTTTCTATTTGTCTCTCGACGACGAACTCATGCGCCTCTTTGCAACAGGTGCACTCAGTTGGGTGATGGGTCGTGCGCTTCCTGAAGACGAAGCAATTGAAGCAAAGATGGTGACAAAAGCTATCGAGCGTGCTCAAACAACCGTGGAACAGCGCAACGGAGAAATTCGTAAGAACGTTCTGAAGTACGACGAAGTAATGAACGAGCAGCGCAAGGTCATCTACATGCGCCGTGATCAAATTTTGTCTGGTGCCGATCTGAAGTCGGCCGCAATGGAATACTTAGCCGAAGCAGTTGACTCGCTTATTTCCACCCATTGCGTGTCGGAAGCCAGTGACGAATGGGACATTGAAGGTTTGGCAGGGGAGCTGCGCACCTATTGGCCAGCAAATGTCACTGAAGGCCACATTGAGCAGTGCGCAGACACCGATGCTGTGTACGACCTCGTTATGGCCGATGCCAACGCGCATTACCAACGCCGCGAATTAGAACTTGGTGCAGACGTGATGCGTCAAATTGAGCGCCAAGTCATGCTGAGCATCATTGACCAACGTTGGCGCGAACATCTTGAAGAGATGGATTACCTGCAGGAGGGAATCAACCTGCGCGCTATGGGTCAGAAAGATCCGCTGACTGAATGGCAACGAGAGGGTTACGAGATGTTTGGCCAAATGATGGTCGGAATTGCTCAAGACTTCGTTCGTTATGTCATGCATGTGCAAGTAGTCAGCGAAGAACAACCAGCGGTGAAAGTTCAGAACCTTGTCGAAACAAGTAGCGACGACGTGAACGATGATGGCTTTACTGCTGCTGCTTTAGCTGGCGGAGACGTTGACCCTGAACTGTTGCGTCCGACAGAAGAGGTCACTCAGAAGCCCGTCGTGAAGGATGCCAACGATTGGTCGAATACCCCACGTAACGCGCCGTGCCCTTGTGGTTCGGGTCGCAAGTACAAGGTCTGTCACGGCTCTGTGTCGTGACCGCCTGCAATCAACACATCGTTCATCATGCGTGATTTCACTTCAGACATTCGCGAACTCAATAAGCGTCTTGAGGAAGCCAAGGGTTATCTCAAGATTGACCAGTCACGTGCGCGACTCGGAGAGCTCGAGATTGAGATTTCGCGTCCCGACTTGTGGGACGACCAAGAAGCTGCAAAACGAATAAATACGGAATATGCGAATGTGAAGGGCGACGTAGACGAATACGTGTCTTTGGCGTCGCAAGTAGAAGACCTCGAAGTTCTTCACGAACTTGCGCGTGAAGTCGATGATGCATCTCAAGAGGCTGAAATTGAGTCCGGTCTAGGACAAGTGGCGGCAGGTCTCAATGTTCTTGAAATGCGCAGTTTGTTTACAGGGAAGCACGACGAAGTCGATGCCATTGTGCAAATCAATGCAAAAGACGGTGGAGTCGATGCGCAAGATTGGGCTGAACTGTTGTTGCGGATGTTCTCCCGATGGGCTGAACGCCGTGGCTTTACGGTTGAAGTCGACGATGTCAGCCCCGGAACCGAAGCAGGAATTCTGTCGGCAGAGTTCACTATTAAGGGCCGTTATGCCTATGGGCTCATGACATCGGAGCGTGGCACGCATCGCTTAGTGCGTATTAGTCCGTTCGATAACCAAGGTCGTCGTCAAACCAGTTTTGCAACAGTTCAAGTGTGGCCAGTAATGGACGCACCCGACATTGAAGTGAACGAGTCGGAAATTCGCATGGAAGTGTTCCGCGCATCCGGTGCCGGTGGACAGCATGTAAACAAAACATCATCTGCAGTGCGTCTCATTCATGAACCCACGGGTGCTGTGGCAAGTAGTCAAGAAGAACGTAGCCAGCTACAAAACCGTGAAAAGGCAATGACGCGTTTGAAGGCCATGATTGCCGCAAAGATTGAAGAAGAGCACGAAGCCGAGAAAGACCGTATTGCCGGTAAGACAGCCATGGTGGGCTGGGGTAGTCAAATCCGTTCGTATGTGTTGCAGCCCTACCAAATGGTGAAAGACCATCGCACTGACGTGGAATCAGGAAATGTGGCCAGCGTTCTCGATGGCGATCTTGACCAATTCATGGAAGGTTTCTTGCGGTGGAGACGGGAATCAGAGCAAGCCCAGTAAGGGTTTCGCGCCTGCCCGCAGGTGAGTTGGCCCCATTGCTAGGTTGTGGTACTTCATGATTCGTCTTGAGAATGTCTCCAAGATGTACGGCTCTGAAATACCGGCCGTACGCGATGCTTCCTTCGATATTGCGAAGGGCGACTTTGTGTTCCTCGTGGGCCCTTCCGGATCTGGGAAAAGCACTCTGTTGCGTCTGATAAACCGCCAGGAACGCCCCGAACGCGGAAATGTCTGGGTTGCTGGGCGAAACATCAACGAGATGGCTAGTAGCCAGGTGCCATATCTGCGCCGCACCATGGGCAACGTTTTTCAGGACTACAAACTTCTTCCTAACAAGACCGTGTTCGAGAATGTGGCCTTCGCCTTAGAAGTCATTGGCAAGCCAAAGCACGTGATTGGGCATCAAGTGCCACAGGTGTTGGAGTTGGTGGGACTGTCAGGCAAGGAAGATCGTTTCCCGCATCAGTTATCTGGTGGTGAACAGCAGCGTGTTTCTGTTGCGCGGGCTTTTGTGAATCGACCGCTCATCTTGTTGGCCGATGAGCCAACCGGAAACCTCGACCCCGCAACTGGCGAAGGAATCATGCAATTGCTTGAGGCCATTAATCGAACGGGGACCACAGTTGTTATGGCAACTCACGACCATCGCGTGGTGAATGCAATGCGTCGACGCGTTATTCAGTTAGATCGTGGAGTCATTGTTCGAGATCAGGAACGCGGTGTGTACGAATGATTCAACGTTTGTCGTACGCCATCCGCGAAACAATCGCAAGTTTTCGCCGCAACGTCACTCTGTCAGTGGCTGCGGTCATCACGTCTGCAGTTTCGCTACTACTAGTGGGAACCACGTTCCTCATCCAGCGCGCCTTCGACAACTTGTTGGTGCAATGGCGAGGCGATGTGGGAATGATCGTGTTTGTTCGCCCAGACGTGGCACCCGATGCGCTCACGCTGATTGAACAGAACTTGAAGTCGCAGCCAAACGTCATTGATGTTGACAAAGTTGAGTATCTCGACAAGACCGCTAGCTACGAAGAAGCAAAGCGTGTTTTTGCTGGTGATCCCACCACGTTGAGCTTGCTGTCCGTAGAGACCATTCCATCGCAGTTCAAGGTGGTTCCCAAAACCACAGACCCTGAACTAGTGCGAAGTTTGGCCGATCAATATCGAACTCTGCCGGGCGTCGCTGGTGTCTCACTTGCAGAAGATGAGTTCGACGTTATTTCCACGTTGTCTGGGTTCGTGCGTACTGTCACCATCGGTATGTCGCTGGTGTTGCTGGCAGTGGCGGTCATTCTTATTTGGAACACCATTCGAACTGCCATCTTTGCGCGACGTCGCGAAATTGAAGTGATGAAACTGGTGGGCGCCACCGACTGGTTCATTCGCGTTCCTTTCATTCTTGAAGGTCTCATCCAGGGTCTTGTGGGTGCTGTGGTGTCGTGTGGTGGCCTGTGGGCGTTGAACAGTGCGTGGGCATCGGGAGTCGCCGGGTTCAAGCCCGGAACAGGTGTCAGTTCGCTTGTGGTTCCAGGGTCCTACGTCAATGGCGTCATGATTGTGCTTCTCATTATCGGCGCAGTGGCCGGTGGCGTTGGCTCTGGTGTTGCGTCCAGCAAATTCCTCGACGTCTAGTTCAAAGTCTCGTAGCCGACATCGGCATCGCTAGGGTCGGGGAATGGATTTTCAAGACATTGCGTACGAAGTGAGCGAGGGAATCGCCACCATCACTTTGCATCGTCCCGACAAAATGAATGCGTTCACCGGACGCATGATGCACGAGATTATTTCTGCTCTCGACATGACCGATGCCGATGACAACGTCAAAGTGGTCATCTTCACCGGATCGGGTCGCGCCTATTGCGCCGGTGCCGACTTGTCGTCAGGTGGCGAAACTTTTGCCAAGGGTGGAAGCGATGTGCAAACGAAGCAGGGAGTTCCACGAGATGGTGGTGGCTTAGTCTCTCTTCGCATTTTTGAAAGTCTGAAACCGGTCATCGGTGCCATTAATGGTGCGGCTGTGGGTGTGGGGGTCACTATGACACTGCCGATGGACGTTCGTCTTGCAAGTGACAACGCAAAATTTGGATTTGTGTTCGCAAAGCGCGGCATTGTTCCTGAAGCATGTTCGTCATATTTCTTGCCACGCATCGTAGGTATACAGAAAGCAACCGAATGGGTGTTCACGGGGCGTGTCTTCTCGGCACAAGAGGCCTTAGAAGGCGGACTCGTTCGTAGCGTGCATCCGGCCGATGAACTTCTCACGGTTGCTCGCGAGTTGGCCCGTGAGATTGCAGAGAACACTGCACCCGTTTCTGTTGCGCTCTCACGGCGAATGTTGTGGCGAATGCTGGGTGCGTCACACCCAATGGAAGCTCATCGCGCAGATTCCCGTGGAATTATGGAGCGCGGCCGTAGTGCAGATTCCAAAGAAGGCGTGATGAGTTTCTTAGAGAAGCGTGCAGCTGTGTATCCCGATCGCGTCAGCGACGGTCTTCCCGACATCTTCCCGGATTGGGAAGATCCTGGGTTTCGCTAACTAATGACCAATGCAAGCGGGGACCGCAGTCTCTACGAAATCTGCGGGCCTGAATACTTCGTGTCGTTAGTCGACGCCTTTTACGATGGCGTGGAGACCGACGCCATCTTGATGGCCATGTATCCCGATGGCGCCGATACTGCAGACGCTCGTCATCGGCTCACACTCTTCCTCGCCCAGTACTGGGGCGGGCCACACGAGTACATGGAGCAGCGTGGACACCCCATGTTGCGCATGCGCCACGGTGGCTTTGCAATTGATGCGCAAGCCCGAGACCGTTGGCTTGTTCATATGGCTTCGGCTATTGAACAAACACTGCATCTCGTTGCTGAACCCGATCGTGATTCTGTGGTTCAGCAGTTGGCTTCGTATGTTGTGAACGCAGCCGAGCATTTACGCAATCAGTAAATGTTGGCGTGAGGCCCAAGCGCGTAAAGAACAATTGCTGCCGCAGCTCCAACGTTTAATGAATCAACATCGGCATGCATAGGAATTCGCACCATGTCTGTGGCGTGAATGATGGTCTCGGCATCTAGTCCGTCGCGCTCGCTGCCCAAAAGTACCGCCACTTTTTCATTAGGCGCAATGGAGTAGTCATGCAACGAGAGTCCCGTGTCACGTGGCGTGAGTGCCACGCTGCGATAGTCGTGTGCCGTGAGTAGCTCATGGAGTGCGGTATCGCTCTGAAGCCGAGCAAACGGAAGAGTGAGTCCGGTTCCCATCGAAACTCGTAGTGCGCGTCGCGCTAATGGGTCGGCGCTTCCCGCAGATAACAAAAGACCATCCCAGCCGAGGGCTGCAGCGCTACGAATAATGGCTCCGAGATTGGTGGGATTATCCAGCGATTCGGCTACCACTATTCGTGAACTTGTACGGAGAAGTTCGGAGGCCTCTCGTAGTGGTGGCCGTTGAAACAAGCCCACTGCACGAAGAGGAACACCGAGGCCAGTGACGTCTCTGCGTAGGTCTTCGCTACCGCAGTAAACATCTACATCTGGCAATTGGGAGTGAAACCTTCTCGCCATGTCATCGTCACACAAAAGTGCCTGCGGCGTGCACCCTGCACGTAGTGCGCGTTCTACGACTAAGTCGCCCTCTGCCACAAAAAGTCCTGCACCCACGGTTTCCAGTCGATCCGACTTGCTGGCCAGTTGGCGGTCTCTCCAACGAAACGGATCTAACCGTTCGTCGAGTGGACTAGTGACGGAATGAATCATTAATTAGTAGTACCAGGGGAAAGGTGACCAGTCGGGATCACGCTTTTCCAAGAATGATTCGCGACCTTCTGCTGCTTCATCAGTGCCATAGGCAAGACGCGTTGCCTCGCCAGCAAACACTTGTTGCCCAACAAGACCATCATCAACCAAGTTGAAGGCGAACTTCAACATGCGTTGTGCCGTGGGGCTCTTGCCGTTGATCTCCTTTGCCCACTGAAGAGCAACCTTCTCAAGATCGGCATGCGGAACAGATTCATTAACCGCACCCATTGCCTTCATTTCGTCGGCTGTGTATTCGCGTCCGAGGAAGAAAATCTCGCGTGCGAATTTTTGTCCGACCATTTTTGCGAGGTACGCGGACCCGTATCCACCGTCAAACGATGCAACATCAGCATCGGTTTGTTTGAAACGTGCATGTTCTTTGCTGGCCAGAGTGAGGTCGGAGACCACGTGCAAGCTGTGACCACCTCCTGCAGCCCAGCCTGGAACAACACTGATCACAACTTTCGGCATGAAACGAATAAGACGCTGCACCTCGAGAATGTGAAGACGACCAGAACGTCCTCTGTCGACGGTGTCTTCGGTTTCGCCTTCGGCGTATTTGTATCCGTCTTTGCCGCGAATACGTTGGTCGCCGCCACTACAGAACGCCCAACCACCGTCTTTCGGTGAAGGTCCATTGCCAGTGAGAAGAACACACCCAACATCGGTTGTCATGCGAGCATGGTCGAGTGCGGTGTACAACTCATCAACGGTGTGAGGACGAAATGCGTTTCGCACTTCGGGTCTGTTGAACGCAATGCGTACAGTGCCTTGGTCGACGGCTCGGTGATAGGTGATGTCGGTGAATGAAAAGCCAGGCACCTCACGCCATGCGGCGGGGTCAAAAAGGGGAGAGATGGTCACCCACTCATTGTTCCATGTAGAGGCTCGTATCCTTTAACCCCATGGCGAACTGGGCAGATATCGAACTCGCTGTGCCAGATCTTGTGCAACGTGTGCGACGTCGCTTCGAAGGCCACCCCCACCATGTGTTGGGAACGCTTGATGCAGCTGGTGCTCCTCGTCTCAGCGGAATCAATGTTTTCTTCAATGACGGCGTTCTCTGGTTTGGCAGCATGCCCCATGCGCGGAAAGCCACAGACCTCTCCCGAGACCCGCGTTTGTCGCTACACAGTGCGCCGCTCTCAGAGAATCTTGACGGCGGTGATGGCAGAGTGAGCGGTGTTGCAGTGCCTCTCTCGGCGGCCACGGTGGCACGATGGAGACCAGAAAGCCCTGCCGACGGCGAGTTCTTCTCTGTAGACGTACAAAGCGTGCATCTCGTTGAAGTGGTAGACGAGCAACTCGTAGTGACCATGTGGGATACGCGTCATGGACTCCGTATCGTCAAGCGGTGATGACAACACTTATCGCGTTCTCCGGATCACTTCGCAAAGATTCCTTCAACACACGTCTCATTCAGGCATTGCCATCGCTGGCTCCTGCGAACACCACTATCGCGCACTTCGATATTTCTGAATTGCCGTTGTACAACCAGGACTTGGATGCAGATACGGTGCCCGACATTGTTGCTGCGTTACGTGCGGCAGTGGCCGAAGCAGACGGAGTCATCATTGCAACACCCGAGTACAACCACTCGTATTCAGCAGTAACGAAGAATCTCATTGACTGGGCGTCGCGTCCGTTCATGAAGGGGCCAATCATTGGCAAGAAGTCAATGGTCATTGCAGTAACTCCTGGTCCTGGTGGAGGAGTACATGCTGCGCAGGCAACAACAGAAGTGCTGTCTCTTCTGGGCGGGACCGTTGTTGCTCAAGTAACGGCGGCAGCCGTTCATGAAAAAGTCGATACTGCAACCAACACAGTGACCGACGCCGACTTGGTGGCTCAGATCACCCAAGGTCTCGCTTCGTTCTAATTTTCGTCAACGCTAGAAACGCGTTGTCCGCGCTACCACGTGTCCACCATTGGTCGCTTTTTACCGGTGCGTGTGCGCCACGAGACGGTGCCACCAATGATGGCAACAATTCTTGCTCGAGTATCTGATGGGTCAATGACGTCGTCTATCTCTACGTGACTAGCCATATTCAAAGCACTGCCATTTTCATAGGCCTTCGCAATAAGAACAGATTCAAGCTCGGCACGTTCTGCCTCGTCGGCAACTGCTTCAAGTTCCTTCCGGTAGCCAAGACGGACTGCACCTTCTAATCCCATGCCACCGAATTCTCCAGTGGGCCATGCGACCGTCATGTCATTCGCGTGGAAACTGCCTTTTGCCATTGCCTGAGCACCAAGTCCGTATCCCTTTCGCAACACAATGGTGATCCATGGAACCGTGATGCTGGCAGCGGTGACGAACATGCGACCGAAGTGGCGAACTTGCGCAGTGTGTTCTGCATCTGGGCCCACCATGAACCCTGGCGTATCGCACAGGCTCACAATGGGAATGTCGTATGCATCACATAGCTGAATGAAACGTGCAGCTTTGTCGGCTGAGTCGGCATCAATTGCGCCGCCCAGGTGTGCTGGATTATTTGCGATCACTCCGACGGGCTTTCCTTCAATTCGCATCAGCGTTGTCAAGATGCCAATTCCAAATGTCGGACGAAGTTCGAGAGCAGAGTCAATATCGGCGAGCGCATTGATAACGGTGCGAACGTCGTAGACGCGTGTGCGTTGCTCGGGGATGAGATTGCGCATGATCTCATCGGGGTGACGTTCAAAAGTAGAAGTAGCTCCTTGGAAAAAGGACAGGTATTTCTTTGCAACGGCAACAGCTTCTTCTTCGTTGGCGACGCGAACATCAACTACTCCGTTGTGTGTTTGCACATCGATGGGCCCAATGTCGGTTGGTGCAACTGACCCCAGACCACCGCCTTCAATCATGGCGGGGCCGGCCATACCAATATTTGAGTTCTCTGTTGCAATGACAATGTCGCAGCACCCAAGCAATGCGGCATTTCCTGCAAAGCAATAGCCAGACGTAATACCAACGAGTGGAACTAAGCCAGACAATTGAGCGAAGTACGCAAAGGCAAGACAATCAAGGCCAGCGACTCCGGGGGAATCGGTATCTCCTGGTCGGCCGCCGCCACCTTCTGCAAACAAAATGACAGGTGTTCGTAAACGTTCTGCCACATCGAACAATCGGTCTTTC
>Ga0214168_1000610_pt1 | contig 14446 bp, 12 predicted proteins | sample LakMenepilimnion_FD_153002 | JGI IMG/M metagenome (GOLD analysis project Ga0214168, IMG submission 153002) | Freshwater microbial communities from Lake Mendota, WI - Practice 29OCT2010 epilimnion v4 | ecosystem: Environmental > Aquatic > Freshwater > Lake > Epilimnion/Euphotic zone | place: Lake...
TGGAAAGACTGGAACTGCCCAGGTCTTTGGTAGAAATCCAAATGGTTCACCAAAAGATGACACCTCTTGGTTTGCAGGTTATGGGCCAACAGCTGATCCGCAATATGCAGTGGTGATGATGGTTAGCCAAGGTGGTTTTGGTGCATCAACCTCAGGTCTTGGGGTTAGAAATATATTTGAAACATTGTTTGGCGTAACCGGTGGTCGAGTTGACCCTGAGAAAGCAATATTTCCAAATGGCGTGCCAACTACAATTGCAAAGGTTGATTTGAAAAAAGTTGCAAAAAAAGTTGATCTAACAAAAGTTAATGGTGGCGGGGTGAAGAAAAAATGAGTCAAAGTATTAAGTACCGCAGTGCCAATCGAGGAGCTTTTGGTGGCTTTGATAAATTGCTCTTGCTTGCAGTTGGTGGTCTTTTAGTAATGGGTACCTTGTTGGTCTATGCCGGAACTAGGGAGTGGTTTCGCTCTTATGGCTTAGATCCAGAGTATTACTTAAAGCGTCACAGTTTGAACATCATTATTGGTGGCTTACTTGCTTATGGCACAACATTGATTGATTACCGATTACTTCGGGCCTATACGCCAATAGTTTGGCTGGCTGCGGTAATTGGTTTAGTAATTGTTTTAATCCCAGGTTTTGGCACAGAGATTAATGGCGCAAGAGCTTGGATCTCACTGCCTGGAGGTTTCCAACTTCAACCTGCTGAGTTAGCCAAGATTGCAATCATTGTTGGCATGTCGATGGTGTTAGCAGATCGAGATCAAACCGATAAAGATCCAACTGATTTAGATGTAGTAAAAGCTTTAGCTATTGCGGCAGTACCTATTTTGTTAATTGTGGCTCAGCCAGATTTAGGAACAGTATTAATCATCTCAGCTGCAGTAGTAGCGATGATTGGCGCATCCGGAGCACCAGCAAGATGGGTTGTTGGGTTACTCCTTGCAGCAATTGTCGGGGTATTTGCTGCGGTGCAAACTGGTGCAGTCAGTCAGTATCAGGTGGCACGTCTGCAATCCTTTGTTGATCCATCAGCAGATCCGCAGGCAACTGGATATCAACTTAGACAATCGAGAATCACTATCGGCTCAGGAGGTTTTCTTGGCAAAGGATTGTTTGAAGGACCACAGACAAATGGTCGATTTGTCCCAGAACAACAAACAGATTTTATCTTTACCGTAGCAGGTGAGGAGCTTGGCTTTGTTGGCAGCTCATTAATTTTAGCGCTCTACTTCTTACTATTTATTAGAGCCTTTTCCATCTGCCGGCGAAGTAGTGATTTATTTGGTCGATTAGTTTGTATAGGAGTTATTGCTTGGTTTGCCTTTCAAACCTTTGAAAACATTGGTATGACTATGGGATTGATGCCTATGACCGGTGTGCCATTACCATTTTTATCCTATGGTGGCTCTTCAATGTTTGCGAATTTGATTGGTGTGGGCTTGTTACAAAATGTCCATGCAAGAAGCCGATAACACGCTTAATTTGCGCTAAGTTGGCAGATTACCTGCCAATCTGCGATACTTCACTCACGCAATCAGCGCGAGGATAAAGATCCAACGCCGCGATAGCGTCGATATTTTTAGCAAGTTAATTAACCAGATTAATTAAAAAAAGTATTGAAAGAGATACTGCAAAACTGCAGTAATTATTTTTGAAAAGGATTTGATTTATATGGCCGATGAGCCTAAAGCACCACGTAAGCGCGCTGCCAAAAAGGCAGTAGATGGCGAAACTAAGAAAGTAAGCAAGAAAGCTGCAGCAATTCCAGTTCCGCTATTTCAAGCAGCACCAGTTACTAAAACCCCAAAGGTGGCAAAGGCTACCAAGGTTGAAAAACCAGATGCAGTAGCTGCTGTTTCTAGCAGTGATGAGAGTGAGAAAGAGGAGTTTCGTCGCCGTCGCCGCAGAGGTGGCCGAGGTAGAAGACGAAATGGCAAAGAGAGTGAGGGTGCAGATGAGGCAACCTCAACTGAAGCATTGGATGAGAGCACAGATAGTGATGGCACAACCCATAAACGCCGTCGACGTCGTAGAGCACGCGGTGAGGGCGTAACACCTGGTGAAACCATTGAAGAGGATGGCGTATTAACTGTTGTAAAGGTTAGACCGGTACGGGTACGTGAACCAAGAAATGAAAACAAGAAATTTGAAAGACGAGATCGAAGTCGTTTTGATCGATCAGATCGTGGCGATCGCAGAGAGCGACGAGATTTCACCCGCAAGCGCGGCACAGTAATCACTGAATCAGAGTTTTTAGCTCGCCGAGAAGCGGTTGAGCGAAGCATGTTGGTTCGTCAGATTGCAGATCGAACTCAGATTGCCATTATTGAAGATGATGTAATGGTTGAGCATTATGTAAATAGAAATAGCAATATCTCATATGTAGGAAATGTCTATTTAGGTAAGGTCCAAAATGTTCTGCCATCGATGGAGGCAGCATTTGTTGATATTGGTAAGGGACGAAATGCAGTTCTCTATGCTGGTGAGGTTAATTGGGATGCTCATGGCTTATCTGATACTGCACCTCGAAAAATTGAACAAGTATTAAAGAGTGGTCAATCAGTATTAGTTCAGGTAACCAAAGATCCAATTGGTCAAAAGGGTGCCAGATTAACCAGTCAGATCTCACTTCCTGGTCGCTACTTAGTTTATGTACCAGGTGGTGGCATGAGTGGTATCTCTAGAAGATTGCCAGATAATGAACGAAATCGATTAAAGGGAATTTTAAAGAACTTAATTCCAGAGCAAGCTGGGGTAATTATTAGAACAGCAGCTGAAGGTGCACCTGAAGCTGAGTTAGAAAGAGATGTCACCCGACTTAAAGCACAATGGGATGATATTGAAAAGCAAGCTAAGAGCTCTTCAACCTCTGCGCCATCACTTTTATATGGTGAGCCAGATCTAACTGTTCGTGTTATTCGAGATATTTTCAATGAAGATTTCAACAAGATGCTAGTCCAAGGTGATCAAGCTTGGGATGACATTCAAAACTACATTGGACACATCGCACCAGAGCTTGCTACCAAGATTGAAAAGTGGACTGGCCCAAGAGATGTGTTTGCTGAAAATCGAGTAGAGGAGCAACTAGCCAAGGCATTTGATCGCAAGGTTTACCTACCATCTGGTGGCTCACTTGTTATTGATCGCACTGAAGCGATGATTGTGATCGATGTTAATACGGGTAAATTTATTGGTAAGGGTGGAAACCTGGAAGAGACTGTTACTAAGAACAACTTAGAGGCAGCTGAAGAGATTGCTCGTCAATTGCGCCTGCGGGATATGGGCGGAATTATTGTGATCGACTTTATTGATATGACCTTGGAATCTAACCGTGAGTTAGTGCTTCGCAGATTAGTTGAGTGTTTAGGACGAGATCGCACCAAGCACCAGGTTGCCGAAGTTACCTCTCTCGGCTTAGTTCAAATGACTAGAAAACGAGTTGGTCAGGGATTAATAGAAGCTTTCTCAACAACTTGTGAAAGTTGTGGTGGTCGAGGAATTCATATTCACGCCGAACCTGTTAAAAAGATAGCTTTGGAAAAAGATATGGAACAGCGTTTTTCAAAGACCAGTAAGGCAAACGCCGATGAAGATTTATCAGAAGATGATGACAAATCAGATGATGAAGATTCAGATAATGAACCAATTAACAATTCAAATGAAAGTGAACAAGAGGTTGAAACACCACCACCAGCTGCAAGGCGAAAAGGTCGCCGGGCTGTGAGCACTGGGGTTATTTCAACCAATTAATCAAGTGAATTTGACCAGGGGTGGATCAATCTCTACCCTTATCCACCTAGCCAGATTGGTAGTAATCGATCTAGGTTAATAAAACAGAAGGAGCAGATGGTGTACGCGATTGTTAAAGCAGGCGGACGACAAGAGAAGGTTTCAGTTGGTGAAACTCTTGTAGTCGATCGCATTGATGCAGCCGTTGGTGCTTCCGTAACTTTTCCAGCAGTACTACTAGTAGATGGCGCAGATGTAATGGCTGATCCAAAAGCACTTGCCGCTGTGAAGGTAACTGGTGAGATATTAGCTGAGCAAAAAGGTCCAAAGATTGCCATCCTTCGTTACAAGAGCAAAACTGGATATCGTCGTCGTCAAGGATTTCGTTCAAAGTTAACTCGCGTAAAAATAACTGGAATTAACAAGTAACTACTACTTAAGGCAGGTGAAAGCAGATGGCAAGTAAAAAGGGTGTCTCCTCCACACGTAATGGTCGCGATTCAAATCCTCAATACCTTGGTATCAAAAGATTTGCTGGTCAGGTAGTTAAGGGCGGAGAGATCTTGGTTCGCCAACGCGGAACCTACTTCCACCCAGGAAAGAATGTTGGCATAGGAAAAGATGACACATTATTTGCGCTACAAGGTGGTTCAGTTGAGTTTGGTCGCGCTCGCGGTCGTCGTGTAGTAAATATCGTTCCGGTTTCTTAATTTTCGCGGATTTTAAATTATGGGTCCGCTAACTGCGGGCCCATTTTTATTTGATCCAAAAGGTATGGAAGGGAGTATCTGATGACAACCTTTGTTGATCGGGTTACCTTGCATGCCGATGCCGGAAAAGGTGGCGATGGTTGCGTCTCAGTTCACCGAGAAAAATTCAAACCATTAGGTGGGCCAGATGGTGGTAATGGTGGCCGCGGTGGCGACATTGTTTTAGTAGTTGATCCAGATGTAACAACCTTGCTGGATTTTCACCACTCTCCGCATCGTAAATCTACTGATGGTAAAAAAGGTGCTGGTGATTTTTGTAATGGCGCAGATGGAAAAGATTTAATTCTCTCCGTTCCAAATGGCACAGTAGTTAAAGATGTAAGCGGTGGCACTATCGCAGATCTAGTTGGTTTTGGAACCAGATTTATGGCCGCCCAAGGTGGCAAAGGTGGCTTAGGAAATGCCGGACTTGCAAACTCAAAACGTCGAGCACCAGGTTTTGCACTCCTTGGTGAGCCAGGTGAGATTCGTACATTATTTTTAGAGTTAAAGAGCGTTGCTGATATTGGTTTAGTTGGTTATCCAAGTGCAGGTAAATCTTCATTAATTGCAGCTATGTCAGCTGCTCGACCAAAGATCGCTGATTATCCATTTACTACTTTGGTTCCTAACTTAGGTGTAGTTCAAGCAGGAGAGACCAGATTTACTGCAGCAGATGTTCCAGGATTAATCCCAGGTGCTAGCCAAGGCAAAGGATTGGGCCATGAGTTTTTACGCCATGTGGAGCGGTGTGCAGCATTAGTACATGTTTTAGATTGTGCAACGCTTGAGACTGATCGAGATCCAGTAAAAGATTTTGATGTTATTGAAGAGGAGTTAAAGCAGTATGGCGGTCTATCAGATCGACCAAGAATTATTGCGTTAAATAAGATTGATATTCCAGATGGTAAAGCGATGGCAGATATGGTTCAAAAAACTCTTGAAGCCCGTGGCTTTCCAGTATTTCAAGTGTCCGCTGCCTCCCGCGAAGGTATGCAGGAGTTAATTTATGCAATGGCGCAGATAATTCAAAAGGTGCGCAAGGATCAAAAAGAGGATCAGGTGGCAAGAATTGTGCTTCGCCCAATTGCAGTAGATGATGCCGGCTTTGAAGTTATTTCAAATGAAGATGGCACATTTAACATAACAGGTGATAAGCCAGAGCGATGGGTTAAACAAACTGATTTCGCTAATGCTGAAGCAATTGGCTATCTAGCAGATCGACTTGCCTCATACGGAATTGAAAAAGAGTTATATAAAAAGGGTGCAAAGGCAGGAGATGAGGTTCGCATTGGTTTAGGAGATGAAGCAGTGATCTTTGATTGGGAGCCAAGTATTGAAGCTGGCGCAGAATTATTAGCTGGTGGGCCAAGAGGCGAGGATCTTCGTCTTTCCACACCTTGGCGAATGGATTTACTTGAGGATGATATTGATCAATTAAGTGATGATGAGATTGAAATGCAGTGGGAGTACAACGTGGCAAATCCTAGAACGCCACGGGTTGAAGAAGATGTCCGTTGATTTAAGTAAGTGTCAAAAGATAGTAATTAAGGTTGGCTCATCAACCTTAACTGGCAATGCTGGTGCAAACCTTGATCCACAGGCAATTGATCAACTAGTTGATGTGGTTGCCAAACTAAAAGCAGATGGCAAAGAGGTAATCATTGTCTCCTCTGGAGCAATCGCTGCTGGACTTTCACCTTTAGGACTGGCAAATCGACCATCTGATTTAACATTGCAACAAGCTGCCGCCTCAGTCGGGCAGGGGTTGTTGATGGCTAGATACACCGAGTCATTTAATAGATTTAAGATCACAACTTCGCAATTGCTAATCACTATCGATGATATTAATCGCTCCTCCCATGTTGAAAACATAAAGGGAGTTTTAGAGTCACTATTAAAGCTAGGTGTAGTTCCGATTGTTAATGAGAATGACACAGTTGGAACTGAGGAGATTAGATATGGTGACAATGATGGCTTAGCAGCATTAGTTACCACTTTGATTAGAGCTGATCTACTTGTGCTAGTAACTGATATTGATGGACTCTATGATGCAGATCCAAGTACACCAGGTGCCAAGCAGATAAATACGGTAAGTGATGTTACTACCTTGGATAAAGCAACATTTGGTGGCGCTGGTGGTGCGGGAGTTGGCAGCGGTGGCATGGTGACAAAAGTTCAAGCAGCTAAAGTGGTAACTGCTGCTGGTATTGGAATGCTTTTAACTAAATTACCAGATCTATCTGCTGGCTTAAATGGTGAAAAGGTTGGAACCTACTTTATTCCTAATTAGTTTTTAAGATTTGAAAGATCAAGTAATACCTTTGTGGTATCGGATTCATGATCTGAATCAGTTGGATTATCACTTAACTTCACAATTACAGTACGAGTTGCTGGATTCACAAAGATAAATTGACCATGCAAGCCAAGTGCTAAAGAAGTATTTGGGTAGGGATGCCAAACCTGAGCGGCATATCCCCAATCTCTATCTAAGGTAGTTACTGGCGTGCTCATTCTCCTCAACCATTTGTTATCAATTATTTTATTTGGGCCGGCATAGCCTCCATTTAGTAGCAACATCCCGATTCGACCATAATCAATTGCCGAGGCGTTAAAGCAGCAAAAAGTCTTTTCAGTTCCGCCGATGCGATCAACATTCCAGGTGGCCGGGTATTTTGCCCCAACTAATTGCCATACATTCTCACTAAAGTAATCAGCTATCCGATTACCTGTTACCTTCTTAATAATCATTCCCAACATCATCGTGTCAACACTTCGATACTCAGAATCACTACCTGGCTCAAATGCCATCTTGCGATTGTTCTTTAAAAACCAGTCAACATCTGTGGATGCATACATTTGGGCAATTGCAACGCCCCAACCAGCAGGACCAGATGGGTAATTATCGCTAACACCAACACCAGCTTTCATATCAAGTAGGTGCTCAATTGTTACTAGATCAAAACTTGTTCCAGCTTTTAGATTTGGGAAGTAATCAATGAATTTATCACTCTCTTTGATTTTGCCCTGATTAATCAATTGACCGATCATGATTGAGGTCATGGTTTTAGCAACTGAGTAAGAGGGTAATTGGGTACTTTGTGTTACACCCTCTTTGTACCACTCAAAGCTCATCACACCATTTCTAATCACAATAAATGCATTGGTATCAGTTTGCTTAAGAAACTCATTGAAGGGCAGTGATGTGCCTTTATACATAATCTCAGCTGGCATTTTTTCAGATGCAACTGGCAGGGTGATTGGTTTTGCAGCTGGATCGATCACATGCCATGGCATCAGGGTGGGAGTCTTTGAGGCTGGTGCTAGTCCCAACTTAATTGCAGCGATTGGCTCGGGATAGTGAATTACCCGAGTGAAGATAAATAGCGCTCCATAAATCACCGCAAGCGTTATTGCCGTATTACGGATAAATCTAAACAATCGCATCACAGCCATAGCCTAATTGAGCATAGGCTTAGCCAATGGATGCCACAACGATAATCTCAGAGATTGCAAGTAAAGCATCTGCTGCATCCACCACTCTTTCAACCTCCACTCGGCAAGAACGTGATCTGGTTTTAACAAAGATTGCAGATGGTTTAGAGAAAAACTCTGATTTGATTCTTAAAGCAAATCAAATTGATATGCAAAATGCTAAGGCTGCAGGTATCAGCCAATCACTACAGGATCGGTTACTACTGACAACAAAGCGAATTATGGATATGGCCGCTGGCGCCAGAGAGATTGCAAAATTACCTGATCCATTAGGCCGGGTATTAATTGAACGAAACTTAGATAACGGATTGAATCTAAAACAGTTATCAGTTCCATTTGGTGTGGTTGGCATGGTTTATGAGGCAAGGCCCAATGTCACTGTGGATGCTGCAGTAATTTTAATTAAATCTGGAAATGCTGCATTACTTCGCGGATCTGCAACTGCATCTGAAAGCAATAAGGTATTGGTGGATGTAATCCGCACGGCTTTTGCTGGCTCAAAAATATCCCAAGAGGTAGTCCAATTGATTCCCTCTGATGATCGCTCAACCGTTTCGGCTCTGCTAACTGCTAAAGGTTTAGTTGATCTGGTTATTCCAAGAGGTGGTACTGAGTTAATTCGCTCCGTAGTTGAAAATGCCACCGTTGCAACTATTGAAACTGGTGCTGGGGTTTGCCATGTTTATGTTGATAAGTCAGCTGATTTAAGCAAAGCAATTGCGATTTTGATTAACTCCAAATGTGATCGGCCAAGTGTGTGTAATGCAGCTGAAACTTTATTGATCGATCAAGCCATATCTGACTCTTTTACACCAATGGCACTTAAAGCGTTAGCAGAGGCTGGCGTGGCAATAAATTGCGACTTGCCAACAAAAAAGATCGCAGACCAAATTGCTGTAGCAACAAAATTAGCAACTGATCAATCCTGGTCAACTGAGTATGGTGATCTAGAGATAAATGTGGCACAGGTAGATGGTGTGCTTGAAGCAATTGCGCACATCGCTAAGTTTGGAACACAGCACACTGAAGCAATTGTTGCCACAGATGCTGATGCAATAAGTAAATTCACCACCTTAAATGATTGCGCTGCAATTATGGTCAATGCCTCAACAAGATTTACCGATGGTGGCCAGATGGGTTTTGGGGCTGAGATTGGAATTTCAAATCAAAAGATGCATGCTCGTGGACCAATGGGACTTGAGCAGATGACAACTACTACCTGGATTGTTAGCGGAGACGGTCAAATTCGCCAGTGAATTAACACCAGTTATACTCACCAATTATGGCTGCAATCTCCCGCGATGAAGTCGCAAATTTAGCTCGTCTTGCTCGTATCTCTATGAGTGATGCTGAGTTAGATCACCTAGCAGGGGAGATGGATGTAATTCTTGGCGCAGTTGCCAGAGTGCAAGAGGTTGCAAGCGCAGATGTTAAACCAACATCTCACCCATTAGCAGTTAGTAATGTGGCTCGAGAAGATGTTGTAACGCCAAGCCTGACACCAGAGCAAGCATTGTCTGGGGCGCCAGCATCTAGTGAGCAAAGATTTAAAGTGCCACAAATATTAGGCGAAGAGTAAATGAGTATTAGAGATAACGCCTGGCAGATGGCATCTGCTCTGAGTAAAAAAGAGATCTCAGCGGTTGAATTAACCAACCAACATTATGAGCAGATCAATGCGGTAGATAAAGATGTCCACGCCTTTTTGTATTTAGACAAAGAAGGCGCACTTGCGCAAGCAAAAGAGGTTGATAAAAAACGCGCATCCGGTGAGAAGCTATCCCCACTTGCTGGTGTGCCACTTGCATTAAAAGATGTGATGACACAAAAAGATGTGCCAACAACTTGTGGCTCTAAAATCTTGGAAAATTGGCGTCCACCATATGACTCAACTGTGGTTACTAAATTAAAGGATGCTGGCGTAATTATTTTAGGTAAAACAAATATGGATGAGTTTGCGATGGGCTCATCAACTGAGAATTCAGCTTATGGACCAACTCATAATCCATGGGATTTAACACGAATTCCTGGTGGTTCAGGCGGCGGCTCCTCTGCATCCCTTGCAGCATTTGAAGCACCACTTGCAATTGGTACCGATACTGGGGGATCAATTCGCCAACCAGCTGCGGTAACTGGAACTGTTGGCGTTAAACCAACCTATGGTGGAGTTTCAAGGTATGGCTTAGTTGCATTCTCATCCTCTTTAGATCAAGCAGGACCATGTGCTCGAACAGTTTTAGATGCTGCTCTTTTGCACCAAGTAATTGCAGGTTTTGATCCAAAGGATTCCACCAGTATTAATCAAGCAGTTCCAGATGTGGTCGCAGCTGCTAAGAAATTAGATATTAAGGGAATGAAGATTGGTGTTGTAAAACAATTATCAGGGGATGGATATCAAAAGGGAGTTGAGAATAAATTTAATGAGGCGATTGCTGAGTTAGTTAAGTTAGGTGCTGAGATTATTGAAGTCTCTTGCCCAAACTTTGAGTACGCCCTAGCTGCTTATTACCTAATTGCCCCAAGTGAGTGCTCATCAAACTTAGCAAGATTTGACTCCATTCGATTTGGCTTAAGAGTTGGCGATGATGGGGTTAAGAGCGCTGAAGAGGTAATGAATTTAACTAGACAAGCAGGCTTTGGCCGTGAGGTTAAGCGCCGAATAATTCTTGGTACTTATGCGCTCTCTTCCGGTTATTACGATGCTTATTATGGTTCAGCACAAAAGGTGCGCACATTAATCAAGCAAGATTTTGATAATGCCTTTGCTAAATGTGATGTTTTAGTCTCACCAACTGCGCCAACTACCGCATTTAAAATTGGTGAAAAAAGTAATGATCCACTAGCTATGTATTTAAATGATATTGCAACAATTCCAGTAAATATGGCAGGAATTGGCGGCATGAGTCTGCCATGTGGCTTAGCTGAGGAAGATAATTTGCCAGTTGGTTTTCAAATCATGTCACCTGCGATGAAGGATGATCGAATGTATTTAGTTGGTGGAGCGTTAGAGGCAGCATTGCTTTCAAAGTGGGGCAAACCAATTCTAGATTTTGCACCAAAGCTAGCAGGATCAAAATGAGTTTAAATTACGATTCCGCACTAGCAATCTATGAGCCAACCCTTGGCCTTGAGGTGCATGTTGAGTTAAATACAAAATCAAAGATGTTTTGTGGTTGTGCAACTGAGTTTGGCGCCCAACCAAATACCCAAACCTGCCCTGTTTGTCTTGGACTTCCTGGCTCACTTCCAGTTGTTAACAAGCGCGCAATTGAAAGCTCGATATTAATTGGCCTTGCATTGAATTGTTCAATCGCACCATTTTCTAGATTTGCTCGCAAGAATTACTTCTACCCAGATATGCCAAAGAATTTTCAAACCTCTCAATATGATGAACCAATCTGCGTAAATGGCTTTCTTGATGTTGATGTAGAAACTGATGAAGGAAATAAAACATTTAGAGTTGAAATTGAGCGAGTTCACATGGAGGAGGACACCGGTAAATCACTACATGTTGGTGGTGCTACTGGCCGAATTCATGGTGCTGATCACTCACTTTTAGATTACAACCGAGCAGGTATTCCACTTGTTGAAATTGTTACCAAGATTGTGCCAAACACCGGCAAGTACGCTCCATTAGTTGCCCGGGCTTATGTTGCAACATTGCGAGATATTTTGCGATCCTTGAAAGTCTCTGATGTAAAGATGGAGCAAGGCTCACTTAGATGTGATGTGAACTTGTCATTATCAAAGATTGGCAGTGGAAAACTTGGCACCAGAAGTGAGACAAAAAATGTTAACTCACTTCGTTCAGTTGAACGTGCGGTAACGGGTGAAATTATTAGACATGCAAATAGATTAGAAAGTGGCGAAAAGATTGTGCAGGAGACTCGTCACTTCCTAGAGGAAAGTGGTGAAACTAGACCTGGTAGATCAAAGGAGCAGGCTGAGGATTACCGATACTTCCCAGAGCCAGATTTAGTACCAGTTGTCCCTGATGCAAAATGGATTGAAGAGCTTCGTACTTTATTGCCAGAAAAACCAGCAGATCGCAGAAAGCGATTGCAAACTGCTTGGGCTGTGCCAGATAAAGAGATGAATGCAATGGTTAATGCTGAGCTGCTAGATACAGTTGAACAAACAGTTTTACTTGGCGCAGATCCAACAAAGGCTAGATCTTGGTGGTTAGGTGAGATCTCAAGAATTGCAAATGACAAAGCTGTTCCCCCAACTGAGTTAATGACTGTAAAAGATGTTGCTCAAATTATTGAGTTAATTGCAAAGGGTGAGTTAACTGACAAATTAGCCCGACAAGTTGTTGAGGGCGTAATTGCCAAAGAGGGCTCCCCAAGTGAGGTAATTGCAAAGCGGGGACTTAAGGTTGTCTCAGATGATTCAGAGCTGATGAAGGCGATTGAAACTGCGATTGCAGCATCTGCTGAGACTGCGCAAAAGGTTAGGGATGGCAATATTCCAGCAGCTGGTGCGCTAATTGGTGCGGTAATGAAATTAACTGGCGGGCAAGCAGATGCAGCTAGAGTGCGTGAACTTCTACTTAAGCATTTAGGGCAATAAACTAATCTTATGAGTGATCAAAAGCCGATAAATAAGATGAAGCCAAGATCTGGCTTAGTTACCGATGGCTTAGAGCGGGCACCGGCGCGAGGAATGTTGCGCGCGGTTGGATTTAAAGATGAGGATTTTGCAAAGGCTCAGATTGGTATTGCATCCTCTTGGAATGAGATCACTCCTTGTAATTTGTCCTTAGATAGATTGGCAAAGGCATCTAAAAAAGGTGTAATTGAAGCTGGTGGTTTTCCAATGCAATTTGGAACTATCTCAGTATCAGATGGCATCTCAATGGGACATGAAGGAATGCACTTTTCCTTAGTATCACGTGAGGTAATTGCTGACTCAGTTGAGGCGGTAATGCAGGCAGAGCGTTTAGATGGCATGGTTACATTTGCCGGATGCGATAAATCATTACCAGGAATGATGATGGCTGCAGCTAGATTAGATGTGGCATCGGTATTTGTTTACGCAGGATCAATCATGCCGGGCAAGGTTGATGGTAGAGATGTAACAATCATTGATGCTTTTGAGGCGGTGGGTGCTTGCGCTCGCGGATTGATTTCAGAGGCTGAGGTCGACAAAATTGAAAGAGCTATTTGTCCGGGTGAGGGTGCATGCGGTGGCATGTACACCGCAAACACAATGGCAGCAATTGGTGAGGCGATCGGATTATCACTTCCTGGTTCTGCATCACCACCATCAATTGATCGGCGTCGTGATGATTATGCAATCAAATCTGGCGCAGCGGTAGTTGAGTTAATCCGTAAAGGAATTACTACTAGACAAATTTTGACTAAAAAAGCTTTTGAAAATGCGATCACAATTTTGATGGCATTAGGTGGCTCAACCAATGCAGTTCTTCACCTATTAGCAATTGCCCATGAGGCAGAGGTTGATTTAACTCTTGAGGATTTTGAGCGAGTTGGCGCAAAGGTTCCACTACTTGGCGACTTAAAACCATTTGGTAAGTATGTAATGACAGATGTTGATAAGGTCGGTGGAATTCCAGTAATTCTAAGAGCCCTACTTGATGCCGGACTTTTACATGGTGAGTGTTTGACTGTTACCGGTAAAACTATGGCTGAAAATCTAAAAGATATAACACCACCAGATCCAGATGGTGAGATTCTTAAAGCGGTTAAAAATCCAATCTCTATCGGTGGTGGCATAACAATTCTTAATGGCTCATTAACGCCAGAGGGTGCAGTTTGTAAAACAGCTGGAATTGGGGTTGATCTATTTGAAGGACCTGCCAAAGTTTTTGAAAGAGAGCAAGCTGCAATGGATGCATTGGAGAATGGATCAATTGTTGCTGGTGATGTTGTAGTAATCAGATATGAAGGTCCAAAAGGTGGACCTGGTATGCGTGAAATGTTAATGATTACTGGCGCGATAAAAGGTGCTGGTCTTGGTAAATCTGTTTTATTGCTAACCGATGGCAGATTCTCTGGTGGCACAACTGGACTATGTGTTGGCCATGTTTCACCTGAGGCGGTAGATGGTGGACCAATTGCATTTGTTAAAAATGGTGATCGAGTAAGAATTGATGTAAAGGCGCGCACCTTAGATCTCTTAGTTAATGAAGATGAGATGAATCAGCGCAGAAAAAACTTTAAACCACTAACCCATAAGTACCGCCGTGGCGTATTAGCCAAGTACTCAAAATTAGTTGGCAGTGCTTCAAAGGGTGCGGTCTGCGATTAATACTTTTTCGTTATCTGCCTAGGCTCAAATACTGAGATTGCTATCTCAGGAGTTGACTACTACATCTAACACCTGCGAAACTAAGGCCATGAAGAAGAGCTCACTTATCTCACAAATCGTGATCACATCAGTGGTCGTGGTGATTATTGAGCGTGCGCGCTAACTAGAAAAAGTTAGTTCGCACCCCTCAGATAAA
>Ga0214168_1000616_pt1 | contig 14363 bp, 9 predicted proteins | sample LakMenepilimnion_FD_153002 | JGI IMG/M metagenome (GOLD analysis project Ga0214168, IMG submission 153002) | Freshwater microbial communities from Lake Mendota, WI - Practice 29OCT2010 epilimnion v4 | ecosystem: Environmental > Aquatic > Freshwater > Lake > Epilimnion/Euphotic zone | place: Lake...
ACCCAACAGGTCGTAAGAAGTTTCAAGAGCAACTTCGTGCGGGAGATCTCTCTGCCATTGAAAAAGATGTGGCAGCTCAAGTAGCAGGTGGTGCTGATGCACTAGATGTAAATATGGGTGTTCCACTCACAGATGAACCAGAACTACTGAGAAAAGCAATCAAATTAGTTCAATCACTTACAGATCTACCTATCTGTATCGACTCATCTGTTATTGAAGCGCTGCAGGCAGGTCTTGAGACCTACCAAGGTAAGGCACTTGTTAACAGTGTTACTGGTGAAGATGATCGTATGGAACTCGTGCTTCCTCTAATCAAAAAGCATGGCGCAGCCATTATTGCTCTGCCCAATGATGAAACTGGTATTCCACAAACAGCCGCAGAGCGCATGATTATCGTTGAGAAGATTGTCCGCACTGTTGAAAAGCATGGCATTCCTCTTGAAGATCTCATCATTGACCCACTTGCAATGACTGTGGGCGCTGATCCTGATGCAGTGAAAAACACATTAGAAACTATCTATTTAATCCGTGAAAAATACGGTCTAAACATGACTCTTGGTGCATCGAACATCTCATTTGGACTCCCACATCGTCATGCACTCAATGCAGCGTTTCTACCTGCTGCAATGGCTATGGGATTGACATGCGCGGTCATGGATTCACGCACGCCTGCCATCGTTGAGTCAGTTCGTGCTGCAGACTTGCTCCTTGGTCTTGATCCATGGGGAACAAATTGGATTATGCGCTATCGCGCAATGGAGGCAGCAAAAGCTGCCGCTGAAGGGAATTAATTATTAGTAAAAAAGAGTTAGACCCATCCCTGATACCAACGCATGACGGTACAGGGCGAGTCAAGCTTGCCTTCACATCCCTTGAAAAAGATGGTTCTATCGGTTCTCAAAAGACAATTACTGTTCCAACAGGTGTGAGCGCATTTGACGCTGCATCGTGGAATGGAATTGGTATTGATTCAACTTGTGGCGGATATGGCACATGCAAGAAGTGTCGGATCAAAGTTACTGAGGGCGATGTTGAACCATCAAAGTTAGATTTTCGTGCTTTTACTGCAACTGAAATCAAAGAGGGCTGGCGCCTTGCCTGTTTAGTGCGCACGGCTAAAGATATTTCTGTTGATGTTCCTGCACTTACTACCCGTCCAAAAGCTGCCACTGTCGGTGTTGGCCGACAGGTTATTTTGCGTCCAGCAGTTCAAAAGCGTTACATCGAATTGGAAGAGCCTTCTCTTTCTGATCAACGCACTGACATTGTGCGCATCTTTGACGCCGTTGATGACATTGAGGCTAATGCAAGCCTTGCATCGATGCGAGAGCTCCCCCGCATCTTGCGAGCATCCAATTACAAAGTAACTGCCGTCTTTGTTGATCAAGAGTTTTTAGGTATTGAAGCTGGCGACACAACACACCTTCGCTATGGCATTGCTTATGACTTAGGCACAACAACTGTTGTGGCAACTCTGCTTGATCTCAATACTGGAACTCCAGTAGCCGTTAAATCTATGCTCAATAAGCAGCAACCTTTTGGCGCAGATGTGATCACACGCATTAGTGCAACGATGCTAGATCCTGATGCGCTGGCAAAACTGAGTGGATTAGCTCAAGAAACCCTTAATCAACTGACCCAAGAGGTCTGTGTTGAGGCCGGAGTTAATCCTCACAATGTTTATGAATTAGCAATCGCAGGCAATGCCACCATGACGCAGCTTCTCCTTGGCATTGATCCAGAACCACTTGGTGTTGCTCCATTTATTATGGCAAGTGCTGACTATCCAAATATTGATGTCAAAGAGATTGGCATTGCAGTTCATCCACTTGCAAAGGCAGTCATCTTGCCTTCACTGGGTGCATATGTTGGTGGAGACATCATCGCTGGCGCTCTGGCCTCTGGAATGGATCGCGATAAGCGTCTGCGCTTGTTCATCGATGTTGGCACAAACTGTGAAATTGTTTTAGGTGATGGTGACAAGATTCTTGCAACCGCTGCCCCTGCCGGTCCTGCCTTTGAAGCTGCCAGTATTAAGTGCGGCGTGAGAGCAGCTTCTGGTGCAATCGAAACTATCAAGGTTGTTGATGGCGAGCTTGAAATTGGAACTATTGATGACACTCCTGCAGTTGGTATCTGTGGTTCAGGATTAGTTGATGCATGTGCATCTCTAGTTCAAGTGGGCTTGCTTGATCATTCAGGCAAGTTTGTTTCAGATGAAGCCGCGCTAACTATTTCACCAAAGCTTGCAAGCCGCCTAGTCACACGTGAAGGTGAGCGCGTCTTTGTTCTCACGTGGAGTAAAGAAGTGGGCGATCTATCTGATTGCGTCTTTTTAACTCAGCGTGATGTGCGTGAGCTTCAGTTTGCAAAGGCCGCTATTGCCACAGGCTGGGCGCTACTGCTTGAAGAATTTGGTGTGCAGGAATCTGAAATCCAACAAGTTTTACTTGCTGGCTCCTTCGGTTCTTATCTCTCTCCTTCATCTGCAGTAAAGATTGGTTTAGTTCCAAAGCTCTCAGTGATGCGCATTATGTCTGCAGGTAATGTTGCAGGCGAAGGCGCGAAGATGGTGTTGCTATCTGCCCAAGAGCGAAATGGCGCACAATCTTTACTCGAAGCCATTGACTACATCGAATTATCTGATCGCGAAGATTTCAACGATAAGTTCGTTGAACGTCTCGCTTTTCCTGCATGAACGTTGGCGTAGTTGCCTGCGGGGCACTTGCTACCCATATTGCCGATATTGCAGGCGCAGAATCACTCGATATCACTATCTATCCCCTACCTCCGCTTCTCCACAATCGTCCAGAAAAGATTGCCGGTGAAGTTGATTCGCTGCTCACTGAAATCAAAGACAAGCATTCAAAGTGCGCAGTTGCATACGCTGACTGCGGAACATATGGAGCACTCGATACGGTCATTGCAACCCATGGCGTGAAGCGTCTAGGTGGAAACCATTGCTATGACATTTTTGCAGGTTCCAAAAAAATCGAAGAGATCATGGAATCAGATGCTGGCACATACTTTTTGACAGACTTTCTTGTTAAGTCATTTCATCGAAGTGTCATGGTTGAACTGGGTTTAGATAAGCGGCCTGAGCTTCGCGATGATTACTTTAAGAACTATTCACGAGTGATCTGGTTGGCCCAGCAACCAAGTAAAGAATTAGAAGAACTAGCCTCACAAGCAGCAGCAAATATTGGTTTGCCCCTTGAGATTCAAAACGTTGGTTACGGTCAGCTAGCTCAGCAAGTCAGAGAATTACTTAGCAACTAACATAACTTCAAGAGCCTTTAGGGCAATTGGTGAGAGTAACGATTTATCAACATCTTTGTGTAAACGCTCAATCATCACTGGGGTCCAGAACTGAACTATGTGGTGAGCCATTTTAACTTCAGGGGCATCTGTTGCCGGAAAGTTTGCGGCAATCTGATTAGCCATGCGAATAATTGATGCTAGTTGAACATCTCCATCAATATGAGTCTCAACCATGGCACCTGGGCCTTGGGCACTAGGAGTAATTTCAACTGCAGTTACCTTGTATTCAGGACAGTTCGTTGCCCAGTCAGAGAAATCAGTTGTAATGACGTTAGCGCCACTTTCTGGGAAGTGGAAAGTTGTGTAAACAACTCCAGCAGGGACTTCATCTGTAATTCGCGCGCGCATAATTGTTTCGCCCACACGGCTAGAGAGTTTGACCCAAGAACCATCGGTAACACCGCGTAGCTGGGCATCTGATTCGTGTAGATCCAAAATATCTTCGGTATGCCAGATGTTGTTGGCCGTGCGACGTGTCTGCGCTCCAACGTTGTATTGGCTCAAAACTCGCCCAGTGGTGAGCAACAGTGGGAATTTACGTGTTGCCTTTTCATCTGTTGCAACATAGGGAGTGCGCATGAACTGACCTAAGCCACGCATGAAAGTCTCCAAGTGCATAGTTGGAGTTCCATCAGGATTTGCCTCATTACATGGCCACTGCAAACTTCCCACTTCATCAAGTTTTTTGAAGGAAACTCCAGCAAATGTCGGTGTTGTTGCTGCAATCTCATCCATGATTTCTGCCCCACTGCCATAAGACATTGGATATCCCATGGCAGTAGAAAGATCACAAGTGACTTCGTATTCACTTTTTCCCGTTGCCGATTTCATTACTGGTCTAACACGGTTAATACGGCGTTCTGCGTTGGTGAAAGTTCCGTCTTTTTCCAAAAATGATGTACCTGGCAAGAAGACATGTGCAAACTTAGAAGTCTCATTTAAGAATAGATCCTGAACAATAACCATATCCATGGCGCGAAGTGCTGCGTGAACGTGAGAGGTATTTGGATCAGACTGGGCGATATCTTCACCGTGAACATAGAGTCCTCGGTAGTTACCAGCAAGGGCTGCATCAAACATATTTGGAATTCGCATTCCAGGCTCTGAATCTAATGTGACGCCCCACTTGTCATTAAAAATTTTGCGGGTATCTGCATTTGAAATGTGACGGTAGCCAGGTAGCTCATGTGGGAATGAACCCATATCGCATGAGCCTTGAACGTTGTTTTGTCCGCGCAGTGGATTGACTCCCACACCTTTACGGCCAATGTTTCCTGTAACCATTGCAAGGTTTGCAATACCCATCACCATTGTTGAACCTTGACTGTGCTCTGTTACACCAAGACCGTAGTAAATAGAGCCATTAGGAGCTGATGCAAATAAGCGTGCAGCTTTGCGAATCTCTTCTGCTGGTACACGTGAAGATGCTTCTAATACTTCTGGTGAGTTCTCGGGAAGTGAAATGAATGCTTCCCACTCCTTAAATGACTTCTCTTCACATCGTGCATCAATAAAGTCACGCTTTGCCAAACCTTCAGTAACAATGACGTGCGCAAGGGCATTGATAACTGCAACGTTTGTCCCTGGCATTAGCTGCAAGTGATGGGCTGCAACTACACCTGGTGTGCGAACAAGGGCAATAACGCGTGGATCGACGACAATGAGTTGAGCGCCTTTACGAAGAGCCTTCTTCATGCGTGATGCAAATACTGGGTGAGCAGATGTTGGGTTAGCACCAATCAACAAGATCACATCACTGTGCTCAACAGACTCAAAATCCTGCGTTCCAGCCGAAGTTCCAAACGCTTGGCCAAGTCCATAACCTGTTGGTGAGTGGCACACACGAGCGCAGGTATCAACATTGTTATTAGCAAAAGCTGCACGGACCATCTTCTGGACTACGAATACTTCTTCGTTTGTGCAACGAGATGAGGTAATTCCGCCAATTGCATTTCGGCCTGATTCAGCCTGAATCTTCTTTAAGCCAGTTGCAGCAAAAGAAATCGCCTCTTCCCATGAAACTTCTTTCCATGGATCTGTGATTGCATTTCGAATCATTGGCTTTGTAATGCGATCTGAGTGAGTGGCATAGCCATAAGCAAAACGACCCTTGACGCAAGAGTGGCCTTCGTTAGCTCCACCATCTTTGAGCGGAACCATGCGCACGAGTTTGTCTCCGCGCATCTCAGCTTTGAATGAACAGCCAACCCCACAGTAAGCACATGTTGTAATAACAGAGGATGTTGGCGCACCGATAGTTAAAAGAGTCTTTTCAGTTAATGCACCTGTTGGGCAAGCCTGAACGCATGCACCACAAGAAACGCACTCACTTTCAAGAAATGATGTGCCAGAGGATGAAACGCGTGCTTCAAAGCCGCGGTTCTCAATTGTTAGCGCAAAAGTTCCTTGCACTTCATCACAGGCGCGAACACATCGATTACAAACAATGCACTCAGTTGAATCAAAGGTGAAGTAAGGGTTTGACTCATCTTTTGCTATATCTAGGTGAGTAGAAGTTGCTGCATAGCGGCTCTCTGTAATTCCAATCTTCTTTGCAACTCCATGGACTTCGCACTCATCCCCTGTTGCGCAATCTGCTGGGTGATCAGAGAGATAGAGCTCCATGACACCTTTGCGAAGTCGATCTAGCTTTTCAGATTGGGTAACAACTTTCATTCCATCTGCAACCGGAGTTGTACAAGAAGATGGTGTTCCATTTCGTCCATCTACTTGAATGACACATAAGCGGCATGAACCAAAGGCTTTTAGGCGATCAGTTGAACACAGCTTTGGAATATCTATGCCCACCATTGATGCTGCGCGCATGATGGACGTATCTGCCGGAACTGTTATTGATTTCCCGTCGATTTCAAGGCTAACTTGCACACTCTTCTTACTAGCAGGTGTGCCGAAGTCATGCTCGTGGATCATTGTCATCGTCGACTCACCTCTCCAGTGAAATCTTCGGGGAAGTTAATCATCGCACTTTTTACTGGCATTGGGGTTAAACCGCCCATGGCACACAGTGATCCATCGGTCATAACCTCACATAAATCCAAGAGAAGCTTCTTGTTCTCATCCACCTTCACGCCTTGAATAATTAAATCGATTGTCTCAACACCGCGCGTAGAGCCGATTCTGCATGGTGTGCACTTACCGCAAGACTCTAATGCACAAAATGACATTGCAAAGCGGGCTTGCTGAGCCAAGTCAACTGAATCATCAAAAACAACTACTCCGCCATGTCCAAGCATTCCGCCAGCTGCCAACATGGATTCATAATCTAAAGAAGTCTCAAACTTATCTGTTCCAAAGTAGGCACCTAACGGTCCACCGACTTGAACAGCGCGCAGCGGTGCACCGCTCAATGTTCCCCCGCCATAGCCATTAACGATTTCCTCAATCGAGATACCAAAAGGCTTTTCAACAATTCCACCCCGTTTAATATTGCCAGCTAATTGGAAAACCTGTGTGCCAAGTGATCTACCAACACCACGTGCTTTATATGCCGGTGCACCATCTGCCAATACTGCAGGAATTGTTGAAAGCGTTAACACGTTATTGATAACTGTTGGTTTGCCAAACAAACCCTCTAGTGCTGGCAGTGGTGGCTTGGCACGAACTACTCCACGCTTTCCTTCAATGCTCTCCAACATCGCAGTTTCTTCACCGCACACATAGGAACCTGCACCCACGCGAATCTTTAACTCAAATGCGTGCTTGCTTCCAAGAACTGAACTTCCAAGCCAGCCGAATGCATGAGCAATGTCGATAGCCTTTTGCAAAGTTGTAATTGCGTATGGATATTCAGAACGTAAGTAGACAATGCCTTCTGTGGCACCCACAGCAATAGCTGCAATAGTCATGCCTTCAATAAGTGTGTATGGATCTCCTTCAATAAGCATGCGGTCGGCAAAAGTTCCGCTATCGCCTTCATCTGCGTTGCAACAAATGTATTTCTGATCACTCACTGCATCGGCAACCGTCTTCCACTTAATGCCAGCTGGAAATCCAGCCCCGCCACGTCCGCGCACGCCTGATTCTTTTACTTCTTCAATAATTGCTTCTGTGCTCAGTGAAATAGCACGGCGCAAGCCCACTAATCCCCCATGTGTTTCATAGTCAGAAAGTGAAAGTGGATCAATAATTCCAACGCGTTTGAAGGTCACGCGATCTTGGCTGGCTAACCACTCAATCTTCTCGCTCTCACCCAAAGATAATTTGTGAGCACCACCGTGCATGAAATCGGCAGCAATGAGTGAATCGATATCTTGAACGTTAACTGGACCGTAGGCAACGCGGCCCTTTTCAGTTTCAACTTCGACCATTGGCTCTAACCACAGCGCACCGCGTGAACCATTGCGAATAATTGTTGCGCCACTTACCTTTTGTGCAATTGCTGCAGCAACATCATCTGCGCCAACAGAGATTGCGGCACTATCGCCTGGAACGTAGATCTTCATGTGCGTGCCTTTGCAATCTTTTCAACGCTGGCACGTCCAATAATTGCTCCATTCACCATGGCGCTAGGTCCCAATGCACAGTTACCAAAGCAGTAACCGTCATGGACTTCTTTGCCAAACTTGGCTTTCACATCTTTTTCTAACTGGCGAGATCCCACCGCTTGGCATGCCTCTGCCACACAGACAGAAATATGGTTATCAGCTGGTGGCTCGGTAAGTAGATCGTGATAGAAAGTTAAGACACCATGGACATCGGCTCGAGACTTATTAAAAAAGTTAGCAACTAATGTGACGTCCTCTTTGTGAACATAACCAAACTCTTTTTGTAGAGCTTGTAAGGCCATAAGGACTGCGCCTTTTTCTTCGCGCAGGGTCGCAAGAACAGCTAACGCCGCATCTTGTGACCAAGTCGAATACTTCATTAGAACAGGCCAACAACCTTTCCATCGATGTAATCAATGCGCTCAGCTGATGGCACTTTAGGTAGACCTGGCATTGTCATGATTTCACCGCAGATCATCACGATAAATTCGGCGCCTGCTGAAAGTTTCACTTCGCGCACATTGATGGAGTGCCCACTTGGTGCACCGCGCAGTGCTGCATCGGTACTAAAGGAATACTGCGTTTTTGCCACACAGATTGGGAAATGCCCATATCCAGATGCTTCTAGCTCTTTGAGCTTGAGGCGCACTTTGGCATCAGCTGTTACTTCTTTAGCCCCGTAAATCTTGGTAGCTACTTTGGTGACTTTCTCCCACAGTGGATCACTATCTTCATAGACAAAAGTCATAGCCTGTGGCTGCTCGCATAGTTCGACAACAGCATGTGCCAAGTCTGCTGCACCTTTACCACCATCAGCCCAGTGAGTTGCAAGCACAATCTTCACGCCAAGCTTCTCAACTCGCGCGCGAAGGAGCTCAACTTCTGCCTTTGTATCACTGGTGAAGTTATTGATTGAAACAACTAGAGGAAGGTTGTAAACCTTAGTGATGTTATTAATGTGACGTTCAAGATTCACAAGCCCTGCCTCAAGTGCCGGCAAGTTCTCCTCTGTGATTGTCTTTAGGTCTGCGCCGCCGTGGTATTTGATTGCACGAATTGTTGCAACCAATACGCAAGCAGAAGGACGTAGTCCAGATTTGCGACATTTAATGTCAATAAACTTCTCAGCACCAAGATCTGCGCCAAAACCCGCTTCGGTAACAACATAGTCAGCAAGCTTCATGGCAGAAGTTGTAGCAACAACAGAGTTACAACCGTGTGCGATGTTGGCAAATGGTCCACCATGGATAAAAGCTGGAGTATTTTCTAAAGTTTGAACCAAGTTTGGCTGGAAAGCATCCTTTAAGATCACAGTCATTGCACCTTGTGCATTGAGCTCAGAGGCTAATACTGGTGTCTTATCGCGCTTGTAACCAACAACAATCTTGCCGATTTTCTCCTTCAAATCTTCAATCGAAGTTGCAAGACAAAAAATAGCCATGATCTCTGAGGCAACAACAATGTCGAAGCCATCACTGCGTGGGTATCCATTACCAACACCACCAATGGACTGAATGATTTCGCGCAAAGCACGATCATTCATATCTACTACTCGCTTCCATGTGACACGGCGAATATCGATAGCTAACTCATTGCCATGGTGGATGTGGTTATCAATTAGGGCTGCAAGTAAGTTGTTGGCAAGGGCTATAGCGTTGAAATCTCCAGTGAAGTGAAGATTGATATCTTCCATAGGAACAACCTGGGCATAACCGCCACCTGCTGCTCCACCTTTCATTCCAAAGACTGGACCAAGAGATGGTTCACGCAAAGCAATCATTGCATTCTTGCCAATATGGCGTAGAGCATCACCTAGACCAACAGTTGTAGTTGTCTTTCCTTCACCTGCAGGTGTCGGGCTAATAGCAGTTACCAAAATCAACTTTGAGTTATCGCGCTTTGGAAGTGCAGTTAAGTACTTAAGGTTTACCTTCGCCTTGTACTTACCGTAGGCCTCTAAGTTATCTGCATCAATTCCTAGGCTGGCACCGATTTCAGTGACTGGCTTCATTGTTGCAGCTTGTGCAATTTCGATATCTGACATTTTTTTATCCCTTGGCTTGACGAATTGCGCTGGTTAGTGCAGGTATTACCTGATGCAAATCACCGATGATTGCGTAATCTGCATAGCTGAGAATTGGAGCCTCTGGATCTGTGTTGATTACTACGATTGTCTTGCTGTTCTTCATACCTGCGATGTGCTGCATCGCACCTGAGATACCAGCTGCGATGTAGAGATCTGGTGCAACTTTTGTTCCTGTCTGTCCTACTTGCTCAGCGTGTGGACGCCAGCCTGAACTTGTTACAACGCGAGAACAACCAACTGTTCCCCCAAGCAAATTAGCAAGTTCTTCAATCTGACCAAATCCATCTGGGCCACCAACACCACGTCCACCAGAAACGATTACCTTGGCATCAACCAGTGTCACTCCACCCTTTGATTCACCAGCATCACGACTTAAGACTTTAACTGCATAGTCAGCAGGCTCTAATGCTGGTTCAAATTCGGAAACAGTTGCTGCGCTGCCATTGGCTGATTCAGGTTCTGTTGAAAATGCTAAAACACTTGCAATCAACAAATCTGCGTGAACATTTGCAGATTCAATAAGATTTCCCGCCCAACGTGCACGAAGCACATGGTGAGGTGAACCTAAAGTGATCTCTGAACACTCAGCTGCCATTGGAAGATCAAGAAAAGCAGCTAAATGCGCTAACTGTTCATTTCCACGTGGGCTTCCAGCGGCCAATACAGCTGCCGGCTTTAGTTTTTCAACTAAGTCTTTAAGAGCGCGGCCTGATGCCATTGGTGTGTAATCAGTTAGGTTGGGATGAGATGCAACGTGTAAAACCTTTGCACCATACTCACCGACGATGCCAGCAAGTGCTGTGCCTTCTTTACCGATAACAATTGCTTCAACATCTTGGCCTAACTTACGGGCTGCAGTGAGTGCGCGTAGTGAGAGTTGATCTAGTTCACCACGGTCATGATCTACGAGTACAAGAATCATTAGAAGGCTCCAATCTTCTTGAGAACTTCGACTAATGCAGGAACTGCATCTGCCCCATTACCTAAAACTTCAGCACCTTTTGCCTTAGATGGTGCAAGTGCCAAAGTAACTTTTTCTAACTTAGGAACTCTAGCTTCAGCCTTTTTCATATCAACTGGCTTCTTGCGCGCTTGCATGCGACCTGGCACTGATGGATAACGTGGAATGTTTAGACCATCGCGCACGGTGACAATTGCTGGCAGAGCAACTTCATAATGCTCACGTCCGGCAGCAACCACGCGATCACACACAGCAACGCCATTTTCAACCTTCATTGATTTAACGTTGGTGATAATCGGGCGATTGAGTGCATGGGCCACACGAATATGGATTTGATATCCAGCACTATCAGCAGATTCTGCGCCAAAAATGATTAAGTCAAACTTGGTCTCTTCTGCATTGATTGCATCAACAAGTGCGGCAGCCGTTCCCTGTGGGTCCCACTCTTGTCCATCGGTTTCAATCAATACGGCGCGAGTTGCACCAATTGCTAACTGTGAACGAAGTTGTTCTTCAGCATCACTAGGTCCAAGAGTAAGCAGAGTCAGTGTTCCACCCATTTGTTCAACGAGTTGAACACCGGCTTCAACTGCATTTTCCTCATGTGGGCTAATACCAAAACCTAAATGCTTAGTTTCTATATCGCGTGAATCTGGAGTCAGAATCAATGTTCCACCAGCTAGTGGAACGCGCTTTAAGCAGACAAGTACGTCCATTATGCAAGGATCCGTTCATTTGATGGGTCAAATACTGATGTTGGGCCAACTTCAGCTACTGAACATGGATAGTGCTCACCAAGATATTCAACGATGAACTTGTTTCCAGCAACAGCTAACTCAGTTGGAAGGTAAGACATAAGGATGTGCTTACCTAAAGATGGTGCAGAACCAGCACTAGTTACATATGAACGTCGTCCATGTGCATCTGTAATTGGCTTCTTATCCAATGTAAGGATTGGCTCATTACCCATCATGTAGCGCTTCACGCCAGTAGATGATGTGTGATCATCAACAAAGAGTGTGCACAGCATTGCAACTGGCTTTTCAGCGCGGTGCTTTACGTGCGCTTCTTTACCAATGAAATCTGCCTCTTTGAGCTTTGGAGATTGCATACCTGCTTCAACTACTGTGTATTCAGTTTCAAGCTCTGGGCCGTATGCGCGGTAGCACTTCTCTAGACGACCAGTAGTTCCATACACACCAATTCCAACAGGAATTAATCCATGGTTCTTTCCAGCTTCCCAGAGTGCATCCCAAAGAGCAGGACCATCAGCCATAGGAACATAGAACTCCCAGCCAAGATCGCCAACGTAGGAAATACGTGATGCAAGAACTTTCACGCCCTTGATATCAATCTCTCGACAAGTACTGAACTTGAATGATTCATGGCTCATATCTTCAGATGTCACTTCTTGAACAATCTTTCTAGCATTTGGACCCCACACACCAAGGGTGGTGTAGTCAGAAGTAATGTCATTGATCTTTGCAGAGCCATCGGCTGGCAATAGATCAGCAAACCACTTCTTATCTGCCATACCGTGTGCACCGCCAGTAACAACGCGGAAGTGATCGGTATCAAGGCGCATGATTGTTAAATCAGATTTGAATCCGCCATTTGGACCAAGTACAGGTGTGTATACAACGCGGCCAATAGCAACATCCATCTGGCGCAGAGCTGCCTTTTGCACAACTGCCAAAGCTGATGGGCCAGTGATATCAAAGTATGCAAAGGCAGTTAAATCCACGATTCCTGCAGTCTCGCGCATTTGTAAGTGCTCTGCATTGATAATTGGTGACCACCAACGTGATTCCCATTCAGCAGCGCGTGGCATTACCTTGTCGCCAAACTTTGCAACTAAATCCTTATTTGATTCATACCAGAACGGACGTTCCCATCCAGCAGTCTCATAGAAGACTGCGCCAAGGGCTGCTTCGCGCTCATAGTAAGGAGACAGGCGAACCTTACGATTTGATTCATACTGCTCAAGTGGGTGAACGATTCCATAGGTCTTGTTGAAGGATTCAGCCACACGAGACTTAATGTGCTTCTCCTCTTTGTGGTGCTCATGGAAGCGAGCAATATTTGATGCATGAAGATCAATATGTGAATCTCCTAGAACCATCCATTCAGCTACAGACTTTGCAGTTCCTGGACCTTCTTTAATCCACACTGCAGCTACTGACCACAAGTTCTTTACTTCTGGAGTTTCGCCAAGAATAGGCATTCCATCTGGTGTGTAGGAAAGAATTCCGTTACATGCATACTTCTCACGCACTGATTCATCTCCAACAATTGATGGCATCAATTCATAGGCATGCTCATCTTGGATATCAAAATCTGCTTGAGTAAATGCAAACTCTGTTGGAGAAAGAGCTGCAGTTGCATTTGAAGGAATGTCATCTGGTGTGTAAAGAATTGGACGGTGAGCATAGGAACCAATTTCAAGTCCCGTTCCATGTTGGCGCTCATACATGAACACATCCATGTCACGAACGATTGGCCATTCAATATCACCCTTGGTGTCTTTGAAGAATGGAACTGGTCCAATGTCCTTCATCTGGTGAACGGCAGGTGTTAACGGAATGTGTGCTCCGGCCATTGCAGCTAGCTTCGGTGACCAGCAACCTGTAGCGATTACAACGTATTCGGCTTCAATTGTTCCTTGATCGGTAACAACTGCCTTTACAACTCCGTTTTCAACCTTAATGTCTTGAACTTCAACGTTGGCAAATGATTGCGCAGCGCCCATCTCTTGTGCTTTCTCGCGCATAATTGTTCCTGTGCGAAGTGAGTCAACGACGCCCACAGTTGGCTGGTAATACCCTCCTAATATGATGCTTTCATCGATGTATGGCACTAACTCTTTTACCTCTGCAGGAGTAAGGATTCGACCACCTTCGATTCCCCAAGACTTTGCAGATGTAATGCGGCGTGCCAGCTCTTGCATACGCTCTTCTGAACGTGCAACTTCAATTCCACCAGTTTCAGTGAAGGTTCCAAACTCTTTGTATTGGCGCATACTTTCAGCCGTAATTGCTGTCATCTCTTTAGAGTGATCCACAGGGAAGATGAAGTTAGATGCGTGGCCAGTTGAGCCGCCAGGGTTAGGAAGAGGTCCTTTATCTATCTGGACTATGTCTTTCCAGCCGAGCTTTGCAAGGTGATAGACCATACCGTTGCCGACGATTCCAGCGCCGATAACAACGCACTTAGCCTTTGCAGGTAACTTACTCATAGCTTCATTTCCTTTTTCTGTTGGTGGTGGTTATAAAGACTTACGGATTTCTGATTCAAAACCTTCAACGTGCTCTTTCATTGCCTTTGATGCTGCTTTTGGATCATTACTTGCGATTGCTTCTAATAAAGCTCGGTGTTCGATAATTGCATCAGCTAAATGCTCAACGCGATCCAGTGCTAAGAACCAGATGCGAAGAGCGTGGGCGTAGTAGTTATCAAGGGCTGATGCTAGAAATTCATTGTGGGTGCATTG
>Ga0214168_1000619_pt1 | contig 14339 bp, 16 predicted proteins | sample LakMenepilimnion_FD_153002 | JGI IMG/M metagenome (GOLD analysis project Ga0214168, IMG submission 153002) | Freshwater microbial communities from Lake Mendota, WI - Practice 29OCT2010 epilimnion v4 | ecosystem: Environmental > Aquatic > Freshwater > Lake > Epilimnion/Euphotic zone | place: Lake...
CCCAAGAGATCAGTGAAATCGTAGGCGGCGCAGATGCGCTCGCCTCAGCTAGCGCAGGGAGCGAATAATGTCAGTCAAAACAGCAACCGGAAGAGTTGCCCGTGTAATTGGACCGGTAGTGGATATTGAATTTCCAGCCGATTCCATGCCGGCCATTTTCAACGCACTAAATATTGATGTCACATTGGGGGGTGAGACCAAGAAGTTAACACTTGAGGTTGCCCAACATATTGGTGACAACTTAGTCCGCGCCATCTCCATGCAACCTACTGACGGCATGGTTCGTGGTGCAACTGTTACCGACACTGGAAGTGCGATCTCAGTTCCAGTTGGCGATGTAACAAAGGGACATGTATTTAATACCTTGGGTGAGTCATTAGATGTACCAACCTCTTCATTAGATATTAAAGAGCGCTGGCCAATCCACCGAACCGCTCCAGCATTTGATCAACTTGAATCAAAGACTGAGATGTTTGAAACTGGAATTAAAGTTATTGATCTTCTAACTCCTTATGTAAAGGGTGGAAAGATTGGATTATTTGGTGGCGCAGGTGTTGGTAAGACTGTGCTTATCCAAGAGATGATTTATCGCGTAGCAGAAAACTTTGGTGGTGTTTCTGTATTCGCAGGTGTTGGAGAGCGTACTCGTGAGGGTAATGACTTATTCCTGGAAATGACTGAAACCGGAGTTATTAACAAAACCGCATTGGTCTTCGGACAAATGGATGAGCCACCTGGAACGCGTCTTCGTGTTGCACTTTCTGCTCTAACAATGGCTGAGTACTTCCGTGATGTACAGAAGCAGGATGTGTTGTTGTTCATCGACAATATCTTCCGCTTTACTCAAGCAGGTTCTGAAGTATCAACTCTTCTTGGTCGTATGCCATCTGCGGTGGGATACCAACCAACTCTTGCTGATGAGATGGGTCAGCTACAGGAGCGAATTACCTCAACTCGTGGTCACTCAATTACCTCGATGCAGGCGATTTATGTTCCAGCTGATGACATCACCGACCCAGCACCACACACAACCTTCGCTCACTTAGATGCAACAACTGTGTTGTCTCGTCCAATCTCTGAGCTTGGTATTTATCCTGCAGTAGATCCACTTGATTCAACCTCTCGTATTTTGGATCCTCGTTACATTGGCGAGCACCACTTCCGAGTTGCAAACCGAATCAAGCAAATTCTGCAGCGTTACAAAGATCTGCAAGACATTATTGCAATCTTGGGTATTGATGAACTTTCTGAAGAGGATAGAGTGCTAGTAGGAAGAGCTCGTCGTATTCAAAGATTCTTGTCACAAAATACTTTCGTGGCAAAGGTCTTTACTGGACTTGAAGGTTCATTTGTGCCGTTAACTGAAACAATTGCAGCATTTGAAGCGCTCGCAGATGGTAAGTATGACCACCTACCTGAGCAAGCATTCTTTATGTGCGGTGGTCTTGATGATGTTGAGCGCAAAGCAGCAGAGTTGGCTAAGTCATAACTCATGTTAAAAGTTGAGGTAGTTACCCCAGAGAAGCGGGTGTGGAGCGGTGAAGCAAAGATGGTTTCTGCTCGCACGCTTGAAGGAGATCTTGGCGTACTGCCAGGTCACGCACCACTTCTTGGGGTACTTGCCGATGGAACTGTTTCAATTAAAGCAGCAGATGGTTCTGTAAATGAATTTGTTATTAATGGTGGATTTATCTCTGTTTCAAATAACCGTGTTTCAATCTTGGGTGAGGCCCAAGTAGTTACAAATTAATTTTCTCGGTGCTCAGTTTCGATAATTCGAACTGTTTTTGATCGACCTCTAACAACTAATGAATGGCTAATTGCACCAAAAGCTGTGTGTCTTACTCCCTTTAACAATTCACCATCAGTGATACCAGTTGCCGAGAAGAAAACATCATCTGATGAAACTAAATCATTAGTGGAGTAAATCTTTGAAAGATCATGGCCTGCTGCTTGGGCAGATTCTTTTTCACTATCACTTTGTGGCATTAACTGTCCTTGAATAACCCCGCCCAATGCTCGCATTGCAGCAGCGGTAACAACACCTTCTGGAGTGCCACCAATTCCCATCAAAATATCAATTCCGGTTCCAAAGCGTGCGGTCTCAATTGCAGCTGCCACATCACCATCTCTAATCAATCTGATTCGTGCACCAGCTAGTCGTAAATCCTTTAACAACTGTGCATGTCTTGGTCGATCAAGCACGATCACGGTAATGTCTGAGACATCTAAACCTTTTGCTTTTGCAACTCTTCTAACATTTTCTCCAGCAGGAGCTGAGATATCAATAACCGATGCTGCTTCCGGGCCAGTAACAATCTTGTTCATATAAAAAGCACCCTTTGGATCAAACATCGTGCCACGAGGTGCAAGCGCAATCACGCTCACTGCGCCATTTAATCCATTTGAGGTAAGAGTTGTTCCATCAATTGGATCTACCGCTACATCACATGCTGGTCCACTGCCATTGCCAACCTCTTCACCATTGTGGAGCATCGGCGCATTATCTTTTTCACCTTCACCAATAACAATTACACCGGACATATCAACTGTGTTTATCATTTTTCGCATTGCAGTAACTGCTGCAGCATCTGCAGAATCTTTATCACCACGGCCTACCCAAGCAGAGGCAGCAATCGCAGCGGTTTCAGTTACTCGTACTAACTCAAGGGCTAGGTTTCGATCTGGAAAATTAAACTCGGCTGACATCTGCACCTAAAGATTGTAGTTGGGAAGGAAGATCTGGATAGCCGCGATCGATATGGAAAGCATCTTCAATTATTGTTACGCCATCACTTACCAGCGCAGCCAGAACAAGCCCTGCACCAGCTCGAATATCGGTTGCAGCAACTGGGGCGGAAGATAATTGTTTAATGCCAGTAATTGCAGCATGGTGGCCATCTACTTGAATCTTTGCCCCAAGACGCATTAATTCATTTACAAACATAAATCTTCCTTCAAAGACATTTTCAGTTACCACTGAGGTTCCTTCAGCGATTGCGTTGAGTGCAATCACCATTGGTTGTAGATCTGTTGGAAAACCTGGATAGGGAAGTGTTGCAACATCAACTGCAATTGGTCTTTTATCCATCTTCACTCTAAAACCATTTGGCGTTGTGGTAACTACTGCACCTGCTTTAACTAACTTATCAAGTGGAAGCTCTAGGTGATCGGCTCTACCATTTTCAATAGTTATATCTCCCTGAGTCATAGCAGCTGCAAATGCCCAAGTTCCGGTAACAATTCGATCGGCTAATGTTGCATGGGTTGCAGGTTTTAATGAACTTACGCCTTCGATGGTAATGGTGTGAGAGCCAAGTCCTGAAATCTTTGCACCCATTGAAATTAAGAATTCTCCAAGATCTACAACATCTGGTTCACGTGCTGCATTATCAATAACAGTCTTACCTTTTGCCAATGTTGCAGCCGTCATAATATTTTCAGTCGCTCCAACACTTGGAAACTCAAGAGTGATGTTGGCCCCTTTTAATCCATTTGGTGCTTTTGCAATTACAAAACCATGCTCTGAATAAATCTCAGCACCCATCTCAGTCAGGCCATTAATATGAAAATCTAAACCGCGTGAACCAATAGCGTCTCCACCAGGAAGTGCAACCTCAGCAAGTAATGCTCGGGTAATTAATGGACCTAAAACATTTATCGAGGCTCTCATTTTTCTAACCATGTCATAATCTGCCCGATGTCCAAGTTCAACTGGAACATCAATGCTTACTTGGCTTAGCTGCCGATCTATTTCAACTTTGCAACCTAACCGGGTTAATAATTCAGCCATATACTCAACATCTGCAATTGCAGGAAGATTTGTAATTACTGATTTTCCAGGGGCAAGCAAAGTAGATGCCATTAACTTAAGTGCAGAGTTTTTTGCACCACTTACTCGGACAGTGCCAAGTAATCTGGCCCCTCCAACTACCCTTAAGCGCTCCATAATTCCCCATTGTAATTGCTTGAGGTAGGGTGAGGTCATGGTCAACTTAACCCGCATATACACAAAAACAGGCGATGATGGCACAACCTCACTCGGGGATATGAGCCGCACCTCAAAAAATGATCCACGACTAGAGGCATATGCCACCGTTGATGAAGCAAACTCATCAATCGGTGTTGTGTTAGCAATGGGCGGAATTGAAGATGCCGAAATTATTAAGTTGTTAATTAGAGTTCAAAATGACCTCTTTGATGTTGGAGCAGATCTTTGCACGCCTGTAGTTGATAAGCCTGAGCACGAACCACTTAGAGTTTTAGAATCGCAAATAGATTACTTAGAAAAACAGATTGATAAGTTCAACGAAGGATTGCAACCATTACGATCATTTGTATTACCTTCTGGAACTCCTGCTGCAGCGTTACTACATGTTGCAAGAACTGTAACTAGAAGAGCAGAGCGTGCTACCTGGCATGCAATCCACTCCTTTGGTGGTGGCGTAAATCCAATTACTGCTAAATACCTAAACCGGCTATCTGATTTACTCTTTGTGTTGGCAAGAGATGCAAATAAAGTGATTGGCGACCAGCTTTGGGTACCAGGAGCAAACCGCTAACTATTTAAAGTTGCCTTGGCAATCTTTAGATCTTTTTCAAAAACTAGAAGCTTTGGTCCTGATTTAGTTTGAGAAAGTGTTGCTTTTATTCCAACTGCGATTAACTTCTGCCTAAGCATTTCACCTTCAATATGATTTTTCGGTGAGTGAGCGACTCTAAGTAATCCGTACTCATCTTCATGGCCAATCCGCTTATCCTTTTCAATCACTGATTTATTTCCTGAAAATGCCCATTTTAAAATCACTGCCATTACTCCAACGACCAGAAAACCCGAAAATGAAATTAAAAACAACCCATTATTAATGCCACCTAGCACTACTTAATCTCCAATCAACTTACTTAATCGGTGTGTAAATATTTGCTGGATATTTCTCGTTGGTGCCAGCTTTATGGCAAATGGCTGAGATGCCACCAACATAAATACCTGTGCGAGCTGGCCCTGGAACTGATAGTCCAGTAGTTGAATCAATCACAGAAGGGCCAAACAATGGCTCATCACTTACTAAAATTATGTTTGCATAAGTTTGTGGCGATAGTGGTCCATATAAAGTGCGTAATCTACCTAGCGCAACTTTTTTACTTGAGTCAGATGGGTCAACACCAAAGACTGTGGACTTTATCTCCCACCACTCACATTTGTAATCGGCGGCAACAATTACTGCACCACATGCATTTGATTCACATTTTTTAACAGTTTCAGCAAGTCCTGCCTTTGCAGAGATAAGACCTAGCAACTCTTTACTTGTTGGAATCTTTGCGTAAATGCCCTTATTGGCAGTGAAACCAATTGGTGGCCAAATTGGTGATGGTGATGGGATTGGTGTTGCAGTTTTCTTTGGCTTCTTTTTCTTTACCGGCTTCTTGCTTGGTTTCTTAGTAGGTTTTTTAGTAGTAGAAGCTGTTGGCTTACTGGCAGATGTTTTTGATGCTGAAGGTGCAGTAGATGCTTTACTACTTGGTTTTGGTGGTGGAGTTGCTGCATTGGTAGGTGCGGTGAGAAATGAGGTAATGATTACAAAAGCAATTACTGATTTAATTCTCATTCTCTGCTCCATTTAAAGCTTTTGATTGCAAAGATCAGACCTAATACCAGCCAAACAGAAATTACCAAAGCAGTTTTTCCTAATTCCCAATTTCCAGCAACCTCTTGAGTAGCAAACTCCTCAGGTAAGAAAACAGATCTCATTCCCTGAGTAAGCCACTTTAGTGGAAATATTGCAGCAAATTGTTGCATCCAATTTGGCAGTGAGGTGAATACAAAGAAAACTCCACTAAAAAATTGCAGAATAATCACAATTGGAGAGACGACCGCTGATGCTCCTCGTCCACTTTTTGGAACCACTGAGAATGCAATTCCAAGAACTGTTGAACAAGCACTTCCTAGAACTACCAACCAGGTGAAGTTCCACCAAAGCGATGCCTGGGTAGGTAGATTCAAATCAAAAACAACAGATCCAAAAAACAAAAGCAGAGCGGTTTGAATTATCATTAAAAATGTAACCAACAAAGCTTTGCCGATAAAGTAAGAGGAGACTGACATTGGAGTGCCTCTTAATCGCTTTAATGTTCCATCATCTCGCTCCATTGGGATAGTTATAGCTAACTGTTGAAAGCCAGTATTAACTAAACCAGAGGCGATCATGCCAGCAACGAAATACTGACTAAAAGTAACTCCTGGGGCAATAGTGTCTTTAAAAACTGTTCCAAATATAAATAACAAAATTACTGGAAAAAATAATGTGAAAACCACAGATTCGCGTTGTCTTAAAAATTGTTTTAACTCAAGGCCACTACGCAATATGCCAATTCGAAGAGTTTCACCTAAAAATTTCATTTAAGCTCCCCAATCATCTTTAGATAGATCTCCTCTAAATTAGGGCGTGCAACCTCAAGCTCTGGGATTTCACCATTAAATCTTTGATTAAGTCGAATGACCTCAGTGGTTGGATCTTTAGTTTCAATGACTTGTTGTTTTCCGTTTTCAAGCCAGCTGACTTTTGCTAGCGCGGTATTTCGCCCACCTAGTGTTTGCGGTGTTCCAATCTCAATGATTTTTCCGTTGTTAATTACGCCAACTCGATCAGCTAGTTCCTGTGCCTCATCTAGGTAGTGGGTAGTTAACAAGATTGTTTTACCCTCTGCTTTTAAGGTTCGAATTAACTCCCAAAAAGATCTTCTAGCTTCAGGATCAAAACCTGTTGTGGGTTCATCTAAAAACAAAATCTCTGGAGAACCAATTATTCCAAGAGCAACATCTAAGCGTCGACGTTGACCGCCAGATAATTCTCTAGCTTTAGCATTTATTTTTTCTCTAAGCCCAACCTCATCAATTACCTGTTCCACATCCCTTGGATTCTCATAATAATTTGCATAATGTGAAATAGTTTCAATAACTGACAAATCTGCAGCATCTGTCGTTGATTGCAAGACGATTCCAATCCGATTTCGCCATCTTTGACCTGCACTACCTTTAGTCGCTGGATCAAAACCCAAAACTCTTACCTGTCCGCCAGATGCTTTTCGATATCCTTCAAGAATTTCAACAGTCGTGGTTTTGCCTGCACCATTTGGTCCAAGTAGGGCAAATATTTCCCCGGTCTCAACCTTTAGATCAATCCCATCAACGGCAGTCTTTGAGCCATACTTTTTTACTAGTCCAATTACCTCAATTGCATGGGTGATGCTCATGGCGACATCTTGCCTTATTTGGTAATAAAAAGTTAATTTGTTCGGGAGAATAATCCTGTGAGTCCACGTAAAAGTAAGCCAAAGCGCAGCCGCGGTAGAGCAGCGCCATCTGATATTGAGCGAGAGATCACAACCTCAAATGAATCACTGGAAGAGCATGATGATGGAATTTTTATTGTTAGAAAAATTAGTGGCAGTACTTCCAATAAGCCCTATCGATGCCCAGGGTGTGATCAAGTAATTCCGATGGCAACGCCCCATACAGTGGCATGGTTAGAGCATGACCAAAGTGGACGAAGGCATTGGCATAATATTTGTTGGAGCAAGCGCAATATAAGAAAACCCAAGGTTGAGCGCACTCGTAATGCTCCTAGATATTGAGATTATCTAGCACAGAATATTTAATTTTCGACTTTCTAGTTATAGTTAGCAAATGAGCAAAACTTTCACAGCCACCAACCCAGCAACTGGTCAACCAGTTGGTCAGCCAATTAACGAAAATACTTTTGAAGAGGTCAGTGCAGCAATTGCAGCTGCGGAGAAAGTTAAGAAAGTATTTGCCGTAACAACTCCAACTCAACGAGCAGCTCTTCTAAATGCGATTGCAGATTCAATTGAAAGTGAGAAAGAAAAGCTTGCAGAAATCTCTCATCTAGAGACCGGACTTCCACTTCCACGAGTAACAGGTGAAGTGATGCGCACAGTAATTCAAATCCGCGCTTTTGCTGATCTAGTTAAAACCGGTGGACACTTGCTACCAATAATTGATTTAGCAGATGCAAACTTCCAACCAGTTGCCAGGCCAGATCTTCGCAAATCCCAACAATCACTAGGTGTGGTATCAATATTTGCAGCATCAAACTTTCCATTAGCTTTCTCAGTTGCAGGTGGTGACACTGCATCAGCATTAGCTGCAGGTTGCCCAGTAGTTGTTAAGGCTCATCCATCACATCCAAATACCTGCCAACTTGTGTATCAGGCAATTGTTAAAGCAATCCAATCACAAGGGCTGCCAAAGGAAATCTTTGCACTTGTGCAAGGTGTTAATCCGGAGATTACTCATTGGTTGGCAAAGGATCCACAAATTACTGCAATTGGTTTTACCGGCTCTGGTTTAGTCGGAAAATTATTAATTAAGTTAGCACAAGAAAGAGAGATTCCAATTCCAGTTTTTGCTGAAATGGGATCATTAAATCCAGTTTTCTTCACCCCGGGCGCGCTTGTTGAAAAAGCAGAAGAGTTGGCTAAGGCTGCAATGGATTCTGCATTACTTGGCTCTGGTCAGTTTTGTACAAAGCCAGGAATAATGATTGTTCCAAAAGATTCAGCAGGGGATAAATTTATTGCCCAGGTGCAATCTCATGTTGCAGAGCAAAAAGTCGGACCACTATTAAACAAAGGAATTGCAACCCGATTCACCGAGGCAATATCTTCAATAAGCAAAGCAAAGGGAGTTAAGGTTTTAACAGGAGTAACAAATCCAGATGGTTACGGCGTAACTCCTAGTATTTTTGTAGTTGATTGGGAGGATGTAAAAAATCATGATGATTTACTTGAGGAGCACTTTGGTCCAACCTCAGTAATCATTAGAGCGGATTTTAGTCAGTATTTAAGTATCGCAAAAGCGATGAGTGGACAACTTGCATCTGCGGTTCATGCCGGAAGTAATGAGGATGTAAAAGATCTTGTCTCGGCCTTAACTCAATTGGCTGGTAGATTAATTTGGAATGGTTTTCCAACCTCAGTTTCTGTTACAGCTGCACAAAACCATGGTGGGCAATGGCCAGCATCATCATCACACACAACCTCTGTTGGATTAGATGCTTTATACCGATTTGTGCGCCCAGTTGTTTACCAAAACTTTCCAGATAATTTATTGCCGGCAGAGCTACAAAACGCCAATCCATACGGTATTGAGCGGGTAGTTAATGGCGTTCGAAGTACAAAAGCTATTAACTAATTACTTGTAGTTAATAACCTTATTTGTAATTGTTCCGATACCTTCGATTGTTGTAACCACAACCTCGCCACCTTTTAGGAATTTTTCTGGTCTAAATCCCATACCAACACCCTCTGGCGTTCCAGTATTAATTACATCTCCAGCTTTTAACTCCATAAATTGAGAGATATACCAAACGCAATGGTTTATTCCGAAAATTAGATCATTGGTGCGAGAGTTTTGTCTAACCTCACCATCAACTGTGCAGGAAAGAGCTAGGTTGTTTGGATCAAGATTTTTATTCTTCAGCTCATCAGCAGTAACAATCCATGGACCCATTGGATTAAATGTTGGGAATGATTTTCCTTTCACCCATTGACCACTTCGCTCAACCTGCCAGTGGCGCTCTGAAACATCTTGAGAAATTGTGTAACCAAGAATGTGTTCAGATGCTTGCTCTGGGGATTTTAAGTAAAGTGCATTTTTACCAATCACAATGCAAAGCTCAACCTCATAATCAGTTTTAGTTGAGTTTGGTGGAACCACAACATCATCATTTGGGCCAATAACTGTATCTGGTGCTTTCATGAAAATTACTGGCTCAGGTGGAGGAGTCATGCCAGACTCAACAGCATGCTTTGCATAATTTAGACCAACACAAATAACTTTGGTTGGGCGAGCAACTGGGGATCCAATTCGATAATCAGAGATGTTAACTTTTTTCCGGCTACTTAAATCAGCTTTTGCAATTTTGCTAATAGCACCGTTTTCCAACTCCACTCGATTGAAATCTGAGATTAGATCATCAACGAAAACCGCCTCAGTATCTGAGACAAGTACTGCTGGCTTTTCCTGATTTAACTGTCCTAAGCGGGTGATTCTCATGATTTCCTTCTTATCGGTGGTGGATGAAGTTTTGGCGGTAATGATCTAGAATATGAAAACCTTAACATAAGGATTTTCTCAGTATTTGAGAGCTGAAATAGATTTGGAAAGGCGAGCGTGAGCGAAGAGAAGTTTGATCGCCGCAGCCAGTATTGGTTTGGATTAAAAGATAAGGGTGGATACATCCACCGTGAAAGATTGCGTAATCAAGGTTACGCCCCCGATGTTTTTGATGGTCGCCCAGTTATCGGTATTGCGAATACCTGGTCTGAATTAAACCCTTGCAACGGCTCCCTTCGTGATGTTGCCGAAGCGGTTAAGCGCGGTGTTTGGGAGGCTGGTGGTTTTCCACTTGAGTTCCCTGCGATGTCACTTAGTGAATCTTTGCAACGACCAACGACAATGTTGTATCGAAATATGCTTGCCATGGAGGTTGAGGAGTTAATTCGTTCTCATCCATTAGATGGCGTTGTACTACTTGGAAATTGCGATAAGACGCCACCTGGATTACTGATGGGTGCTGCAAGTGTTGATCTACCAACACTAATGATTACTGGTGGTCCAATGTTAAATGGTCGCTACCAAGGACAATCTGTTGGTTCAGGAACTTTAGTTTGGAAATACAGCGAACAGGTAAGAAGTGGCAAGATCTCCTTTGAAGAGTTTATGGCAATGGAATCTTGCTCAGCAAGAAGCCAAGGCTCATGCATGACAATGGGAACTGCTTCAACTATGGCTTGCGTTACCGAAGCATTAGGAGTTCAGTTACCAGGAGCTGCTGCTATGCCAGCAGTTGATTCACGTAAGTTTGCACTAGCTCACCTATCAGGACGTCGAATTGTGAAGATGGTTGAGGAAGATCTAAAACTTTCTCAAATTCTAAATCGTAAATCATTTGAAAATGCTATTAAAATTTTGGCAGCAATCGGTGGCTCAACAAATGCAGTGGTGCACTTGTTAGCGATTGCCGGTCGTGTAGGTGTGCCATTAAACCTTGATGATTTCGATAAGTTAGGCAAAGAAGTACCAGTACTTGCAAATATGATGCCAAGTGGACAATTCCTAATGGAGGAGTTCTTTGATGCCGGCGGTATTCCAACAGTTATGAAGGAGCTAGGCAATCTAATTCACACCGATCACATCACAGTGACTGGAAAAACAGTTAAAGAAAATATTGAAGGCGCTGAAAACTGGAACAAAGAGGTTATTACGCCAGCCAACAAACCATTCCAAGCAGCAGGTGCTGGAATTGTTGTTGTTCGTGGCTCACTTGCACCAAATGGTGCAATCATCAAGGTTTCAGCTGCATCACCAAAATTGTTAACTCATAAAGGCAAAGCTTTAGTATTTGCAGAGATTGAAGAGTATCTAAAGGTTGCAGATGATCCAGATCTTCCGGTAACTGCTGACACAATTTTAGTTTTACAAAACTCAGGACCAAAGGGTTATCCAGGATTTCCAGAGGTTGGAAATCTACCAATGCCTAAAAAAATGCTTGAGCAAGGCGTGACAGATATGGTGCGAATCTCTGACGCTCGTATGAGTGGAACTGCCTACGGCACAGTCGTATTGCATGTTTCACCTGAATCAACTGCTGGTGGCCCACTTGCATTTGTTCAAAATGGCGATGAGATTGAGTTAGATGTTCCAAATAGAAAATTGAATCTTCTAGTCTCCGAAGAAGAGTTGGCAAAACGAAAAGCAGCTTGGGTGCCACCAAAACCTAAGGCTGAGCGTGGTTGGAGCAAGATGTATATCGAGCATGTACAACAAGCCCACCTTGGTGCAGATCTTGATTTCTTAGTTGGCGGAAGTGGCGATTACGTACCACGCCACTCTCACTAATTAAAAGGATTTGTAAACTTAGTACTTTCAGTTGCTTCAAACTCTAACAATCTATTCCACTTAGCATTTCGTTCACTGCCGTGGGTAGAGCCAACCTTTATTTGTCCAGCATTCCAACCAGTTGCAAGATCAGCTAGCCAGGAGTCTTCATTCTCACCAGAGCGAGCTGAAACAACTGTATTAAAGTTATTTGCCCGTGCTTGCTTTAGAACATTTAAAGTTGATGTTACTAAGCCATTTTGATTTGCTTTGATCAAGATGGCGTTAGCACTTTTCTCACTTATCGCTTTATTTAAACGAAGCAGATTTGTTGTAAGTAGATCATCACCTAATACCTGTAGTTTCTTTGGTGCAAGCTCGGTAAAGCTTTGCCAGGAGAGCCAATCATCCTCTGCAAAGGGATCTTCAATTGAAATAATTGGCTGATTTGATACCAAGGTGTTTATATACTTAACAAATTCAGATTGGGTATAGCTCTTACCAACTGTTGAGAGATTGTAGTTTTTACCATCAAAGAATTGAGTGGCCGCAACATCGAGAGCAAGACACACCTCACTGCCAACCTTTAAGCCAACTTTTTCAATTGCACTGACTACAAATTCACATGCTTTTTCAATTGAGGTAAATGCAATTGCAAGGCCTCCTTCATCTGCCACTAAATTAGTTACATGCCCTGCCTCTTTACCTAACTTTGCTGCCATTTCCCGAATTGCCACAATCCAAGAAAGTGCTTGGCTAAAGCTTTTTGCACCAACTGGAATTATTAAAATATCTTGAATATCCATAGTTCGATTGGCATGTGCTCCGCCAGATAAAATATTGACCATTGGCATCGGAATTAATAATTGTCCCTCAGGATTAAAGGATCTGGCTAAAGATTTATTTTGGGAGTGGGCATCGGCATAGGCGGCAGCAATTGAAACAGCTAATGTGGCATTGGCTCCTAGTAGATGGTGATCTTCAGAGGGATCTAACTCAATAAGTTGGGAGTCAACTAAGTTTAAATCGATCTGCTCCTCAACTAATTTAGGGGCAATCTTCTTATTGATATTTTCAACAGCTTGTTGAACTGATAATCCACCATAGTATTTCTCTTCAAACTTACTTCCACTATCTCTTAACTCTTTCGCTTCATGAGCACCAGTGGATGCACCAGATGGAATACGGGCTGTGTGAGTGGTGCCATCAGTTAATGAGATGGCAGCTGCGACTGTTGGCTTTCCTCTGGAATCTAGTACTTGATATCCAACAACCTTATTAATCTTCACTTTGCACTCATTTCAAATAAATTAGATACTGAAAGATTAGCGGTATTAGCCAATATTGCCTTGGTAAAGCTTTGTAGTTTGACCTGTTGATCTGGTGAAAGGTAATTAACAGGGGATTTTCCTTCAACTCTGGCCAAAGCAATTAGAGCGGTGTGCTTAACTACAGATGGTGAGATCGCCCTTAATTTTTCATACTCCTTCACAAATGCCAGCCCGGTATTGCTAAGCAACTTTGCATGTAATCGATCTTCGGTTCGGAAGAATTTGCAGAGCAGGTGGGCGAGCAAAAAAGCTAGATCAAAGACTGGATTACCAACATGGGTAACCTCAAAATCTAAGATATAAACTTGATCATCCATTGAAACCATAATGTTCTTAGGCGAAAAATCTCCATGCACAATAGTTGTCTTATCACCTTCTAATTCATTAATTAACTTACGGATCTCAACTTCAATCTGTGGATTTTTTGCTGCTACAAATCGATAAAATGGATCAATTCTTAACTGCTCAAATAAAGAGTCCTCCATAAACTTAATTCTTGCCTGCGCATTTGTTTGCCCAAAGTTATGCCAGCTGGCCAGTGTTTTTCCAAGATGTGCGCCAATATCTGGATTAATAACCCCTGATAGTAAATCTGATTTCCATACTGTGCTGCCAACTGGAACTCGCTCTAGTACCAATACAAACCGTTCTGGATCTAGAAATATTAACTTTGGCACCTGGGTTGGACTTAATTGGTTAAAGAGCTCAATTGCATTGGCCTCAACTATTGCCCGGCGTTGATCTGCCTCCCATTTTTCACTTACTGCAAGCTCGGCTAGTGCTTGCTTTAAAACTAGCTTTTGAGAGTTTGTATTTATTGCCAGCACCACATTTGAAACTCCGCCAGTTAAAACCTCAACCTGGGGATTTTCACTTGCTGCTACTACTTTCTTACTTACTAAGTAATCAATTACCGTATCTTGATTAAGCAGCTCAACGCTCACTAGGTTAAACCCTAGATAATTCTGGCGATTGAAAAGCCAAAATCAACCACAAGTGATTGACCAGAGATTGCGGTGTTGTCCTCTGATCCAAGCAAGAAGGCAGCATTGGCGACATCTGACGGAATGATCATTTTCTTACCTGGTGTTTGTTTTTCAACATTTGCA
>Ga0214168_1000623_pt1 | contig 14263 bp, 28 predicted proteins | sample LakMenepilimnion_FD_153002 | JGI IMG/M metagenome (GOLD analysis project Ga0214168, IMG submission 153002) | Freshwater microbial communities from Lake Mendota, WI - Practice 29OCT2010 epilimnion v4 | ecosystem: Environmental > Aquatic > Freshwater > Lake > Epilimnion/Euphotic zone | place: Lake...
TGATGTATTAAGTAGTAGTGATTCAACAATTGTAGGTAGCTCAATGAGAAAGAGAGCAGCAACACAAGGTAAAGCAGTAAGAGGACACATCAATAAGAATGGTGTTAAAACTTATCGTATGGTAGAGATGCAAGAATATACGGATATGTTGGTTAAGCCAATGAATACCGATATTGCCGAAACTATCGTAGAGAATCCAACGGAACATAAAGACGTTATCGATTTTATTCACAAGGATGGTATGCAATTGAAACCTGCTAACTTAATTATGAATGAATTGAAGTGGAAATATTTATTACGTTCTGCAGTTAGAGCTCGTAATATAATGATGACGGGACCAGCTGGTAGTGGTAAGACAATGGCAGCTAAAGCATTAGTTGCAGCGTTAAAGAGACCTTTCCATTACTTTAACTTAGGTGCAACGCAAGACCCGAGAGCAGCGTTAATTGGTAACACACACTTTAACAAAGCAAGTGGTACTTATTTTAGTGAGAGTGCATTCGTTAAAGCAATTAAGACACCTTACGCAGTTGTATTGTTAGATGAGTTGAGCAGAGCACATCCAGAAGCTGCTAATATCTTAATGACGGTATTAGACCAAACACAAAGATACTTACGTTTGGATGAGCAAGATAATTCACCAATCGTTAAGGTAGCAGAAGGTGTAACTTTTATTGCAACTGCAAATATTGGTTCGGAATATACTGCAACGCGTGTAATGGATAGAGCATTGTTAGATAGATTTGTTACTATTGAGGTAGATGTATTGAATGCTGAGCAGGAATATGAATTGTTAAAGATGTTATATCCTGATACGAATGATTACAATTTGAAATCAGTAGCAGAGATTGCCGCACACACTAGAGACCAAATCAAAGGTGAAGCCGGTAAGTTGACAACGGCGGTATCAACTCGTATTTCAGTAGAGATGGCAGGTTTGTTATATGATGGTTTCAGTTTGTTAGAAGCAGCTGAGGTAGCAATCTTCCCGTTCTATTCACAAGATGGTGGTATGGATAGTGAAAGAACTTATATCAAACAGCTTATACAAAAGTATATTGTTGATGAGAATGAAGGTGAAAAGTTATTCAACGAAGTGAAAGAGGAAGAAACGAATGACGATACTATTGTTTGGTAATATGTTATGAGGGTATAGTTTTATACATACTCATAACGACTATACCTAAATAACCGATGGGGGAGCTATTAAGTTAGTTCCCCTATCATTTTTATAACTCTAAAATTTAAATATATGCCTAATTGGTGCAACAATTTCTTAAAAGTAAGTGGTGATGTTCATGAATTAAATAAGTTCAAAGAATTAACATTGGTAAAACCTGAGAAGGGTGATGACTTGAATTTTACAATGGAAGTATTACACCCAACACCTGCCGATTTATTAACAGAGACCGGTGCTAATCCGGGTTGGTATAGTTGGAGAGTGAATAACTGGGGTACAAAGTGGGATGTAGCCGAAAGTTGTATCGGATTAAATGAAGATACCTATTTAGAAATATCATATGATACAGCATGGGGGCCTAATAGTGAATTCATCCAATATGCAGCAAAGGCATTTCCAACACTTTCATTCAGTTTAGCATTTGAAGAACCGGGTATGGGCTTTTGTGGTTTATATGAAGTGACCGGACACGATGAAGATTTAATGGAAGGTGAATTAGAATATCAAGATGAAGAAAGTGGTAGAGCAGTACATTACGATAACACTATTCACAAATATCGTTTTACGGATGATAATGAAATCGCAGGTGGTGATGATGAAGATTATTGGCCACAACAAGTGAATCCTTTTATTAAAAATTAAACAAACAAAATGGCATTAACAAAAAACGTAAGAGCATTCATTAATCATGTGAAAGGGCATTGCAAAGAAGTAGGTATTAAGTGTGATATACGTCCTGTAAAATATTTAGTATTAAGTGGCAATATAAGATGTAGTGGTTACTTTTGTGAAGAAACTATGAAATTAGTAGTAGCAGGTAAAAGTAAAGATTGGTTAGGTGTATTAGCACATGAATATGCACACTTAACACAATGGCAAGATAAGAGCACTAACATATGGCAAACGGGTTCGACCGGAGTGACGCATTTAGATGATTGGTTGGGTGGCAAAAAAATTCGTAGTATTAAGAAAGCAATAGAATGGAGTAGAGATTTAGAATTGGATAATGAGAAACGTGCAGTAAAACTAATTAAGCAATGGCAACTACCAATTGACGTTAAGGATTATATCAAAAAGGCCAACGCATATATCCAGTTTTATAATTGGATGAGATACTCAAAGAGATGGAGTAAACCAGGCAACGCACCATATAGTAACAAAGCTATTTACGAAGCAATGCCTGCTAATTTCAGAATGAACTACAAAAAAATGAGTGACAAGTATTTAAAATTATACAAAGAACAAAACATATAATTTGGTAAATCCAATTATATTTCGTATATTTAATAAACATTAAAATTTAAAATATGTTAAAAGAAACAAATGTAAAGGAATGGACATATGAGCAATTACATGATTTACATGCAAATGGTAAGATTTTTCACGATATATCATTTAACCGTATTCAGGCAGGTGCATGGGATGTAGCAAGAAAGAAAGGGTATATACAATCGGTTTATGACAATAGAATATACACATTAATTGTACTGGTTTCGGTTGATAGTTGTTTAGGTTTTGCCAAAATAATTAATGATAAAGCAAGTATTGAGTATTTCGCAAAATGTAAGAAAAATGGATATGAATTTGTTATATTAGATGGTAGTAATAGAATTGGTTGTATAGAAGAATATCTTAATGCGGATTTTAATATTATAGAAAATAAATCTATTAAAGACGTTTCAAGAACTGAATTAAAGGCGAAATATTTACCAATTTCATTAGTGACAAAAGCAACAAAGAAACAATTACATGAAGATGCTATAAATCTTAATAGCGGCGCAGCATGGAATGCACAAGAGAAGCGAAATGCAATTGATATTGAAGTTGCAAATCAAGTAAGAGGGCTATCAATAGGTGATTATAAAACATATATAGGTGTAAAAATAGATGGTGTAAATGTAAAAAGAATGCAGGATCAAGAATTAATTGCAAACTGCTTAAACTTATTACAATTTGGAAAATTCACAAATTCAGGTGGACTAGATACATTGTATTTTTTAGATGAATCTGAAATTAAATCAGAAACTTATGATAAATTAAAATCATTATCATCAGTTTTATTTTCTATGTTCAAAAATAAGACTAAAATGAAATTTAAAAAATCATTTTATCTTTATTCATTTGCTTTACTTAATGAATTATCCGAAAGCGGATATTCGTTAAAGGACAAAGAATTAATGAATTTTTTCAATCAATTGGCAGATAAATGGATTGAATTAGATAATGATAGTGTAACTTTGTACTATTCTGCAGAAAGAGAACAATCTTATACATGGAAAAATTTAATGGGTTTTATTCCACTTGAATATGAACAAAAGATTTCAATTTTATTAGATTTTGTTTATTCAACATTAATGAATTGTATAGAAACAAAGGTATCTAATAAAAGAGCAATAAAAACAGGCGCAGACAGTAAAGTAAGATATGATATTGCCAAAAGAGACAATTGTAAAGTTAGAGTAAATGGAAAAATAAATGGATTGTGGTATAATCCTGAAAAAGCGGGGGACGAATATCAAGTTTTTCAATTACATGAAATTATTAAATCTTCAAATATTAATGTAGACCATATCATTGCATTAAATGGACCTAATAAAGGACAAGATAGTATTGATAATATGGAATTAGCAACATTTGAATATAACAATTGGAAAAGAGCAAAAGTATAATGACAAATTTTAATCTTACTGATGAAGAATTGAAACTATTAAGCGAAGAAGAATTCCTCGCTTATTTAGATTCTAAAGCCGACCATCTTAAACAACATATAGCACCACTTTCTCCGTACAAAGTAAAACGATTTGCCCATATTGGCGAGGCGGTAGCAAATAATAATAAAGGTACTGAGGAAGTGTTTAGTGACGGATTATATGAAAGATTAAAACCTATTGTGGAATCTAATCAAAGTGCATCTATGGATATACTTATTAAAAAGAGAGGATTAAAAGATGGGATTTAATCACTGCCACATATCAAACCTTAGTTCCGTAATGTGGGAATTAGAAACACATGGAATTGAGAAGTTTGTAAAATTATACACTAGCTATGACGGATATAGTGGTGATAGTGAAGCAATACGATTTATAGAAAAAACATTAAAAGAATATTATGAACCAACAACTACCAACGAACACACCAATTAATGAAAGTGGTGATGAGGATTATTTATATGAACAATATCTTGCTAATGAAAAATTAAATGAGCAATATTGGGAAGCTAAAGCAGAGGAAACAATGGATAGAATCAATGCATATTATGATACAAGATTCTGCACCGCCGATGTTGAAGCCGCGGTAGCAGAAGTTACAAAGGATGAAAGAATAATTGCAGAAGTTACTCATAAATTAAATGAGATATACCTACGAAGACAAGTAATGGATATTCAATTAAATAGTTAGTTATGGGATATAATAAATTCAGATGGTGGACTAAAGGTAAAAAAATTAAACCATTACCTGCGCATTATCCATTATCGCAGAAAATACTAAATGGTGAATACGATTACTCATATATGTTTGCAGAAGCTAAAGAGATGAGAGCAACAGCACAAAAAGTATATCAACAAACATACGATAACTATGGTGGAACGGATCAAAAAAATAGAATTGAAGTTTCATTAGAAGCATCGCAAATGAAACGATTAAAGGCAATTAAGTTAGAGTTAGAAGCTAACAAAGATGAGCAAAATATACTTTACAAATTAAGGAGAGATTTACGAAGTACATTTAATATAGATGTGTGGGATGAAGCGATGGAAAAGATTGATGGTGATTTAATGGCACTATATAGTTATTATAAGAATTATGCAAGAAGTAAAGATTCAGTTTTATAATTTCAGAGTTGATGATGGCTTTCAAAAACTAGATTCTATTAATCCATATGAATTGGAAAAGGAATTTAATTTGAAAACTATCATCTTTGATGTCAAACAAAAATTTAATATAGAATACATTGACTCACCTGAATGTGTCTTTATATTCTTTTCTCATTCTATTTTAGATGTAAGTAGAAGTTTACATACATTTCCATTATTTAATGAAATCAATCAACAGCTTACTAATAACGTAACTAAGAAAGTTATATTGTATTGTGAGGATATGGATTGGTGCAGACATGTTGGTGATGAAAAAGAAGTAGAGGATAACTTTGAAAAGTTCTTTGGTAATAACTTAAACAATATTCTAATTACATTAGCAAATGTGAATTGGTGTTTTAAGTGGGAAAGATTGAATGTTACTTATAATTTAGGTTGTCTTACTTATGTTCTAAATAAAAATATAGAACAAAGTGAAAAGTATGAATTAACGAATGTAAATAGAACAAAGAAACTATTTACTGTTAACAATGAACCGAGAGGAACTCGTTTATACTTTTACAAATACATTATTGATAACAATCTTTTAGATAACTTTGATTGTAGTTTCTTTTTTAAATTTCAAGATAAGCAACAAATAACTTGGGATAATGTTGAAGGTGGTGGTGATACATTACAAGCACTTAAAGATGTATTTCCTGTAATTACATTTGATAATGAAAACAATGATGATTATTATAAGAAAATTAAGATTATTAATTTCCCAAAAGTGACAGATTCGTATGTGGATGTTGTAATTGAAACATCTCTCTTTGATAAAGATTTTTATTCATTTAGTGAAAAGAGTTTTAAATCAATTATAGCTAAAAAACCATTTGTAATACTAGGTTCTAATTCAACTTATAAAGGATTAAAAGAATTAGGATTTCAAACGTATGATGATTTAATTGATGTTCGACAATTAGAGGATGGATTTAAAGAATGGCAATTCAAAGAAAGAATAGATTACTTTTTTAAATCAGTACATAAATTATGTGACAAAGATTTGGAATATTACAAAAATTATTATATCTTAAACAAAGATAAGATTGAATACAATTACAATCATTTAAAACAATTGTTAGAAAACCAATACATAGAATTTAAAAATTTAATATTATGAGTGAAAGAAAGTATCTCCCAACATTAGCGGAGTTAATTGACAGATTGAGTATAGCTCAATTAAAAGAAGTAAAGATTCCTCAACACAAAGCAGAATATGCACAGGAAATCGCGGATATCGTACATGATATTCAATTGTGTTTAGATAGTAGTGACAAACCAATTAGTGGCGAAACTATTAGAGCAATTGTAGTATTAGCACAAATTAATACTCACATATGGCAAAACGAGTCAAACTATCGAAAAGGTATTAAAGAGGGAAACAATTTAGAATTAACGCACGGCATCAATGGTATAAGAAACACAGCTAAAAACAAAATTCAAGAAATTGTTGGTGGCAGAATGGATTATAAAATAGATTGTTTGGCGGCAGAGTTTAAAGATTGGGAAATTTCCTGGTAAAAATACACAAAATAAGGGTTCATATTAGATAAAAATGTAATATAATAACCCTAATTTCTAACCCATTGATTGTCAACGAGTTATAACTTATTGATTTTCAATGGGTTATCTATGTCTACACCTTTTTACCCATATATAAAAAAATCATATGTGTAACTTGTTGATTCCCAATAAAAACTTTCAAAAATAGTTACTATCGGGTGTTCAAAGTCCAATATAAAGTCGTATCTTTATGTATTGAGTCGAGAGAATGAGTAGTCACATAGTAAAATTTTATAATATGAATAGTGTAACATTTCAGTTCAACATTGGTTTTGAATTTAAAGATGAATCTAAATTAGATAATCTTGCAAAACAATTACAAACAGTCTTAGATAGTTTTTCTATTGAAGATAGAAAGTTTGAAATAGTATTTAAACATAATGAAGAAACTAAATAAAAAATTGTGGGTTTATCCCACATTTTTTTTCTATAACAATTAAAAGCAAATATATGAATAACACAATGAAGTTTACAACAATTGGTAATGCTAAAAAGGTAACGGGTTTATCTTATTTAGGTAGTGTAGCGAGCAGTTCAAAAATCGCTAAAGGTTTAAAATATAATGAAATGACTTATATTTTATATCTTGCGCCGGCTGAACAAAGTGGTTATAATGTTTGTCCGGGTTCTACGGCTGAATGTAGAGAAGCGTGTTTAACTGAAAGTGGACACAATAGAATTGATGTTAAGAAAAATGCTATTAACAAAGCTCGTATTAAGAAAACAAAATTATTTTTTGAACATAGAGAATTTTTTATGGGTTGGTTAGTAACTGAAATTAACAAAGCTAGAAACGATGCATTTGCTAAAGGATATACATTTTCAGTTCGTTTAAATGGGACATCGGATATTCAACCTGAAATGTTTAAATACAAAGGTAAGGTAATTTTTGATGTATTTAACGAAGTGACATTTTATGATTATACTAAGGTTGCTAATCGTTTTAAGTTATTAAATAAGTATTCTAACTATGATTTGACTTATTCTTTTAGTGGTTACAATATGTTACAATCATTAGAGTTATTAGAAAATAATAAAGGTAGAGTTGCTATGGTATTTGAAGGTAAACAATTACCAATATCATTTATGGGTTATAAAGTAATTGATGGTGATGCGTACGATATGAGACACTTAGATGAGACGGGTGTAATTGTAGGATTGAAGTTTAAGTTTGTTAGAACTAAGATTGATACCGCACATAACAAATTCATTATCCCTATGGATAGCAAGTTTAGTGTGTATGATGTTAATCCAATGATAACAAAAGCTGCTCAAAGTAAATTAGCTAAAGTTAAGTAATATGAAAACGGATTATCAAAGAACTATCAAACGTACCGAACAAAAAGAAGCGGGTGCGTTTGATGGTAGGTATAAACCAAAAGTTGTACCAAACAAAAAGAAAAAAGCCCAAAAGAATTGGGCTCGTAAAAACAAATAAAAATTAAACATATGAAATTAGAATTAAATTTATTAGAATTGAATGAGTTGTATTTAGCAACTAGTAGGTTAGTAGAACAAAACCAAAAACACTTAGACGAGTTAGGTAAGAATGTAAGTAGTATCAATTACTTTAAAACACAATTAGATTCATCAAAAGTGTTACGTGATAAAATACAAACTGCATTATATGCTGAAGCTAAAGTATTAGATGAAGCTAGAGAATGGGTATCTAAGTATAAAGCTGAACAATACGATAGAGAACGTGATATTCTTAAAAATGCTATTGATGAGGAAATTGAACCTGAATATGATGGTGCGGGTTTTACCGAAGATGATAGAATAGTAAATGGTGAGTATAGAGTAATATCAAACGAAGATGCGGATGAAGATGCTAAACAAAGAGATTATAGTGCATTCAAAGATTATGCAGATACTATAAAACAAGATGAACAAAGATATAACAATAAAAAATTATTTACCTTAAACGAAAATAGATAATATGAGAAATACCGATGCAAAAGCAATAGAGTATCTTAATGGTAATCCTATTGTAAAAAAGTTTATAGATGAAGTGAATGCAAAACGATTAAAGTATTATACTACTGCCGATATGGTTAAACAATATAAGGAGTTAGTAGTTGAAATTGGTAATAAGTATATCCGTTTATGGACTGGAACTACTTGTTGGGGTTTCATTAGTAGAGTGGATGGTGATTTGAAAGGTGCACCGATTAAGAAAGGTGACTTATTAAAACCAGCAACTTGGAAAGCACCAGCAAAACACGCACGTGGTAACATTATAGATGGTACAGCAAAGTGGGGTGAATATGGACCTTCGTACCTTTAATATAAAACAAATAATATGAATAGATTTATACCCTGGTATCCAATCAACGAAGTAATTAAAAACATTAAAAGATAATATATGAGTATCAATAGAACAAAAACTTTTATCGCAACTATCCCAATGAAAAGTGAGGAGCAAGTTATAGAAATTAAAAAAGTATTAGAGCAAATCTTTGGTTGGGTAGTATTGAAAGGTAGACATAATAACCGAAAATCAGTAGTGACAAATTGGAGCGTTGGCAAACAAAATGATGTACCATGGCGTAAAGCAACATACATTGACATCTATTTGCATCCTAAGAATCCAAACTACAATAGTTCAAAAGGTATTCATAGACAGAATATGAAGTTGAATGATAGTAATGTAGTTATTGCTCGTATGTTAGGTAATATGAAATTAGGTTTAGCAGATGGACATTACAATACGATACAAGGTAAAGGTAGTAATGTGTATCAAACAATAATGAATTTATATTATCAAAACAAACAAAAAGCCGTAGTGACACAAACACCAAAAGTTCATCCACGTTCTAAGCAACCATATGGGCAGATTACAAAACAAATATGGCAGTTTATGAATAATAGATTTGATGCAAGTTTTACTGAATTGAAAACGTACTATGATGTTGATATTAGAGGTAACAAAACCATAATCAATGGTGGCAGTTTTATTCATCATCATCAATCATTAACAAAACGTTCAGCAAAACGTGGATGGTATTTGGCTAAAAAAGTAAATGGTAGATACACATTAATTGGTTGTTAATATGAAAACAATTATATCAGTTTATTTTATCTTAATGTTGCCGGTGGTTATGCAGGCACATAAAATGATGAAACAAACTATAAATGAACAAATGAGAACAAACCCATTATATAATCTAAACGTATTCATTAAATTAATAATTTATACTCCTAGATGGTGGTGGTTATTTTTTGTAAACATATTTAATAAATTTAAAAAGAAATAAAATGGCAATATACAATAACGAAACGGACCCAAATATATTAATGTGGGAGAAGTTAGAAAAGGAAAGAGAGGAAACAATTTCTACTTTAGAATTTCAGAACTGGATGAAGGAATTAAATGTATCTCAATCATATGAGGACCCAACATTGAAATTAAATGCAGGTGACTTAATGAGACAATACGATATGAAAAAATATTCAAACTTAAACTTTAAATCAAATTAATATGAACTTAATAGAATCGATTGAGAAATCAAAGTGGATGAGCAAAGCAGGTTATCATAAAGAAGCCTTAGATGTATGTAACGAAGCATTAACATACCTTAATATAAAGGATATAGCGGGCGAAACAAAAGTGAAATGTTATACACCTGTTTGGGGTGAGGCTATTATGACTAAGTATGGTAGAGCAAAACGTGTTGATAGATACGATAAGGTAGAAACAAAAGCAATAGAGTTTTGGAAAGATAGGTTCTATGATTTGTTATTGTTATTTACACAACGATACAATAGACAGAATGGTATTAAACCTAAGAAAGATAAACCATTTAAGAGACATGGTATTGAAACATTTATGGGTACAGCATCATTTGGTACAATGGGTGCCGGTGGTAGAAATCATTTAGATTAAAATTAAATATATGCGATTCAAATCAAATCATCCACCATTTTCATATGAAGGAATATTCAGTAATCAAAAGTATGTGATATGTAGTTCCGATGGAGATGGGTGGGTTAAAGTAAATAGACATTATAGTTGGAATGAATTAGAGCCATTGTGGGACAAAATAGAATATGGTAAAACTAATGTAGTGACAAAAACTAAACGAAAAGAATACAATGTAAATGGTAGTAAGGGTAATGTATATAAGGTAGTTAGTGATGAAGGTATTTGGAGTTGTAGTTGTCCGGCGCATGGTTTCGGTAGAGGTAAAGATTGTAAACATATAAAATCTATAAAAGATGCAAGTAAAAGAAAGTAAAACAAATTGGCACTTTAGAATAAGTGTAGCTAAATCAATTTTAAGGATTATAGCAGGTATCGCATTATGTAATGGTTTATTAATTCCGGCTGGCTCATTCTTTATAGTAGCTGAGCTATTAGGAATTATTGAAGAACTATAAAACATAAAAAATGGGAAATGTATTTAAACAACACACTTACCAATGTAAATGTGGTGCACTAACAAAAGAATATGGTTGGGTGCATGAATTAACAAAAACAAAAATTAAATGTACTGATTGTTCAAAAACACTTAATCATAATAATTTGGTTAAAGTGAATGAAGCAGTAAGTATTAGAACACCAACAAAAAATAGATAATATGAAAGCAATTAAAATTGATGCAGTTAAAAGACAAGTTATTGAAGTTGATATTACATCTGACTACAATGATATTAACAAACAAATTGGTTCACAAATATTCACAATAGCACATTCGTTAAAAAAGCGTGATACTATTATGGTAGATGATGAAGGATTGTTTAATAGTGAAAACATATTCTTTGTGTATAAAGGAGCACATCAGCCATTTGCAGGTAATGGTTTGATTGTAGGATGTAATGCAAAAGGTGACACGGTTGATTGTAAAATTGATATCAACGAAGTGAAACAAAATGTAGAGTTCTACGATAGGTATGAATTATCTATGGCAATGGCATTTGGTAAAGTAAAATATTAATATAAACTTTAAAACTTAAAATTATGGGATTAGATATGTACGCTTTTTCTACTAAAGCAAAACCGAAATCGGAAGTAGACTTTGAAACTAAGAATTTTAAACCTGAGGAAATTCACTATTGGAGAAAGCATCCAAACTTACATGGTTGGATGGAAAATCTATATAGAGAAAAAGGTGGTGACCCAAAGGCTTCGTTCAATGGTGAATGTGTAGTATTAACTAACGATGATTTAGATTGTTTAGAACATGATTTGAAACAATGGGATTTACCACAAACAACGGGTTTCTTTTTTGGTAGTGATGAAAACAATGAAGAAGAATTGAAAGATGATTTAGATTTCATTCAGAAAGCTAGATATCAAATAGCAAATGGCAAGACAGTATATTACACAAGTTGGTGGTAAAATTAAAAACAAAATTATGATAAAAAGCAAAAATGAAAAGTTGGGAATTGAAATTGATTTGACGGGAACTGATGGTAACGCATTTGTATTGATTGGCATGGCTAGTAGATTAGCTAAACAATTAGGATTAGATGGTAAAGCTATTCAAGCAGAAATGATGCAGGGTAACTACGAACATTTATTAGAAGTGTTTGATAGAGAGTTCGGTGAGTTTGTAACATTATATAGATAACATTAAAAACAATAAGTTATGAAAAAAATATTTCCAAAGAAAGAAAGAGGACCGATGATGCTAATGGATAAAGTATTTACTATTGGTATATTTGCCGCATATAAACAACAATATGTATGTACCGAAGTTGCAGATTTAGGAAGTGATATAAATGGTAAAAAATACGGAATGTATTTCAAATGGTTACCAACAACCTATTCAGTACCAGAAGTATTGAAAATGGATATTACATTAAACAATGGAAGTAATCATATTGGCGTTCAGTTATCTGAAAAAAGACCGAATGGTGCATATATACCTTTATTTCATCGAGGATATGATAAGGAAAGAATATCATCGGTAGCAAATATTCAAAGTATGCTTAACGATTTAATTAAAAGTTAATGAAAACAAAAACATATTTTAGTGAGTTCCGTAATGACATCGCTGTTGCTATATTAGGAAAGGATGACTACCGATACGAAGTAATGAAACCACTATTTGAACAATGTGGTTTTGGTTTTGCTGAGACAAGTTCGGGTTGTGTATTCATTGATGGTGAAGTGAAGTTAACCAAAGATGAATTGAAGTGGGTTGAAGCACATGAAGTGGCACACATACTATTAAAACACACAAAGAATAGAAACGATAGTGATGAAATTGCAGCCGATATGTTTGCAATCATATTACTATTAGATAAGGGTTATAAGAAAGCCGCAAAGTTAGTGGAATCTAAATTTGAAGAAAGACATAAAAGAAAATATTATGAATTATAGTATAATACTTTCAATCGTAATGGTTTGTTTACCTTACGAAATGGAAAGAGAGGAAATTAGAGTAAATAAAATGATTGAAACGATTACTCCCGAAATAGTGACACTAACCACATATAAAGCAAATGTAGGAGAAACGGATAGTACACCAAATATAACTGCAAGTGGTTTTAAAATTACTAACCCAAAGAAACATAGAATTATTGCAGTTAGTAGGGATTTAAAAAAGAAATACAAATTTGGACAAAAGATAAGGATAACAGGAGCAGGTAAATATGATGGTACATATAGGGTACATGATGTGATGAACAAACGATATAGAAAAAGAATTGATATATTGATTGGAGATAAAGATAAACAAACTAAATTAAGAAAAATTAAAATTTATAAGATATGAAAAAACCAGAAAACTTTATAAAAGTAGATAACGAACAAATCATAGTAGGTAATAAGAAACTTACGATTGATGTATGTACTGATGGATTTTTTATAATGCCAAATGGCACTACTGATTGGAATAATGTAGTTCTATTTGAAATGGATTGGGAAAACGAACAATACAATGTTAAGATATGTGTATTAGGTGAGGGAACGGATGGTTGGTATTTACATGAAAAACTACCAATAACAAAATCACTAATGAAAACCGTAGAACGATTTAAAGACTTTGCTATTTCAAATATGTATGATGTGGCAAATAAGGTTGATTTAAAAGATATAAGACCTAATATGATGGGTATGACTGATTTAACTATGACCGAAATTAAACATAGTGTACCAAGTAGTTCAGGTCCTAACGTAACATATGAAGTGACAGAAAATGTATTGGGTACGAGTGATTGGAGTTGTACGTGTCCGGCGTTCCAATATAGTAAGGCAATACCACAAACGTGTAAACATATTAAACAACTTAAACCATAATATATGAAACAAACTATAATAATATTATTCAGTATAGTATTGATAGCGTGTAATAAAGAAGTTATATCAATAGTACCACCTGTTACAAACAAAGTAGAAATAGCAAATACACCGGTTACAATAAAAACTAAATATTCTACAATTGATTATGATAATACAAATTTAAATGGTGACTGGTCAGAATTAAGTGGACCTGAAACCTATCAATGGGCAGATATTAATAGTGATGGTATATTAGATAAAATTATTATTCACAATACCGGTTATTACTTTGCAATATACGATAGTAATAAAAAATATCAATGGGTAAATGCTTCTCAATTTTTATTAGATTACACACCATCATTAAAAGATAGTATTAGTGGAGTACCGGGTGGTGAGCAATTTAGTATTGTAGATTTAAACAATGATAGTGTA
>Ga0214168_1000624_pt1 | contig 14262 bp, 13 predicted proteins | sample LakMenepilimnion_FD_153002 | JGI IMG/M metagenome (GOLD analysis project Ga0214168, IMG submission 153002) | Freshwater microbial communities from Lake Mendota, WI - Practice 29OCT2010 epilimnion v4 | ecosystem: Environmental > Aquatic > Freshwater > Lake > Epilimnion/Euphotic zone | place: Lake...
TGGTGTGACTGTGCGTTCTTCAAGTTCTGGATCAAGAATGACCATTAATTCATAGTGACGCATGCGTTAACCCGACCTCCTCTGGACTAAGACGGCCACAGTATTTCTGTGACAGGAGGGTTAGTGCTTTTCTTGCGCGCTAAGAGTAACTCCTGTGTGGGGTTAAGGGAAAATCACGCTCAGATTTATGCGTGAGGGTGTGCGTTACTTCTTCTTTGGACTCTGAACTCCGCCTGAGGTCATAACGATTGGATCGAGCCCACCAATATTCGATGGTGCTGGGAAATCCATAACTGGTTCGCCTTTAAGTGCGCCCTTCATAAATGCTGTCCAAATACGCGCTGGGAAAGATCCACCGGTAACGGATGTAAGTCCACCAATACCGTTAAGTGTTTGCGTTGCATCATCTCTAAAGAAAGAAACTGCTGCTGCAAGTTGTGGTGTGTAACCGCTAAACCAAGCGGACGCGTTTGATTGTGATGTACCAGTTTTACCAGCAGCTGGTCGGCCAAGTGCGAGTGCTGCAGCTCCTGTTCCACCATTTACAACACCCTTAAGTGCATACGTTAAATCAGCCATAACTTCTTTAGTGAAAACTTCTTCAGTTTGTGGTTTGCCTTCATAGAGCACGCCTTTATTTGAACCAGTAACACTAGTTACTAAATATGGTTTGGCTTTAATTCCTTGTGCGGCAAATGTTGCGTAAGCGTTAGCAACATCAATGACGTGTGGGCTGGCAGGTCCAAGTGCAACAGATGGTGTTGGCATCATTGCAACGCTGTCTGGAATACCAGCGCGACGAGCCGCGTCAACAACTTTATCTAGTCCGGCTTTTTGTCCAAGTGGAACATAGACAGTGTTAATGGAGTGCTTTGTTGCAAATAGTAAATCTACTTGGCCCCAACCTTCGTTGCCGTAATTCCCAACTTCATATGGTTTGCCGAGATCATCAAATGTTTGTGGTGAATCGCCGTTCCACATTGATGTCAGCGGAATGCCAGCTTCAAGTGCTGCAGCTAGTGCAAAGACTTTAAAAGTTGAGCCCGCTAACGCAATTGCTTGCGTTGCATCATTTAGTTGGCGCTTTAAATAATCAGCACCGCCATACATCGCAACAATTTCGCCAGTCCCTGGTCTGATTGCAACGAGTGCAATATGTAGATTCTCTGGAACTTTTGTAGGTGTTAACTTATTAATTGCATCAACTGCTGCGGTCTGTGCCTTCTGATCGATGGTTGTTTTAATAACTAATCCACCAACCATTAACTGCTCTTCAGTAAATCCAAGCTTCTTCAAATCTTTTGAAACCGCTTCGATGATGTGACCCTTAGGACCGCTGAGGGATCCAGATGTTACGCGCGGTGCAATCGTTGGAAACTTTATCTTTGCTGCTTCCTCTGGTGTCAGCCACTCTGCTTCGACCATTCCTTTTACTACGTAATCAAATCGATCTGTGAGGCGCTTTTCATTTGCTTTGGAGTAAGAAGGATCGTAAAAACCAGGGGAGCGCAAAATACAAGAAATAACTATTGCTTGCGCATTCGTTAGCTGGTCAACGTTGCGGTTGAAGTACTGCTGCGCAGCTGTCTGCACACCATATGAACCGCGGCCAAAGTAAATGGTGTTGAGATAACTTTCAAAGATTTGATCTTTCGAAAGCTGGTTCTCTAACTTAATTGCAATCACTAACTCTTTAATCTTGCGTTGAATTGTGCGCTCTGGAGTTAAGAATGCAGTCTTTGCGTATTGCTGCGTGATGGTGGAACCGCCTTGAAGTGATCCACCACGAAGATTATTTAATACTGCGCGTGCAATACCGGTGATGCTAAACGCACGGTTTGAATAAAAGCTGCGATCTTCGGCCGCCAAGACAGCGTGACGAACATTCATAGGAATTTTTGCAAGCGGAACAATCTGTCGGTTTTCAGATCCGATGCGACCAATTTCTTCGCCATTTGAATATTGAATAATTGTGGATTGGCTATTTACGAATGCGTTTGCATCCGGAACTGAGACTGTGAAATAGGCAAAGGCAAAGAGAGTAGAGCCAGCGATGAAACCAAAGCCAGCTAAGAAGATTCCTGCTCTAATTACTAATCTGCGCACGGTGAAAAGATTACCCCTTTACCCAATCATCATCTTCAAGCGTGCGTACACGCCGAGGTGGTTTGCGTTCTATGCCATCTCCTAGAACAAAAGAAGAGCACAAATGATTCCAGGAACAGTCGCGGCAGACTTCGACGATATACACACGAAATTCACCGAATTCTCGTTCCATCTCTGAAAGTTCATCTGGTGTTTTTATTCTCCCTGAAAATTGCCCTAATTGATCACCGAATGCGTAACGCAATTCGACGAGTGAAGTTTTTTTACAGACCGGACAGTTGCGATCAACTCTTTCGCCGTGAAACTTTGCAGCTCTCATTAAGTAAGGATCGGCATCGCACGCATCTACTACACCGCGAAACAACTTAATAAGCGTTGCGCGCTTATCAAGTGAGTAGTCGATATAGGAGCGTTTCGATTTCATAATAGGCAAGAATAATCCTTCATTGCTTACTACGCTTCTCCTATGAATTTCTGGGAACTTTTACGCCACCCCAGACTCTCACGATTGCTCGGAGTTCGTTGGAGTGGCCAGGCAACTGATGGCTTATTTCAAAGCGCACTGGCATCTTTCGTTTTGTTTTCACCAGAGCGCCAAGCAGATGCGTTAAGTGCTGCAATTGCATTTGCAGTTGTCTTGTTGCCTTATTCACTCGTTGGTCCATTTGTTGGAACAATTCTGGATCGCGTCTCTCGGCAACGCGCACTGCTCTTTGCAAACGCTGCTCGCGGAATAAACCTATTAGTTGTTGCACTCTTAGTATTTAGTGGACAAACAGGAGTTCTCTTAACTGTATTTGTTCTTATTGCATTTGGTATCAACCGTTTAATTCTTGCGGGACTCTCTGCAGGTCTGCCATTGATTATCGAATCTAAATCATTGATTAGCGCTAACGCACTTGCTGTTACAGGTGGTTCGGTTTTAGTTGTTCTCGGTGGCGGTCTCGGCGTTGCACTACGAAACATTTTTGATAGTTTGGCAGTTGCCGATCACGCCGATGCACTGATGGTTTTATTCGCATCCGGTGGTTATCTCACAGCATCACTTCTAGCATTGCGTTTGGGACGAAAAGAAATAGGTCCGCTTCCACATGAAATTAAAGAAGCAAGTCTTAAAGAAGGATTAATAGAGATGCGCGAAGGCTTTGCTTTCTTGCGCACACATCAAGATGCAATTCGCGGAATTCTTGCTACAGCTGTGCAGCGCGGTGGAATAACAGCTTTAACTCTTACCGCGCTTTTATTAGAGCGAAACACTTTTAATTCACCCGATAATCCTGAAGCTGGTTTAAAAGGTTTTGGAATTGTTTTAACAATTGCAGGAATTGGAATAACACTTGGCGCTCTCACTGCGCCTTATGGTGTTGCACGTTTTGGCCGCCACCGTTGGATTAAGTGGTCAATGCTTCTTGGTGCTGCAGGGCCACTCTTTCTCGTTATTTCGCAGACTGAAATTGCTCTTGCATTGACTGGTTTCTTTGTTGCGCTCTGTGGTCAAAATGTGAAAGTTACAAATGACGCGCTTGTGCAATCAAAGATCGATGATTATTACCGTGGCCGAGTATTTGCTGTCTATGACGTATTAGTAAATGGAGCAATTGTTAGCGGTGGATTAATTGCTGCACTGATGCTTCCAACAAGTGGTGTGACTCCATGGGTGCCAGCACTTGTTAGTGCAATGTACTTATTGGTTGCACTGCGCTTGCTTCACCCAAGTAAGTTTTACCTCAAGGTTTAGTTTTCCACCACGCAAGCAACTCTTCTGTTGCTGCTTGCTCACCAATTGGTCCGCGCTCTAAACGAATCTCCATTAAGAAATCTAGTGCGCGACCAACATCTGCTGAAGGTTTGATACCCAAAATCTGCATGATTTGAGCGCCATCTAGATCAGGGCGAATCTTTGAAAGCTCTTCTTGCTCCATCAATACAGCAATTCTGTTTTCTAAACTGTCATAGGTTGCAGCAAGTCGTTGCGCTTTCTTAACGTTGCGAGTTGTGCAATCTGCGCGCGTTAGCACGTGTAAATGTGTAAGTAATTCACCAGCATCTCGCACATATCTGCGCACAGCAGAATCACTCCATTCTCCATCTCCATAACCATGGAAACGAAGGTGCAGTGCAATAAGAGTTTCCACCGCTTCGATTGTGTGATTATCAAAGTGCAACGCTTTTAATCGAGTAACAGCTAGACGCGCGCCAACTACTTCGTGGTGATGGAAAGAAACTCCACCGCCCTCAATAAGTGCTCGTGTCTTTGGTTTTCCAATATCGTGTAATAAAGAGGCAAGACGAATAACAAGGTTGGGTCCATCAAGGCGATCTTCAAGTGCAATGGCTTGCTCGAGCACTGTTAGTGAGTGTTCGTAAACATCTTTGTGGTGATGGTGTTCGTCAATTTCTAATTGAAGCTTTGGAATTTCTGGCAACACAAGATCTGCAAGGCCTGTCTCAACAAGAATTGTTATTCCTATGCGCGGGTTCTTTGACATGAGCGTTTTAACAAACTCATCTCGCACGCGTTCTGCTGAAATAATTGAAATGCGTTCTGCCATTGATTTCATTGCAGATAAAACATCTGGTGCGATTTCAAACTCTAATTGGCTAGCAAAACGCGCAGCACGCATCATGCGAAGTGGGTCATCAGAAAATGATTGTTCGGCGCTACTTGGAGTGCGAAGTAACTTTTTTGCTAAATCTTCTAAACCTAGGAATGGATCAAGAAACTCAGGTTTCTCTGTTGTGAGTTCAAGCGCCATTGCATTAATGGTGAAGTCGCGCCTGGATAAATCACCGTGAATATCTTTTCCGTATTGCACATCTGGTTTACGACTTGTTGGATCATATGTTTCGCTGCGATACGTAGTTACTTCAACAGTTGTGTCGCCACGTTTTCCTGCAACAGTTCCAAATTCAATTCCAGTTTCCCAAATGTTTTCGGCCCACTTAGAAAGTATTTTCTTAGTTTCTTGTGGGTGCGCATTTGTTGTGAAATCTAAATCATTACCAAGTCGACCAAGAATTGCATCTCGCACTGGTCCGCCAACTAAGGCCAATGTAAAACCTTCTGCTTTAAAGGCAGCAGCAAGTGAGCTGGCTAGTGGTGCGCGTTCGATCAGAGAACGGATAGCAAGTTCTCCTGCGGCGCCAAGTGCTGTACTCACAATAAGTAAGGTTAGAGCAGTAGCCTTCTTCCATGATCCCGGCACCTGGTGCGGGCAGCGAAGGTACGAAGAAAAAGCGGAAGCGCAGACGCCCCGCCAATCGCGCCCCACAAACTTCAACTTCTGGCACGACCCCAACTCCGAGTAAAAAACCTGCGCGCCCATACGCCAAACGAGTTGATGAAGTCAGCGCTGGCGGACTTGTAATAGATAAGAGTGGATTGCAAGGCTTATTAATTGGTCGTCGCGATCAGAAAGATCCAGAAGGTAAAAAACTTCTGTGGTCATTGCCAAAGGGGCATATTGAAGAGGGTGAGACTCCTGAGCAAGCCGCAATTCGCGAAGTTGCTGAAGAAACTGGAATTAATTCACAAATCACTCAATCACTCGGTGTAATTGATTTTTGGTTTATGGCTGGTGGAAAAAGAATTCACAAAACTGTGCACCACTTTATATTTAAGGAAACCGGTGGATTGCTTGCTGCCCAAGAGAGCGAAGTAGATGAAGTTGGCTGGTTCCCACTCGCCGACATCGTTGGTTTGTTGGCTTATCCCGATGAGAAAAAACTTATTGCTAAAAACTCTGGGTTGTTGGCATGAAGAAATTATTTCTCTTTGCGCTAATTAGCCTATTTGTACTTCCATCTGCAGCCCACGCTGAAAGTCGCGAAGTACAAATAACTGACACCATGCATAGAAATTTTGATGGAACATTTAGAAATGATGATTTAGCAAAAGAAATCGCTGTCGGTGGACGGCTCTGGAGTTTGATTTTTTCTACAGATCTCACACCACGCATTTGGGTGATTGATGCCGCACTCATTGAAGACATCACCGCGATGACAGAACCTTATGAATTGCGAGATGGCACGAAAATTGACGCATCTATCGACGCTGTTGCATATTTGGCTCAACTTAAAAAAGTTGCAACGAATGCCCAGGTTGTTGCGTTGCCTTATGGAAACCCTGATCCGCAATTAGCGCGAGAGTTAGCATCTAGTGAACTTAATTATTATTACAAGACCGCTCAAACTCGATTAGCAACCGCACTCGGTCGCCCGGTTCGAAGTGAACCGCTAGCTGCCTGGAGCAAAGGTCGCACGTACTTCTCAGAAGAGTTGCGCAATCGTTATGCGACCAATCGCAAAGCAATTACAGCCCTATCAACAGTTGTGGACCCTGCTGAATTGGCAGATATTCGCGCACAACTTGGTCGATTGATGTCACCTTTATTAAGTAGAGCAGATCGCACTTATTTTTCATTTAACGCATCACAAGAAGTGTATAAATATAAGGAGCGGTTAAAAATCTTTCCTGGTAAATACCAACTAACTTCTGCAAAGAGTAAGTTGCCTATTACTTTGGCAAATGGATACAACTCTGTTGTTAAAGTAAATCTGAATTTATATCCTGGTTCTTCGCGTATTAGCGTGGATGATGTGAAAGAAATTGTTTTAGAACCTAATTCAAAGACACAGATTTCAGTACCTATAGAAGTATTCGCGCCTGGCCAGACGTTTATCACCGCTCAATTCGTAAGTGCTGATGGACGAGCAATTGCCGATCCTGCTGACTTATCTTTAAATCTGACAGTTATTGATTCTCGTGTTGCTTGGTTTACTACAGGGGCGGCAGTACTTTTGTTCTTGGCCGCGATCACCCAGAGTGTGCGACGAGTGCGGAGGGCGCGTAAGTGAAACAACACGAACTCTTCCGCGCATCTAGCGTGATGGCTATTGGCACAATCATTTCTCGCATTACTGGCTTTATCGGTGGCGTAATCATGATTGCAACGCTTGGCACCGCGTTGCTTGCAGATGCTTTCAATGTTGCAAACACAATGCCAAATATTTTGTATAACTTATTAGTTGGTGGAGCACTCACTGCAATTTTCGTTCCACAACTAGTGCGCGCATTTGATGACGCTGATGGTGGACATCTCTTTGCGTCTCGCCTTGTTACAACCATTAGTGGAATTTTGCTTGTGCTAGTAATTATCGGCGTAATCTTTGCTCCACAACTTGTTTATATATACGCACCAAGTTTTTCTACGCCTGGCTTTGAAACAGAGCGTGAAATTGCAATTGCGTTCACTCGTTATTGCTTGCCGCAAATCTTTTTCTTAGGTTTGTTCACAATGCTCGGACAGGTTGCCAATGCGCGCGGATCTTTTGCTCCGTTGATGTGGGCGCCAATAGCCAATAACCTCGTAGTTATCGTTGTTTTCTCCGCATTTTTAATTAAGTGGCCAAGTGTGAATGTTGATTCGATTACATCCACTCAAATTCAGATCCTTGGCTGGGGAACAACTGCTGGAATTATTGTTCAGGCGCTCATCCTTATTCCTGTTGTAAAACGATCAGGTATAAAGATTCGACCAAAGTGGGGAGTTGCTGGTTTAGGTAAATCATTCTCACTTGCTGGCTGGACTCTTGTTTATGTCTTGATCTCACAGATTGGTTACTTAATCACTGTAAACGTTGCAACGACTGCAGCTGTTGATAGTGCAAAAGCTGGAATAACAACAGGTGTTGGTTTCACGCCATTTAAGAATGCTTATCTCATTATGTTGTTGCCTTATTCGATTGTGACAATTTCAATTGTGACAGCTCTCTTGCCTCATATGTCTAAGTTGGCAATTAACAAAAAGGTCGAAGACGTTAAAGAGCAGTTATTGCGCGCCATTAAAACAGTTGCTGTTTTAACAATTCCAAGCTCAGTAGCCTTCTTGCTCTTTGGTCCGCTTATTACTGAAGTTCTCTTCTTTGGAATTGATAAAAATGATGGCATTTATATTGGCTATGTCTTATCCGCCCTCAGTCTTGGTTTAGTGGCTTTCTCAATTAACTTAGTTCTTATCCGTGGATTTAACGCTTTTGAAGATACTCGCACACAAGTGTGGTCGATTTTAATAATCAACATTATTTCCGTTGCTCTCTCCTATTTGTTTTTAGCGGTTCTACCAAGTGATTGGGTAACTGTTGGTTTAGGTTTTGCTTTCTCTGTAAGTTATTTGATTGGCTTATTTATAACGCTTCGTTTATTGAAAAAACATACGGGGACAATTCATGTCCGTGAATTCATTGGTCAACATGGACGATTACTGTTAGCCGCACTCATTGCAATGTTGCCAATTTTTGCAATTTCACAATATTTTGGATGGGTTGGTTCAGATCAATCTTCATTGATTCGAGCTAGCGAACTTCTCTTTGTTATTGTTGCTGGAGCCCTAGGTTATTTCTTTGCTGCAAAGGCTTTGCGAATAAGTGAAGTGAGCGGAATTACTGCGCTGATTCTGCGCCGTAACAAGGTAGAGGAATAAACAGGCTTAAACTGGGGTTATGGTGAACACATGAGCGAAAAAATCCACGAAGTAGTAATTGTTGGATCTGGTCCAGCTGGTTACACCGCTGCGATTTATGCTGCGCGCGCGCAATTAGAGCCTGTTATGTATGAGGGCTCAGTAACAGCTGGCGGCGCACTCATGAACACAACTGAAGTTGAAAACTTTCCTGGATTCACCGATGGAATCATGGGTCCAGATTTAATGGATTCAATGCGCAAACAAGCAGCACGTTTTGGTACAAAGTTAATTACAGATGACATTATTGAAATGGATTTAAAAGGTCCAGTTAAAACTTTAAAAGATGGATCAGGAAACGTTCTTAAATCTAAATCTGTAATCCTTGCCATGGGTTCTGCGTATCGCGAAATTGGATTGGAAAACGAAAAGCGTTTATCTGGTCGCGGAGTTTCGTGGTGTGCAACCTGCGACGGTTTCTTCTTCCGTGATCAAGAGATTGCAGTTGTGGGTGGCGGAGACTCTGCTGTTGAAGAAGCAACATTTTTAACAAAGTTTGCAAGCAAGGTGACTCTTATTCACCGTCGTGATTCATTACGCGCATCAAAGATTATGGCCGATCGCGCAAAAGCTAATCCGAAGATCGAATTCTTATGGAACACAGAAGTTACTGATGTTTTAGGCGAAGCAAAAATGGAGGCTCTGGAATTAAAGAACACAGTTACTGGCGCAGTAACAAAGCGAGATTTCGGTGCACTATTTGTTGCAATTGGTCATATTCCGCGCAGTGAATTAATCACAACCCAAGTTTCATTAGATACCGAAGGCTATGTAAAGGTTGAAGGTCGTTCGACTAAGACAAACATTGAAGGCGTATTTGCATGCGGAGATCTAGTCGATCACACCTATCGCCAAGCGATTACAGCTGCTGGCTCTGGTTGTCAGGCTGCACTCGATGCTGAAAAATTTCTTTCACACTAGTAAAGTTCCATACAGAATCCACCAAAGGGGAAGCCATGAGCGCAGCAATTTCAGTCACAGCAGCAACATTCGATGAAGTCGTTCTTAAGAGCAGCACGCCTGTTCTAGTTGATTTCTGGGCTGAATGGTGTGGACCATGCCGCGCAGTTGCTCCAATCCTTGATGAGATTGCTGCAGAACATGGCGATAAGTTAAAGATTGTAAAACTTAATACAGATGAAGAGTCTGCTATCGCAATTAAATATGGCGTGACATCAATTCCGATGTTAAATGTTTATGTAAACGGCGAAGTTGTAAAGACAATTATTGGTGCAAAGCCAAAGCCAGCACTTCTTAAAGAACTCGAAAGCTTTATCTCTTAAATTATGAAAGAGCTCTCTGAAGAAGAGATCCGCTCTTTTCAACAATCGCGCGGGTTAACAGTTACGGGCATCATTAATGATGTCACTGCTCGCGCGCTCGAAGAAGCTCGCTGGAAATTAGGCGATCGCTCTTTATATCTGCAAGAAGCACCATTGATGCGCGGTGATGATGTTGCTGCGTTGCAATCGCGATTAACTGAGATGGGTTTTGATTGCGGGCGAGTAGATGGAATTTATGGCGAATTAACAGCTGGTGCAGTTAAAGAGTTTCAAAAATCAGTTGGTATTGCAGTAGATGGAAAGTGTGGCCCCGCAACCGTTATTGGATTAATTAGATTAACAAAGATTGTCTCCGGTGGTGCGCCATCACAACTTCGTGAAAACGCATCACAGAAAAATCGTGGTCCAGCCCTTGCAAATAAAGTAATTGTTTTAGATCCAAGTTTGGGTGGAAAAGATCAGGGCAATGTTGCAAATAACATTATTGAATCTGAAATTGTTTATGACATCGCACAACGTGTTGAAGGTCGTCTCTTAGCACTCGGTGCAAGCGTTTTTCTTACTCGTGGTGCTAATAACTGCCCAACTGAAGCGGAGCGAATTACATTTTCTAATCAACGCGAAGCTGATCTCATGGTTTCACTTCACGTTGATTCACATCCGAATCCTGATGCTCATGGGGTTGCAACGTATTTTTATGGAAGTGATGCGCACGGAATCCACTCAATCGTCGGTGAACGATTTGCATCCCTTGTGCAGCGTGAAATATGTGCGCGCACCGATTTACTTAATTGCCGCACACATGCAATGACATGGGATCTGCTGCGACTAACAAAAGCGCCTGCAGTCCGTATTGATCTTGGCTATGCCAGCAATCCTGGAGATGCCAGCCGTTTAGCCCGTCCTGATTTTCGCGATGTGATTGCCGAATCTTTACTTATTGCAATTCAACGTCTTTATTTATCAACTGAAGATGATGCAAAAACAGGCACTCTTCGTATCTCTGACTTACGTAGCGCAGGTCTTCGCCGCTGACGGCAAACCCGCCACCTGTGGGATGATTGGCGGATGAGCGAAATCTCAACACGTCACCAAACTGGTGCGCCGCAGAATCTCGAGCAACGTTTCGCTGCTCGCGCTGCAGGTATGCAACCAAGTGAGATTCGCGCGCTCTTCGCTGTTGCATCACGACCAGAAATTGTTTCTCTCGCTGGCGGAATGCCAAATCTTTCTGCGCTACCAATGAAGATGATGGCAAGTGTTGTTAATGATTTGATTTTAACTAACGGAACAGAAGCGCTTCAGTATGGAAGTGGACAAGGTCATCCAAAGCTGCGCGAACAGATCTGCGAAGTTATGGCCCTCGAAGGAATTCGTGCACACCCAGAAGATGTTGTTGTAACAACTGGTTCTCAGCAAGCACTTGATCTAATTTCTCGTATTTTTATTGATCCGGGCGATGTCGTCTTGGTTGAAGCTCCTTCATATGTTGGCGCCCTCGGCACATTCCATCAATATCAAGCATCTGTTGTGCACGTTGCGATGGATAACGACGGAATGATTCCTGATGCGTTGCGCAATGCAATTAAAACAACTCGCGCTGCTGGTCGCAAAATTAAGTTCTTGTATTTAATTCCTAATTACCAAAACCCAACTGGTGTTTTGTTGCCAGCAGATCGCCGCACGGAAATTCTTGATATCTGCCGCGAAGAAGAAATATTCGTTGTTGAAGATAATCCATACGGGTTACTCGGTTTTGATCGCCCAAGTCCCAATGCAATGCGCGCTGAAGATAGTGAAAATGTTATTTACTTAGGATCTTTTTCAAAGACAATCGCATCTGGCCTGCGTGTTGGTTGGGCGCTTGTTCCGCCATCACTTAAAGACAAGTTAGTTATTGCAAGTGAGTCTTCTATCTTGTGTCCATCTAATTTTTCTCAGATGACAATCTCTAATTACTTGGCCGATCAACCATGGCGCGATCAGATTGCTTCATTTTGCGAGCTATACAAGGTTCGTCGTGATGCAATGTTGCAGGCACTTGAAGAGCATTTCCCAGCATCGGCAACATGGACAAAACCTGGTGGCGGTTTTTATGTCTGGGTTAACTTGCCACCTGAAATTGATACGAAGTTGCTTGTGCCAAAAGCGATTGTTGCAAAGGTTGCATACGTTCCGGGAACCGCGTTTTACGCAGATGGACTTGGTTCGTGGCAGTTGCGTTTATCTTTCTGTCACCCAACACCTGAGCGAATTCATCAAGGTGTTGCAGCACTCGGCGGTGTAATTAAGCAAGAGATCGAACGCCGCGGCGGAAATAAACTTAACTAACCCTCTATTTTCTTAACAATTCTGGCCAGGTCGGCATAGCCCGAAAACTCAATTGAAATCTCGCCCTTTGTCTTTCCGCCTTTAATTTTTACGCGTGTATCTAGGTGATCACCCAAACGTTCTGCAATTTCATTTACTTCAGGTGATGTGCCGCCTGATTTCTTCTTTGTCTTGCTAGCAGCCTTTGGAGATGTAGCAGCAATAATCTCTTCAACGGCGCGGACACTTAATCCTTCAGCAACAATGCGCTTTGCTAAGCGATCAATCTCTGCCTCGTTTTCTAACCCAAGGAGTGCGCGTGCGTGGCCCGCACTGATGATTCCTGAAGCCACTCTGCTTTGAACACTTGCTGGCAAGTTAAGTAAGCGCATTGTGTTTGAAATAAGTGGGCGAGAGCGACCAAGTTTTTGTGCAAGCTCGTCGTGTGTGCAATTAAAGTCTTGAAGTAATTGTGTGTACGCAGCTGCTTCTTCAAGTGGATTGAGTTGGCTGCGGTGAATGTTTTCAATGAGCGCTTCGCGTAGTAATTCATTATCTGGTGTCTGGCGAATGATTACGGGAATACTTCGTAGACCGGCTAATTTTGCTGCGCGAAAACGTCGCTCTCCCATAATTAATTCATAACGACCTGGAGAAGTCTGACGAACAACTGGTGGTTGCAGAATTCCTATTTCTTTAATGGATGCAACGAGTTCTGCCATTGCTTCTTCATTAAAGACGGTGCGAGGTTGTTTTGGGTTTGGGGAAATTGAATCGACAGAGACTTCGTTTTGTTGCGCAACTTCATTTCCACCAACAGTAAGTGATGTTGGAATTAACGCATCTAAGTTTGTACCTAGTCCCCCGCGTTTTGCCATCATGCAATCTCACCACTTTGTTTTAACTTATAATTAATACTTACAACATTTGAATCAAAAGCTTTTCCGCGATCTGCAACTTCGCGTGCAACTTGCATGTAAGCGAGTGCACCGGGAGATGTTGGGTCATAGGTCATCACTGTCTGTCCATAGGAAGGTGCTTCGGATACGCGCACAGCACGTGGAATTGGAATATCAATTAACTCATTTGGAAAGTGTGAGCGAACACTTGCTGCAACATCATTTGCAAGACGTGTGCGACTATCAAACATTGTTAAGAGAATTGTTGAGAGTTCTAATGTTGAATTCAAACGTTTTTTAACAACGTTATAAGTTTCTAATAATTGTGTTAGCCCTTCGAGTGCGTAGTACTCACATTGAATTGGAATCATTAATTCTTTTGCAGCAGCAAATGCGTTAACAGTTAATAGACCAAGACTTGGTGGGCAATCAATAAAGATATAGTCATACGGATTGCCTTCTTTAATCTTTATATTTACTAACTCATCGATTGCTTCTTTTAATCGCAATTCGCGTGCAACCATTGAAACTAAATTAATTTCTGCTTGTGCCAATCCTGTATTTGATGAGATGCAATCAAGGGAAGGAAAGCCAGCTACTTTTTGAACAACGGAGGCAACATCAGTTGTGCCCATTAATACTTCATAAATTCCAGCGTTATCACGGTGTTCAACACCGAGTGCTGTAGATGCGTTTCCTTGTGGATCTAGATCAATGACAAGGACGCGCAATCCGCCCATAGAGAGAGCTGCTGCGATATTGACCGTTGTGGTGGTTTTGCCAACCCCGCCTTTTTGATTGGCCACTGTGAAGATCCGAAGGTGCTCGGGTTTGGCCATTGGCTCTTTTAGGCGGCGGACGCCGATGACCTGCTTTGTTTCACGTGAATCATCGGGCATGCGCGTAGTTAAGCACCTTTGAGTACCTCAACTATTCGAGCGGCCTCTATGCCCTCTAAAGAAATTTCATGAAGGCGCGCACCAGGCACGGTAGCCATCTCGGCAGCGGCATTTTCGCCCTTCATTGCGAGCAAGGACCCCCCAGGTTTAATGAGGTGCCAGGAGATCTTCTTCAATTTTTCTAGCGGAGCCACGGCTCGAGCGGTTACATAATCCGCGCTCTTCTTCACGCTCTGGGCTTGGC
>Ga0214168_1000636_pt1 | contig 14155 bp, 36 predicted proteins | sample LakMenepilimnion_FD_153002 | JGI IMG/M metagenome (GOLD analysis project Ga0214168, IMG submission 153002) | Freshwater microbial communities from Lake Mendota, WI - Practice 29OCT2010 epilimnion v4 | ecosystem: Environmental > Aquatic > Freshwater > Lake > Epilimnion/Euphotic zone | place: Lake...
TTTGACATTATTTCCTCCGATTACCAACTATTTTCAGTTATTTCTCTATGACATTCCGCGATAATTAACCTAGCAAACTGCTCTAAATCGTTTAATGTCAAATATCCGCGTTCTTGATAAGAGGGATGCATCCAGTTATCATCCCCAGTTTCTACCCATCCGGCTTGTTCAGCTAATTCTTTAATTTTCTGATTCATCAAGCAAACCATAATGTTTTTTAACTTCTTGTTCGATAGTTCTAGCAACACTTGTTCCTGCTTCATATCGCACTTCGTCTAAAACAAAACACAAAACATCTTCGATAACCAGCTTAACCAAAGAACTTAATTCGTCGTCAAAATCTGCATCATCAGTTAATGATGTATCCCATACTTCAATCAATTCTAATATTTTTTTATTCATTTGATATAACTCCAACTTAACGGTTGGTGAATTAACCGCTATTTTCATTCGTTCTAAATCGTAATTAAATGTTTCTGTCATAATAATTTTTCAACGTGACCAACTTCATAAATTTCAATACTTTTTATTGTATGAAAACCATATTCGGTTACAGGAAGAAAATCCCAAAATATATCAAGAACTTCTTCGTCGTGATCAACCGTTTCCTTGTCTACATATACATCATATGCATGTTCACCATCATCGCAATTTTCGTTATAATTGAAATTATGATAGCTTGAATTAGATTTAATCTTTTGAATTAAAGGCATTATAATCGCTAATGTTTCGTCGGTGATTGCAGTAAAATTACTTGCATAATCACCATCATTCATGTCTACTTTTACTAACATATAATTTGCCATTTCTCGATCCTATTAGTACGTTAATCCCAATGCTTTTCTACCAGGAGTTAAATAATCTTTTTCTTTTAAAGTTTTATAAGTGTGACAACATCCACATAAAGTTTGTAAATTTTCCCCTGCATTATTTGAAGGATTTCCATCTATATGATCAACTTCTAATTGACTAGATAACATAATAGTGGTAGTGCAACGAAAACCCAATCTACTATCAACATTTTCGCAATATGTTTTTAATGCCCAACGGTATGGATGTAATGCATTTCTACGTTCCAGAGCATTAGCGTATCCTTCATTAACGGCTAACTCTTCTTTTTTAAATGTGGCATATTCAGCATAATTTTGAAAACCATTTTCAATTGCTAATTGTTCGTTTAAAACTGCGCGATATTCAGCATAATTTTGAAAACCATTTTCAATTGCTAATTGTTCGTTTAATGCGTTTCTGCGATCTGCTGCTGATTTAAATCCGGTTTTCACGGCTAATTCTTCTTTTTTAAATGCAGCATATTCAGCATAATTTTCAAAACCAGCCTCAATGGCTAATTGTTCGTTTAAAACTGCACGATATTCAGCATAATTTTCAAAACCAGCCTCAATGGCATTTTCTTCTCGTTGCCGTTCCGCTATTTTATTATGATGAGATTTACAAAAGTTACGATAGATTGTGTTACCATTTCGCTGTTTACCAGCTGTTGCTCTATGATTTTCACAACCTTCTACTGTACATAATTTAGTCATTTTTCTCTCCTAGTTTACTGAACATTTTGCTGAATAACCTAATAAACCGTCCTGTAACTCACGCTCAATAGCAGGCTTATTTTTTTCTATGTAAAACTCACATTCCGCATATGTATCGAACTGATATGTAGTTACTTCTGGAGTTCCGTTCGCTATTTGCGCGGAAGTAAAATACATCATTAATGTTAACGCTGCACCCATTTTTATCTCTCCTAGTTAATTAGTATAACTTATTATACTCGACTGCATGCAGTATGTCAAGCACTTTGTTAAATTTTATTCATTTGGTATCGCAATTAAATGACAATGTTGCGTTCTAGGTAAATTCTTTTCGCATTCATTAATTAATGTATCGCGTTGATATACTAAATACCAAAATCCACAAATCATCAACAAAATCATTAATACAAAAGCATATGAAGCAATATTATTTTTCATTCGTCTATCTCAATAATTCTAACTTTGCGGTCTTTTGCCGCCTTTCTTGCTTTGTGTGCATTAATTGTTTCTCTAGCTGTATTTTCAAAACAGGTAGACGCATTGCCTGAGTCGTCAGATATTCCTACCCAAAACAAACCCCACAATTTATATTGCGGAAAATATTCTACAGAAAGTTCGCCGGAATAAATGTATTCCGGTTTTTCTAAAATTCTATATCTACTCACCTAAGTACGCCCAAAAGTTGTTATGAATAGACATTAAAGCATCGCTATTTAAATACATGGTACTTTCTTGATTTCTTGGATCGCTATGTAAACTTACTATTTGATTTGATACAGTTCTAATATCTAGGACATAAAATTTAATCCCGCCATCAGCAGTTAGTGGTTGTAAAATCATCGATGTTATTTTATCCGCTGCTAATATAATATCAGCGTCCTTGCATGGAATTCGTATTCTATTTTGACTCATAGCCTTTTTTCTCCAGTAATTCTAGGAATGTTTTTTTCTCGCAGCCGCCTAAACCGTCCATATCCTGACCAACTTGCCAAACGTTTACGTTTTTCCATAGGGCGATAACTAAGTTAAAATCATTTTGGTCTAATTCATATAATAACTTTTGGGCTTTCTTGATTACTCGGTCAGTTCGATTAAAAGAACCGCTCTTCCAGTCGCGTGTTTTGACCTTCATAGTCAAATTAATGGCATTAACTTGACACACGCTCAGGGCGATTACAGGACCGAAATCTTGGTAAAGTTCATTGTATATTCGTTGATGATTCATTTATATCTCCGGTTAATTAAGTATAAGTTATTATACTTTACGCAGTAAAGTTTGTCAAGCACTTTTTCTGCCAATTTTACTGACTAATTCTGCCTTGCTTGCTAATAGAAGATCTAACATATTTCTATAAGAAACTAATAATACATCATCGAATTCGCTGGGTTCGTCTAAAATTTTTTGTATAGATGCCATTAATTGTTCTTGCCGTTTATTGTGACGCTCTAGGTTAGCTTTTAAGCCTAAACTATTATCAGCAAAAAATTTCATTTAATTGTACCATTTTCCCGTTATTTTAAAGCATCAATTTGTTTTTGTAATTCTTGCTGCTTGCGCATCAATTTGTCTAATTCTTGTTGTTTTTCGTATTGTTCTTTTTTTCTAGCGTTGTTTTCTCTGGCTACATAATAATCGTACATACCCCTAATTCGTTCATTAAACTCATAGGCGTTTTCTAAACGAGAAATTACTATTTGTGTTGAACTATGATATCCATCAAGCACTTCTTCGCAACTAATCGTCAAATCAGTTGTGTTATGTATACGCTGCAATTCTTGTAACATTTTGATTAAGTTTTGTGAACTTATTTCCTCAATCTTTTCAAGCTCAACCCACTCATAACAAATGTTTTTTGTGTATTCTTTAAATGATTGTATCTGATTATTTACTATCATTTTCGCTCCATTTGTTACTTTTACCGTAAAATTTATTTAAATCTTGAATTTTTTTATCCATCATTTCTTTTGTAATTTGCGATTTTTGGTTTTGTTTATCTCGCTGTTTTATTTGATAGATATGCCAAGGCATAGCAATTAAACAATACAAATGTATCACAACAAACAAAAATGTATTCTCGATAAATTTATTTTTTATATTCATTTTTCCTTCCGCTATTTTGGAAACGCTTTCAGGACGGCACTGGGTTTTCGCCAGTAACTGTGGTCAGCAGTATGGTATCCCGACTAGTCCAGACCATAGGAACCACCCTACTCGCCAAACTATCGTTAAGCTGGAATCGGTCACCAGCAAAGCCGTCCTGAAAGCGTTTCGTTTAATTTAATTATGATTCATTATACCTTTTCTCTACGAGAAAAGCAAGCACTTTTTACTTAATTTTCTCGTAAATGTGATAACAATACACGACCTCGATTTCTGGTTCATCATAAATGTATTCAGTGGTAGGCGTTTGTGTACCTATATAATCACCCCATTTATGCCATCTCCAACCTCCCTCATTGGGTTGATTTTTTTTTGCTATCTTATGTAATAGGACAACAAATTCGCGCTCTGTGGACGTCAATTCAGGAATAACTTCAAGCAAATTATCAATTCCATCACAAACACCGTAATACCATGCAATGTCGTTTGATGGAAATTCAGGATCGCGCGAATAACCGCTATTTCTCCCTTCTAAGGCGTGTAACTGAAATGAATAATAACTTAGATAAACACCCTCTTGTAATTCAAGTTCTTGGATAATCGGGTTACTTTTTAACATTTTTCCTCCAAATTTATTCCGGCTCGAATCATTCTTTTTTGAGCCCACGAAAGGATTGCACATTTTTCCCAATACTGCGCTCCAGCGTCGTCTAACATTTTGTTAAACCTATCGAACGCTATTTTCTTTCCTTTCTTTGTATAGGCTGAAATAAACATACGGATAACATATTCAACATTATCACCTAACCATTCTTGACTTCTATCGCGTTTATTCATGTTTATTTAACGTGTCCGCAACGTTTCCAATCTGCATAAGTGGAATAATCATTAAATACAACATAATCACCAGCATTTGCGTTTACATGATGATTTAATATTTTTCTAACGATACCGTTAGGAAACGCCTGTTTTGCCGCATATCTAGTGTTAAAATAATTCATTTTTCATCTCTCCGGTTTCAATTAAATATGATTCATTATACCTTATCCGCTCGAACAAAGCAAGCACTTTATTAAATTTATAAATACTTTTTTTCTTCCATAAAAAAAGCTAGTCGCGGACTCTGACATCCCACTAGCACTAATCATTCTTTCTAGGAGTTACCTATGACCAGCACAAGTATATATTCAATCTACAAATTCACAAATAAAATAAATTCAAAATCGTATATCGGAAAAACAATCGATATTCCTACGCGATATTCTAAACATAAAAAAATTGCTGAATCTGGTTTAGGTTTTGCTATTCATAATGCAATAAGAAAATATGGTATCGATAATTTTACGTTTGAAATTATTTTTCAGGCAAACAATACCTTGATAACTGAAAAAACATTTACTGATATTTTTGAGAATTATTTTATAAAAGAATGTCGTTCACATGTTACCGAGCATGGTTATAACTTAACATGGGGTGGTGAAGGTTTTGATAAAGAGTCACAAAAATTCTACGCTGATAAACGAACTGCAGAGGGCAAGAATCCATTTTCAGGCGGAATGATACAATCTAAAAAACAACAAGAATTAGTTATGTTAGGCGAACATAATTTTCAGGGCAGTAAAATGAATGAATATATGTTATTAAATAATATTCATCCATCACAGAATTCTGAGAATTGTGAACGTATTTCTATTAGAGAAAAACAAAAGATTGCTAATGGAACACACGTATTTCAGTCAGAAAAATTTAAAAAGAATCAAAGTAAAATACAACACGAATTAGTCGCGTCTGGTAAACACCATTTGTTAAGTGGCGAAATACAATCTAAAAGCAATAAAACTAGATTAGAAAAAGGAGAACACCCATCGCAATTTAGGGTTTGTTGTTTATATTGTCAAAAAGAAACTGACTTACCAAATCATAAAAGATGGCACGGTTCAAACTGCAAAAAAGCAGGCGGGAGTTAACCCGCCCACCAATCTTATTTTAACATAACAGTTCGTGCCATTGGCTTCCAATCAGATTTATCCATTAGAAATAACGCGGCTAATTTTTCCATAGATCGTAGGCTAATTTCTTTCATTTTATCTAAATGTTCTTCCATAAATGTTAACAATTCTTGTTCTTCAGATTCAGTTAAACCTTTAGAACGTAACATACCATCACGAACAGTTAACTTAATTTTTGCCATTACTTCACGTTTGGTTTTAATTTTTAAATCTAACACCAATGAACGCGATTCTAATGCTGATAAATGAGCTGAATTTTTGTTATTACCAGCGGCTAATTCTGAGAAGTTTAAATTGGTTAGGAAAATAACATTTCCTTGGTAATCGAAATAACGAGGAATTTCTTCGCCGTCTTGATCGGTAAATTGTTTTTCTGAACCCCATGATACCATACGAGTGTCTTTTAATTCTAAAGCCGCTTTTAGAATATTTAATGCAGTTTCATCAGCGAAAATTGAATCAACGTCGTCTAATACAACAGTTTGTCCAGCCGCGCGATTTTCCCACAACAAACGGAACAAATGGGTAGCTTTAATGTAACCGCGATGAAACACATAACCATAATCGCCGCTGTTAATTTCAACTAGGATTCTATTCACTTCATACGATTTACCCAAACCTGGAGCGCCAGCAACGATTAAGGAGTTAACTTTATTTTCTGCTACTGCGCCAACCAATTTATCTAAAGTAACATAAGTCTCGCGGATACGTTTATCTAATTCGCTATCAGACTCAACAGGAGCAGCAGGAGCGGTCGCTACGCCAGTGATTTCTAAGTCAGCAGAGAATTTGAACACGCCACGACCAACGCTATTTGACATGTTGATAATATGGTTTGGCCATTTAGCACCAGTGGTTTGGCAAACTTCCTGAGCTTGTTTACGAGTAATGGTACCAGTTTCAACGATTGAAGGAAAAGCAGTTACAGCAGCAGTTTCGAAATTTAACATTTTTTATATCTCCGAGTAATTAGTATGATTCATTATAACTTATTGATCCGAACAAAGCAAGCACTTTTTTATCGGAGATTTACATATTTTTGTACCAGCGAATAGATTGGTACACGTCTTCAACGTCTAAGTCAAATTCTTTAGCGATTTCGTCTAAGGTTAAACCGCTTAGGAACAATTCATACATATCTTGTTGTAATTCTTTCATTTTTCTCTCCAGTAGGCGTTTCGCCGTTTTTTATTTAATTATGTATCGCTAGATAGCTCATTATAAACTATTGTTCCGAGGAAAGCAAGCACTTTTTTATCGGAGATTTACTTATTCATCAATTCACGGATTGATTCATACACTTCAGTTACACTTAATCCGAAATAAACTGCGATTTTGTCTAAAGTCCAACCGCTTAGGAACAATTCATACATATCTTGTTGTAATTTTTTCTTCATTTCATCTCTCCGTTTCATTAAGTATGATTCATTATACCGCATTGTTCCGAGGAAAGCAAGCACTTTATTATGCTAACACAACACTTTCATCAATCATATCTACGATAGATAAGTGCGCGCCAACCCACATATCAATATCAGCATCGATGGTTTTGTTGTAACCACCCATATACATGAATTCGTGGTTACCATTAACAGTGGCATAATATGGATCGCAAGGCACATTAGCCACGAACTGGATCAAGCCCATTGCTTCGGCTTTGGCGATTAGGTTTTCAGCTTTCATTTCGTTCTCCTTTATTAAGTATGATTCATTATACCTTATTGTTCCGAGGAAAGCAAGCACTTTATTCCACATTTCCCACTGTAAAGTAGGCGTTTGGCGAATACATATTTGATTCCGACATTTCATTACCCACAGCACCACGACCATAGGCAACCTGATAAGCACCCATTGAGTCGTCGTATTTGTCCTCTACGCGATCGATAACGATCATAGGACCAATGGTAGATTCACCGATTGAACCGATGCTTTGGTCGTCGACTACAAACTGAGTTTTTGTAACGAAAGTGAGTTTGAAGCCAGCATTTATGAACCGTTTGGCATCAGATGCTTTGCGATAGACTTTGTTGATGTCTACTGAGTTAACCACAGGATATACACGGGCAAGCGCCAGTTCCTCTGGGGTTGCGATTGCCGCGAAAGCAGCAGAAGGAATGAAAGTATAGATAGTTTGAGTTTCGAATTTAGACATTTTTTTCTCTCCGGTTTTTTATTAAGTATGAGTTATTATAATCGATTCGTGGGAATTAAGCAAGCACTTTTTTTGATTTATTTCCGACTAATTTTTGAATTGCTCTGAGGTTTTTGAGCAGGTAGGCATTTCTTTGGATTTTAGCTTGGTTAGACATTTCTCTCTCCTTTATTAAGTATGATTCATTATACCTAATTCAGAGAGAGAAAGCAAGCACTTTCGGAGGGATTCGGAGAATTTATTTAAATTTATTTCGGAGGAATTTATACAGCAGCTACAGCATCTGGCACTACATCGTTTACAATTACTCTGTTAATCTGTTTAGAGGACACCACCTCGCTTGTCACCCCATTTTGACCAGCGATAGATATCATAACCTCATTACCTTCTTTCCATCGGTCCAGGATCAAACGGGGAGCAGTTTTGCCCGATAATACAACTCTGTTACCAACACGCAATTCATTTACATCAATCATGTTTATCTCCTATGCAAATACAACAAAGCCTGATTTATCTTTTTTCGCAGGTCCTTTGGCTTTTAAGCCTACCACAACTCCGCGAGGATCGTTAATGCGGATATCAGTATCGTCCCCAGACACCACTGGAAGACCAAGGTAAGTCTCTGGCAACTTATCGAATACAACTGCCACGTTCAAACCATTACGGATCGCTGCGGACACGTCACGATCGTTGGATTCTTTTCTTGAGAAAGTCAAGTGATAATTATCAGGCACAGTACGACCAGCGATAGCAGTATAGTCGTAGAATTGAACGTCAGGAAACAATTCAAATATGTTTCTGGCGCCTTCTACGCGAATTTTCTCCCAGGCGATATCGCTGGTACCATTGGGGCGCACAAGAAGTTTTAATCCTTCTTTGTCGGCTTTCTTCTTAGCTGATTTAATTTCTTTCACTAATTGTAACATGAAATTAAATCTATCTTCGAAGAACATTTTGGTACGGTTGATTCGCGCTTGTTGAACGTTAGAGAAAGCACCCATGCCCGCTTTGTTAAGGCATGCCGCAGCACAGCCAGCAGATGCTTTGGGGCAGGTTTGAAAGCCTGAGATTAGGCTTGGGGCAAGGTGCAGGATATAGGTTTTGTAACCATATTTTTCACCTTTCATGGTTTTAGTATTCGCTGTAGATAATAAAGCCATTTTCGTCTCTCCGATTTATTAAGTATGAGTTATTATAATTGATTTGTTATAGGTTGTCAAGCACTTTTGTAAATTTATCTACGGTATAATACGATCGATTAAATAATTTCTTTGCATATTATTCCCCTTCTACCACAACGCCATAGTCGCCTTCGTCTTCAGTTTTCCATGAGGTACCATTATATCTCACGAATTTATCACCACACTCTGTGGCGAACTCACATGCCTCATACGCAGTTTCAAATACAAATTCTTGATTTTTCATTTTCATCTCCGGTTTCAATTAAGTATGAGTTATTATAATCGATTGGTGCGAATTAATCAAGCACTTTTTTTAACAACAGGAACTGTCATCCAACCCATAGGTTTTCCGCTGAACGTTTCGCCTACATAAATTTGTCCTACTCTTAAACCGTCTGAATCTAGCAATTCCCAGCAAGGACCAGCTTTGCGTAATCTTAGAACCAATTCGTGGTTTTCACCAGCAGCCATCCATTTATCTAAATTTGTAAATTGTTTTAATTTATACATTTTCATCTCTCCGGTTTGTTTCTTTTTTATTAAGTATGAGTTATTATACCTTAGTGTTCCGAAAGTGTCAAGCACTTTCTAATTGTTTTTCTAATTTTTTTCTAGCAGCTTTGGTGATAGTTGAATACCACACTGGTCTTTCATAACGACCATCGGTGTTACGATACACAGAAATCAAGTAGAAATCCTCTGTTACGAAACGAGCAGTTTCACCGTAGGATAGGTTCAAGCCTAATGGCCATTTATCGTTTAAGTCTTCAGCATCAAGAGCCGCACGTAAAGTTTCAAACCAATTTTGTTTAGACATTTTCTTCTCTCCTTATTAAGTATGATTCATTATACCTTAACTGTTATAACAAAGCAAGCACTTTATCGGAAAAAAAGATAAAAAAAAAAACCCCAACCATTTCTAGTTGGGGTTCAGAATACCTTCCGGAGAGAAGTGTATTTGGTTGGGGTGGTAGGTAACCAAGGGAGAGAGTCTCAGTTACCTACCAATTGTCCGGAGAGACAATGTTAAAAGAGTAAGCGATTAAACCGGAGAGAGGTGATTTAATCGCTTACAAGACACCGGAGAGCGTCAATTAATTGTTGGACTCAATGACCGGATTTGAACCGACACCTCAAGGTTTTGCAGACCTGCATACTGACCGTTATACGACATTGAGTTAATATTTGGTGGAGAATCCTGGCTACGATCCAGGTTGCCATAAAAGGCACGAATTTACAGTCCGCTGCAGTCACCGATGCTGCTCATTCTCCAAATTTTTAGTATAACTTATTATAATCTATTGAACATAATAAGTCAAGCACTTTGTTAAAATATATATTCCGCTATCTCTTATACAGCCGTTTCGAACCGACTTTGTACAGGTGTAGCCTATAGGGTGCACGCCCAGAATATATATTTTAACAAAGTGCTCACATTAAAGCAAGCACTTTTATATAGGTTAGAACGAAATAGAACGCTCTACATTTAAGCGATAATCGCAACCATCATCACCTTCTTCATATTCTTCTAAGATATCTTCTACTTCCTCACCGATACGTACACGCTCGGCTGCTAAGCCTAATTCCGTGGCTTTGTCGAATACACCGTTGAATAAATCAACAACGGGATAACCATCATACCATTTAACGTGACTAGCATAGAAGAAAAACTCACCAGTTTCATCATCCCAGATATTTCGGATACTATCATTAACACTAGCATCAACCAAATACTGTAAATTATCAAGCGCCATGGCGCTAAAATTAGCAACTTCAGCATCGTAATAGGTTTTCAACTCAACCAATTTTTCTTTGTCGCCATAAGCAGTAATTGCAACATCAGAACGGTATCCCACAATATTTCTCCAGTAATTTAGTATGATTCATTATAACTTATTGTTAATTATTTGTCAAGCACTTTTTATAAACAAATATCCGCCAATTTCACATTTACAAATAACAATAGGCGATTCACAAACCTCGCATTTAATCATATACAGTTTCATTACTGTCTCCGTTTCATTTAATATGTATCGCTAGATAGCTCATTATAACTTATTAACAGCATTTAGTCAAGCACTTTTAATTCTTTTTGTAATAAAGTTTTTAACCAAGAACGAACGCTGGATCCATCTTCTTTAGTGTATTTTGAGTTATTAAAATGGAAATCATTTTTTCTGCGATATAATGCTTTTTTCATTTCTATCTCCGGTTTATTAAGTATGATTCATTATAACTTATTAACAACATTTAGTCAAGCACTTTATTATAAATCAGAAAACGCATCACGCGATTGTTCAACTTCATTTTCGAACCCAATGTTATCTGAGATTTCTTGATAACGTTCATTAACATCAAAGTTAATCCATTCTTCAACAAACGAAGAGGATACGCCACCCAAAGCATTTTTAATTTCATTAACAATTGAATCAGGTAAATCGATTGTAATTTTCATTTCTATCTCCGGTTTATTAAGTATGATTCATTATAACTTAATACAACTCAATTGTCAAGCACTTTATTCAACTGATTCTGTTATATACATACGATTTAATTCAGCCATTTTTTCTAACTCAGGTAACTCCGCAGCATACTCTTCTTCAGTTTCATAAGCGCATACAAACTCGGCACCTTTACCATCTTCAAAAAATACGTTAATCATTTAGTTCTCTCCAGTAATTTAGTATGATTCATTATAACTTAATACAACTCAATTGTCAAGCACTTTATTAAACAGAGGTGTTCCTCTAGGACAAGCAAGGGACTCGAACCCTTTCGTTTCAGTAACAGTTTTCCGTGTCTTGTTTAGGACGCTGATCCGACGACCACACCTCTGTTTAATAACCTAACAACCAACCAGCAAACACCACGCTCATACCCAAACCCAACACAACAATTTGTAACCATTCAACCAATTTCATTTTATCTCTCCTTATTAAGTATGATTCATTATAACTTAATACAACTCAATTGTCAAACACTTTTTCCATTAATTTTAACATATCATCATATTCTTTTTGAATCTCTGGCTCATCACGAAACACATAACCGTTTTCGGCGGTATAACGCAAAGCAGAGAGGATTAGGTCTAACTCTTCACGTGTAAATTGCATAATCTTACCCCAATTGTTCAGAAAGCCAAGCAAGGATTTGTGTTTCAGTTGGAGCGTTTTCTTCACCCTCAACAAAATCCATAAAATCATTTTCGTACCAACGCTCAAAGCCACCCGACATTAACATGCTTAACACTTTTACAGCTACTTCTTCATTCATTTTCATCTCTCCTTATTAAGTATGATTCATTATACCTTAACTGTTAGAACAAAGCAAGCACTTTATTTAGCTGTGTTAAGAATAATATCTAACAACCATACCATGGGAAGTCCTAAGCAAAACCCTGCTACCATAGACTCAAACAACACACCAACACATTCTTTATAAGTCATCACCGTCTCCTAGAAACTAGCCATACCAAAAAATACCATCGCCGCAAAGGGTGACGCGCATAGGACGGTGTAAGTAACCAACTCCGCGAATAATTCTAAATCTTTCATTTCTCTCTCCGTTTCAGTCACTTCGTTAAGTATGATTCATTATACCTAAACTGTTCTAACAAAGCAAACACTTTTTTATTTTTATTTTAACAAAAAAGTGCTTGACTTTTTAATTATTTTTAAGCCACAATACGAATTTTATAACCTAACAACGCCTGAATTTCAGCTAAAGTTAAATCTTTAACATCGTCATAAACCGTCTGTTTTTCGTCCTTAGCGACGCGTTCGATAATTTCTAAGGCTTTAGCCCAACGATTAAACGTTTTAGGCGCCACGGTGCTTTTAAAGTAATTAAATGCCTGTTCACGTTTATCATAGTCAATTTTTTCATTTGTTAATAAGTATGGTTTAGGTGTTAAAATACGACCAAAATTCGGTGTTGAACCATTTTTGTGGTAATTTAATAACATAGCAGCCCACACGGTAGCATTAGCATCGGTTTCACCAAATGAAGTTAAATTAACTTTATATAAATCAAAGGTTTTGGTGTTATTTGTAATAATAGATTTTAATGCTTTTGTTTTAAGGTTAAAACCTACTTCAGATAAGGCGTTTTCGTAATTAGCTAAGTTCATTTCTCTCTCCGTTTTATTAAGTATGATTCATTATACCTTAGTGCTTACATTAAAGCAAGCACTTTTTTAAATTTATTCTTCTATTTTGATTACAAGTTAAAGTGCGAACTAAATCTAAAAGTATTTCGTATTCTTCGGAAACTCCTTTAGAATCATTAACTTGCTCAATAATTGCTAACGCGTCTTCAAGTTTAGCAATTGCAGATTTAATACGGTTTTCGTCATAGTTTGTCATTTTTCTCTCCGTTTCATTAAGTATGATTCATTATACCTTAGTCGGAACATTAAAGCAAGCACTTTTAGAAATAAATTTAAATTATTTTTTCGAACAAAGTGCTTGACTTTTTTGAATAATGAGAATTTAATTGGAGTAATCAGCCATCTCGTCGTCGGTGATATATTCAATTTCAACATGGGATAAGGCTTTGTTGGCTAAATCCTCAGCGACAGGCTCGATATAACTCCAGGCGATTTCAGACTCCCAGAGTAGTTCACCGTCACAATAGAGCTGAACCCAATTATCGGACTCCAGAGAGTTGGTAACGAATACATATTTAAGCATTAGACGCTCCAGAATTATCACCTTGGAAATACAATGAAGAGATGTTAAATTTAGGTGCATCGCCACCGCCAGTATTAGCAGACTTCATGCGACCAGAGCAAGTCACGCGAACTTTGACTTTTTTAGGGGGAATTACATTAATTTTACCACCATTCATTAGGAACAATTCAGTGGCAGCTTGGATTTGCGCGTTTCTTTCAGATTTAGTCATTTTATATCTCCGGTTTCATTCACTTCGTTTAATTATGATTCATTATACCTTAACTGTTATAACAAAGCAAGCACTTTTATATTGTATTGCCGAAAAATAATTTATTTTCCATAGAGGAAAAATAGATAGTTTCTCCGTTCCGTTCGTCAACATCTTTTAAATCTAAATATTCCCAGCAACCATCGACTACAACTTCAACCACAGCATCAGAAGGTAGGCGTTGTAGATAAACCATTAAATCACCAACAGTAACCATTTTATTCTCC
>Ga0214168_1000637_pt1 | contig 14153 bp, 14 predicted proteins | sample LakMenepilimnion_FD_153002 | JGI IMG/M metagenome (GOLD analysis project Ga0214168, IMG submission 153002) | Freshwater microbial communities from Lake Mendota, WI - Practice 29OCT2010 epilimnion v4 | ecosystem: Environmental > Aquatic > Freshwater > Lake > Epilimnion/Euphotic zone | place: Lake...
CATCCGAGTAATGCGAGAATCTGCCTCATTGTTTTGCGCAATATCACACAAAATATTGGGGAGCGGTCTTGAATTTTAGAGGAGCAAGAAAACAATTTCGGAAGAAACATTTAAGGATTTTTTCTACTCTGATGATTGTAATTTCAGTACTTGCCCCAACTTCTCCACAAGCATTCGCTTACTGTCCTGGGCCTACAGAGCCAAGTTTTTTGCCTGACGGAAGCTTTAATCCAGCCCTTCCTCCACAAATTGATGCCTGGCAAGCCTGTGTTGATGCGGAGAATCGCGCTAGGTATGCTGAAAACGCGGCGGCTGATGCAGCAGCGGCGGCTGCTTATCAAGCACAAGCACAAGCTGCGGCTCAAGCAGAAGCACAAGCAGCAGCGGCAGCAGCGGCTGCAAAAGAAGCGGCTTCACGCAATCCCAAAGATGTCGCTCAGATTGCATCACTTAGCGAGGAGGTTAAAAAATTAAATGATGAATTATCGTCATTAAAAGCCAAACTGGCAGAGCAAACAGTTATCGCAGAGAAAACGAAATCTCAGGCATCTGAAATCGAGAAGCTACAACAATCTTCAAAAAGTAATGATGAGAAATTTGCAGAAGCTAATGCGAGATTAGCCGAGGCAAGTAAGAAAATTACAGAGCTGCTTTCAAAAGTTGCATCAACCGAAGCTGAAAAGCAGGAATTGATTACGACTAAATCTAAAGAGGCAACAGTTGCAAATATTGCCAAGATTGCTGACGTTAGCGCAACAGTGGAAGATGCTAAAGGAGTAAAAGTAAGCGCTGTTACTGCTGTCGATGCATCAGGCAAAGATGTTAAAGATGGAGATGGAAAAGTTGTTTTACTTGCACCGATAGTTGGTAATGATGGAAAAGCAATTAGAACTGCGGATGGTCAAGTTGCACGTGCATCGTTGGCTACAACTTCGAGTGGTGAGGTTTTAATTGCGACGAGCAAGAAAAAGAGTTCAGCCCCCGTAATTGTCATGAACGTCTTATCTGGGGACAATCAACTATTGCTTGGCCCAGATGGAAAACCACTAACAACTGCCCCTGTTGTTAAATCCGGAAATATTGTTTTTGTTGATGGCAACGGAATGCCAATTATGGTTAAGCCAGTTCTTGGTCCAAGTGGTCAGCCTGTTTTGAGCGATGGCAAAATCTTGATGACTCAACTATTGACTTCAGGTGCAAATGAAGCGCTATTAGATTCGACTGGCGCGCCATTGATGACGGTGCCGCTATTAGATTCAAGCGGTACTCCTGTAAAAGCAGGTAATGGAAAAGTTGTTTACGTTCCACCAGTTCTAAATTCAAAAGGTGCCGTAGTTTTAGAAGCAAATGGTTCACCAAAACTTGCCCAACCTCTTGCGGATAATGTTGGAAGCATCGCGCTGACTCCTGATGGACGTCCATTTGTTGGTCAGCCCCTCGTGACAGATTCTGGTGCGGAAATTAAATTCAAAGGTGCAACTGTATTTGTAGGCGCTGTTGGAATGCCGGTTGTGAGTTTGACAGGCAAAGCAGTAAAAAGCGCTGAGGGATCAAACTTGCAATTTAGTTACAACGGAACGATTGCAGATAATGATGGCAAGCAATATGTAGGTACCGATGGACGTGCAATTCTGGTTAATAGCCGCGGGCTACTCTTAAATCCAGTTGGAGATCTTTTACTTGATCGAAAAGGCAAAGCGGTACGTGTGGCTGAAAATGGGAATGTCGTTGATGGAAGTGGAAAAGAGATTAAATCATTGACCGGAAAAACTTTGACCATTAGTTCAACTAACAAAACAATTTCCATCAAAATTGGTGGAAAAGCGATCTTGGCGCCTAATGGGAAAGCGGTGCGAGTGGCTTTGAATGGGCAAGTATTTGACGCAGGTGGTTTTCAAGTTTTAGCGGCAAATGGAAACCCGATATTTGTTGATTCGGTCAAAAAATCTTTGGTTGACACCTCTGGTTCGGCGGTCAAGGTGGGAGATGGGCAAAAAGTTGTTGGCCGGATCGGAAAGGCCACAAACTAGTAATTTGACTGGATATTTGCCTGGTTTAGCCTCAAATTGGTTTAAAGGGTGGGCTCAGGTAGGATTCAAACAGTCCGGGTTACCCCCTGGGCTCATAGCAAGTGGAGTTCACTCCCACCGTCTGGCCTCAAGGCATAGCGGTTTGAATGGGTCTCCTCCTGCTTTGCATTCACAGTAGCAAGGGATAGAGGAGCACTTATCAGCGCAGAACCCCGCATCAACGATCAAATCCGAGTTGCTGCTGTTCGATTAATTGGACCAAATAGCGAACAGATCGGAATCGTCGCAATAGCTGAGGCGATTCAAATGGCAATTGATGCAGATCTAGATTTAGTCGAGATCGCACCGGAAGCTGATCCACCTGTTTGCAAAATTATGGACTTTGGAAAATTCAAGTACGAGATCGCTCAAAAAGCGAGAAGTGCGCGAAAGAACCAGACACATGTTTTGATCAAAGAGATGAAGATGCGCCCAAAGATTGATACGCACGATTATGAGACCAAGAAAGCTCATATCGAACGTTTCCTTCGCGGAGGGGACAAGGTCAAAGTGACGATGATGTTTCGCGGTCGTGAGCAAGCTCGTCCAGATACCGGTTATCGCTTGTTAGTGAAACTGGCAGAGGATGTAGTTGATTGCGCAACTGTTGAGTTTGCACCAAAACTCGATGGCCGCAATATGGTGATGGTTCTAGCGCCTACAAAGCGCAAGAACGAAGCAGTTGCTGAAGCAAGAGCAGCTAGACAAGCCGCTCAAAATTCAGCCGAGAATTCAACCCAGAATTCACCGGAATAGATTTAAGTAGAAAGCAGGAGAGTAGAAATGCCAAAGATGAAAACCCATAGTGGGGCAAAGAAGCGGTTCAAGGTAACTGGAACCGGAAAAATTATGCGCGAGCGCGCTGGAAAGCGCCACCTTCTTGAAGGTAAGAGCTCACGTCGTACACGTCGTCTCTCCGGTGATGTTGTTGCTAATGATGCAACTACAAATACCGCCAAGCGTCTACTCCGTTTGAAGTAAGGGAAGGGTGATCTAGATGGCAAGAGTTAAGCGCGGTGTTCATGCCGCAAAGAAGCGTCGTACAACTCTCGAGCGTGCAAGTGGTTACACCGGTCAACGCTCTCGTCTGTTTTCACGTGCGAAGGAACAAGTTACCCACTCGATGGTGTACGCCTTCAACGATCGTAAAGATAAGAAAGGTCAGTTCCGTCGTTTGTGGATTGCGCGTATTAACGCCGCTGCACGTCAAAATGACATGACCTACAACCGTTTTATCCAAGGATTGAAAGTTGCCGGTGTTGAAGTTGATCGCCGTGTACTTGCAGATCTTGCGATTAATGATCCTCAAGCATTTAGCACCTTGGTGGAAGTAGCACGCAAGCACGCTGTTGTTGCATAGTTAATTGATCGCTAATGAATAGCGTTTTGACGAGCCTTCGCTCACCCCACATCGGGAGAGTGAAGGCTCTTCATACTTCTAAGGGTAGAAAAACCGCTAATGAGTTTTTAGCTGAGGGACCGCAAGCAGTTGAAGCCGCTGCAAAATCAAAAAAATTCAAAGTTACCCAGATGTATGTGACTGAAGCGGCTTTAGATCAATTTAGTAAATTGATTTCTTCTGATCCAATTGTTGTTAGCGAAAAAGTTATGGCCGCAATGAGTTCAGTTGAAAATTCACAAGGAATTTTGGCAGTTTGCATTAAAGATGGACTCCCAGATTTGAATAAGTTAACTTCAACTTCAAATCTATTGATTTACTGCCATGAGATAAATGATCCAGGCAACCTCGGCACAATAATCAGAAGTGCTCATGCTCTTGGCGCACAAGGTCTGATTTTATCTCCAGGAAGTGTCGATCCTTTTTCTCCGAAAGTCGTCCGGGCATCAGCAGGATCTTTGTGGCAACTTCCGTTTGTAATAAATATTGAGTTCGAAGAATTAGTTAGATCTGCTCACGAAGTTGATATGAAAAGTATTGCAATGACCGGTGGCGGGAAAAAAACTTTAAACGAATTCATAAAGTTGCTTCCAAAAAAGTCGGTTTTTGTCTTCGGTAATGAGGCCCATGGATTACCTAAGGAGATCATCACAAAATGCGATGAGCAGGTACGAATTCCAATGAAGGCAGGGGCTGAGAGCCTGAACCTCGCCACGTCTGCAGCACTTGTCATTTACGCAGCATCTAACGCCCAGACGCCGATAGAATAAATATTGTGTCTGCAGATCTTGAAGCCATAGTTTCGGCTGCCTTAACCGCATTTAGCCAAGCGTCGGATTTGGAAGAGTTTAAAAGCGCGAGATTGGCTCATGCTGGAGATAAATCTGCAATTGCGATGGCTAACCGTGAACTCGCCACCTTGTCAGCAAGTGAAAAATCAGAACGCGGGAAAGTTATTAATGATGCAAGATCTCGGATAAATCAAGCCGCTTCATCTCGCGAAGCATTACTTGTAGAAGAGAGAGATCAACGCGTACTTGTCGAAGAGCGGGTAGATGTAACTCTTCCGCTAGATCGTAGGTCACCTGGCGGGATTCATCCACTGACATCACTTCGTGAAGACATTAGTGATCTGTTTATCGGCATGGGTTATGAAATTGCTGAAGGTCCTGAAATCGAAGCCGAATGGTTAAATTTTGATGCATTGAATATTCCAGCTGATCATCCAGCAAGAACGATGCAAGATACATTTTTCATCGAGCCAATCTCTGCTGGTTTGGTGTTACGGACACATACATCTCCAGTTCAAATCCGAACCATGCTCGAACGTACACCGCCTATTTATGTGATCTGCCCAGGACGTACTTTTCGATCTGACGAATTAGATGCAACCCATACTCCGGTGTTCAATCAAGTTGAAGGCTTAGTGATTGATCGCGGAATCACCATGGCTAACTTGAAAGGTACTTTGGACCATTTTGCTACTGCAATGTTTGGTCAAGGAATCGTCACGCGATTACGTCCATCATTTTTCCCATTTACTGAACCAAGCGCTGAAGTCGATATTCGATGCTTTGCTTGTCGTGGAGAAGATTCTCCCGAAAATGATTCATGTCGTACCTGCCGCGGAGAGGGATGGATTGAATGGGGCGGCTGCGGAATGGTGAATCCGAAAGTTTTACAAGCATGCGGTGTGGATCAAAATGAATTTTCGGGCTTTGCGTTTGGGATGGGATTAGAAAGAACGCTCATGTTCCGTCATGGAATCACTGACATGCGAGATATAGTCGAAGGCGACATTAGATTTACTCAACACTTTGGAGCCGGAAGATGAAATTTCCAATCTCCTGGGTCAGCGAATTCGTAAAACTTCCTCAAGGCTTAGATTCTGATTCCATCACCCAAGCACTTGTTGGTGCTGGTTTTGAAGTAGAGGGTGTTCAAAATTTAGCGGAAGAAATAAAAGGACCAATCAAATTCGGAAGGGTAATTTCTATTGAAGAGATTGCTGAGTACAAAAAACCAATCAGATGGGTAAGTGTTGATGTCGGCGAAATTCGAAATGTAATTTGTGGAGCGCAAAACTTCAAAGTGGGGGATCACGTTGTTGTAGCTTTGCCTGGCGCTTTGTTGCCAGGGCCTTTCCCAATTACCGCTAGAGAAACTTATGGTCGCACCAGCGATGGCATGATCTGCAGTGCTCGAGAATTGGGAATGGGAGATGACCACACTGGAATCTTGGTTATGGATGAACAAGATTCACCAATCGGCAGCGATGCGATTGTGGCTTTAGGTTTAAATGAAATGATTTTTGATGTTGCGATCAATCCAGATCGTGGTTACGCCATGTCCATTAGAGGAATTGCACGCGAACTTGCGACAGCTTTCAAAGTTGATTTTCAAGATCCAGCCTCATTGGTAGAAGTTAACGATGTAAAAGACCTATCCGGTCCAATCAAAGTCTCGATTAATGAGGGTGCGGACCGAATTCATCTTCGCTCTGTTAGTGAAGTAAATGCCGATGCAAAACCACCGCTTTGGATGGTTCGCAGATTACAGATGTGTGGCATGCGCTCAATATCCATTGCAGTTGATGTGACAAATTATGTAATGATCGAACTTGGACAACCTTTGCACGCGTTTGATTCCGATCGCATTAAAGGTTCCATCACTGTTCGGTTGGCAAACGAGATCAAAACAATCAAGACGCTTGATGAGCAAGATCGTGAATTATTCCCCGAGAATTTATTGATCGCAGATGATTCAGGAGCTTTAGCGATAGCAGGAACAATGGGTGGATTTGAATCAGAAGTCACCTCAAAAACTAAAGCAATCACGATTGAAGCGGCGCATTTCGATCCAGTGCTCATTGCCAAAAATGCTCGATCACATAAATTATCAACTGAAGCTTCACGAAGATTTGAACGCGGCGTAGACCCCCTACTTACACATATCGCTTCGATGCGAGCGGTTAATCTTTTAGTCAAATACACGGGAGCTAAGTACATTGGATTTAATTCTGTAGATAATTTGAAACCGGCTCAAAAAATTGAATTTGATCCGCAAGCACCAAGCAAAGTAATTGGTGGGAAGTATTCCAATGATGTGGTCAGTGCAGCTTTGATCGCAATTGGTTGCGAGATTAATGAAAACAAAAAAGAGCTTTGGCAGGTTACGCGTCCTTCTTGGCGACCGGATTTGAATGCAAGCATTGATCTAGTCGAAGAGGTTGCCAGATTAAATGGTTACGAAAACATTCCATCTATTCTTCCTACTTCACCTCTTAGTAGGGGATTGACTCCAGCTCAACGACGCCGCCGCCGCGTAGTTCAACTATTGGCTAATCGCGGATTAACTGAAGTTCAAAGTTATCCATTTGTGAGTGCTGAAACTATTTCAATAATGGGATTCACTGGAGATCGCGCAAAATCTTACCGACTAGCAAATCCGATTTCAGAACAGGAACCATTCCTAAGGACCCATCTAGTTCCTGGATTAATTCAGACAGGACTCAAGAATTTTAGCCGTGGAGTGAGATCGCTTGGTATTTTTGAAATTGGAAATATCTATCGAGCTATCAATGAACCTTCGAATTCACCTGTCATTGGAGTCGATGCAAAACCATCTGCCGAAGAAATTGCTAAGTTGTTGGCTCACGTCCCTAAACAACCGCTTTGCATCGGAGGATTTTTCGCTGGCGCAATTGAGCGGGAGAGTTGGTGGGGTAAAGGTCGCAATTTTGATTGGAGTGACGCCACCGAGGCTGCTGTTGAAGTTGTTCGAAGTTGCGGATGGGAACCAACAATCCATGCAAGTGATTTTGCTCCTTGGCACCCGGGTCGATGCGCAGAGTTGCGCGTAAACGGAACCATGGTCGGGCATTCAGGAGAGTTGCACCCAAGAGTTATTTCTGCGCTGGGATTACCAGAACGTGCCGGAGCATTTATGGTTAATCTCGATGCAATTCCTTATCCTGAATCCGTTAAAGCCAAAACAATCACAACAATGGTCCCAACGATTCAAGACGTCGCGCTGATCGTTAAGAGTGAAGTCGTTTTGGCTGATTTAACATCTGCATTAATTCAAGGTGCTGGCGAACTTTTAGAGAAAATTGAACTCTTCGATCGCTATCAAGGAGCCGGTGTCCCAGAGGGCCAAGTTTCATATGCCTTTACGCTCACCTTTAGGGCCGCCGACCGCACTTTGACGGCGGAAGAAGTTGCTGGCTACAGAGCTAGTGCCATCGAGAGCGCAAACAAGGCTTGCGGAGCGGTACTCCGAGGCTAAATCTGGCCGTTGAGCCTGTTTCATATGTATAAAATTGCAAGATAATGCATAAATACTGTATATTTCAGGTATGAAAATCGGTGTTGTAGGTGCCAGTGGGTATGCCGGTGGGGAACTGCTTCGTTTAGTGAGCACTCATCCGGAATTTGAAATCAGCGCGGCCATGGCGGCGTCATCTGCTGGAACCCCGATTACGGAAATCCACCCGCACCTGCGTCACTTTTCGAATCAAAAATTTACGGCTGTTGATATACCGTTACTTAACTCTTTGGATTTAGTTTTCTTAGCCTTGCCGCATGGAGAATCAGCAAAATTAATTTCGCAGTTAACCACTCCAAAGATCGTGGATCTTGGGGCAGATTTCAGGTTAGAGGCAAATGATTCTTGGAATCAGTTTTATGGTGGAACACATGCCGGAACATGGACCTATGGTTTGCCAGAAATGCCAGGACAACGAGAAAAAATAAAAAAGGCAACACAGATTGCAAATCCTGGTTGTTATGCAACCGCAATCTCAATTGGTCTTATGCCACTTATTCCTTTTATAACAAATCAAGGTTTGAAAGAAATTACTATTGTTGCTGCATCAGGAACTACCGGTGCTGGAAGATCATTAAAAAGTAATTTACTTGCCAGTGAAGTAATGAGCTCGCTCTCAGCTTATAAAGTTGGGGGAGTTCATCAACACACTCCTGAAATTGAAGAAAACATCCAGCGGATTACAAAGAAGGAGATAACGCTCTCTTTTATTCCAATTTTAGCTCCGATGCCAAGAGGAATCTTGGCAACTATTAGCGCATCTGTATCTGAAGATTTATCTTTAAGTGAATTACAGAATGCATTTGAAATTGCTTATGGCAATGAGTTGTTTGTTGATGTATTGAATCAGGGTGAATCTTTGCAAACTTCATCATTAACAGGAAGTAATGGATTACAACTCCAAATCTTTTTAGATAAACGTACCAATAAAGCAATAGTTGTTTCCGCTATTGATAATTTAGGAAAAGGAGCTGCCGGACAAGCGATTCAAAATGCTAATTTGATTTGTGGCTTTGCCGAGGATGCAGGACTGACACCAGTTGGATTACACGCATGAGCAGCAATCCAAAAGGTTTTTTGGCAACAGGGGTAGCTGCGGGTTTGAAAAGTAGCGGCTTGCCCGATCTGGCATTAATCCAAAATGTTGGTCCGCTAAAAAGTGCCGCCGCGGTCTTTACTAAAAATCGAGTTATTGCAGCACCTGTTGTCTGGAGCAAACAGGTAATTAAAGATGGACAAATAGAAGCGGTACTGTTGAACTCTGGTGGGGCTAACGCCTGTACCGGTCCTGAAGGTTTTGCAGACACGCATAAAAGTGCTGAAATCGTTTCGGAAACTCTAGGGATTTCCTCTTCGGATACCTTTATTTGTTCTACCGGATTGATTGGCGTTCGTCTTCCAATGGAGAAGATCGAATCGGGCATTGGTTTGGCAGTGGGTAATCTGAATGCTGATGATTGGGATGGCGCAGCAAATGCAATTATGACAACGGATTCCAAACCAAAGATCGCTAGATCAAATATTGAAGGTATCTCATTTATCGGAATTGCAAAAGGTGCTGGAATGTTGGCTCCATCTTTAGCAACTATGTTGTGTGTTTTAGCAACGGACGCAGTTGTTGAGCCAGATGAGCTAAAGGCAGCTCTTGAATTTGCTACTGAACAAACATTTGATCGAATAGATTCAGATGGATGTACCTCCACCAACGACACCGTTTTGGCGATGGCATCAGGTTCCTCAGGAGTGAAAACTTCTCTGGAAAGTTTAAAGGCACATTTGGTAGAGGTCTGCGCATCACTGGCTCATCAATTAATTAGTGACGCAGAGGGTCATACAAAAATAATCTCTGTAAGAGTTATAAACGCTGTAAATGAAAGCGATGCAGTATCTGTCGGTCGGGCCTGCGCACGTAATAACTTATTGAAATGTGCAATCTTTGGCGAAGATGCAAATTGGGGTCGGATCTTGGCAGCAGTTGGAATTACAGATGCGATTTTCGATCCAGCAGATTTAGATGTCTCTATCAATGGAGTGATGATTGCGAAGAACAGCGCACCTTGGGCTGATCGCGCACTTGTAGATATGACCGGAAAAGATGTTTCGATTTTAATTGATTTAAAGAGTGGAAAATCTGAAGCAACTGTTTGGACAAATGATTTAAGCACGATGTACGTTCATGAGAATTCGGCGTATTCATCATGATAGTTATCAAATATGGCGGCCATGCGATGACAGATTCGAGCCTCCAAAGTGCATTTGCCAGTGAAGTAGTTTCATTACAGCACAGCGGTAAGCAACCGGTTGTGGTCCATGGTGGAGGACCACAGATTGAAGCTGCATTGGAAAAACTTGGGATTAAGTCCGAGTTTATTTCCGGATTGCGAGTGACAACGCCTGAAATCATGAGTGTTGTTCAACAGGTCTTGTGTGGTGAAGTCCTCCGTTCCGTGGTTAGTTCAATAAATAATGCTGGCGGTAAAGCCGTTGGTATAACCGGTCGCGATTCAAATTTGATTACCGCTATTCGTAAACCCAAAATCATTAATGAAGAGTCAATAGATTTGGGCTTAGTTGGCGAGATTGACCATGTTGATGCATCGGTAGTTACTACATTGCTTGCAGACGGATACATCCCAGTGATCGCTCCAGTTAGCCAAGACAAAAATGGGGAGCCATTAAATGTAAATGCAGATATAGCTGCGGGCGCAATTGCGGGGGCTTTAAAAGCGGAGTTAGCTCTTTTTTTGACTGATGTATCGGGTCTTTATCGAAACTGGCCGGATGAGGGAAGTTTAATCAGTGAGATATCCAATAAGGATGCAAGAGAATTACTTCCTTCTTTGAGTGCCGGAATGATTCCAAAAATCACTGCTTGCTTAAATGCAATCGACTCTGGAGCCACTTGCGCTCGAATTAGTGACGGAAGAATTTCTGGAGCAATTACTAATGCGGTTTCTGGAACCGTAGGAACATTGGTGTATTCATGAGCGTTTCGGAACAGTGGAATGAAGCATTCACTTCTAATTACGGATCACCACGGTTATTGCTCACCGAAGGTAAGGGTTTGCATGTAAAAGACGGTAACGGTCGGGAGTATCGGGATTTTCTTGGCGGTATCGCAACAAACATAGTTGGCCATGCCCACCCTAAAGTTATTAAAGCTGTCGAAGATCAGATTAAGACTCTTTCACATGTCAGTAATTTGTATGCGCACCCACAAGTGCTAGAACTTGCTAATAAATTGAAAGAACTTGTTGGCGACGATTCAGCAAGAATATTCTTTTGCAACTCTGGAGCGGAAGCGAATGAAGCCGCAATCAAGGCTTCACGTCTCACTGGAAAATCTAAAATTGTGGCTTTCACAAATAGTTTCCACGGTAGAACTATGGGAGCGTTATCAATAACTGGACAGCCAGGTAAAGCTGCACCCTTTGAACCCCTGCTTCCCGGAGTTAAATTCTTAAAGTATGGAGATTTTAAAAGTTTGAAAAAAGGAATTACCAAACGTACTGCGATGGTAATGATCGAGCCCATTCAGGGAGAAGCCGGTGTTTTAACTCTTCCTAAAGGTTTTCTGACTGCCGTAAGAGAAAGATGTACAGAAGTCGGAGCACTGCTCGCTATTGATGAAGTTCAAACTGGAATGGGAAGAACTGGAAAGTGGTTTGGATACCAACACGAAGGCATAAAGCCCGACATCATCACATTAGCAAAAGGATTAGGTGGAGGCTTACCGCTGGGCGCGATGGTCGCACTTGGTGAAAGCGCAAAGTTGTTTACTCCTGGAACTCATGGTTCAACTTTTGGTGGTAATCCAATAAGTGTGGCCGCATCACGTGCAGCAATTTCGGTGATCGAAGATGATCAACTACTTTCTAGAATTACTGCTTTTGGTGAATTGATAATTAATACAGCTCAAACATTTCCAAAAGTTAAAGAAGTTCGTGGTGCTGGGCTATTGATCGGCATCGAATTTATCGAACCAATTGGATCAGAGATTTTGGCAGCGTTAGAAGATCGAGGCTTCTTAGTTAACTCACCTAATCCCACGACCATAAGAATTTCACCACCGCTTATCGCAGCCGAAAGAGATGTAAATGATTTTCTGGTCGCTCTACGGGCAATATTGATAGGTAGATTATGAGTACTCCTCATACAAAGGTTGCCAGACAGGAAATGATTAAAGATTGGATCACTCAAGGCAGCATCCATTCGCAAATTGAAATTGTCGATCGCTTGAAAAATTCAGGCTTCGATGTCACTCAAGCGACCGTAAGTCGCGATTTAGAGGAAATTGGGGCAGTACGCGGAAGAGACTCACAAGGAGATCCGAATTATCGAATCAATCAAGAATCAATTGACGAGCCATTGAGCAAAGTCTCTCGATTAATAAGCGACCTCTTAGTTGATGTGAAATCAAGTGGCAATTTAACAGTTTTGCGTACGCCGCCAGGAGGAGCTCAATTGCTTGCAAGTGCTTTGGATCGGGCTTCAAGAGCGGGCACTATTCCACAAATAATTGGCACTATTGCGGGCGATGACACAGTTCTAGTTGTTTCGAGTGAATCAGATGGAGCAGCGCAAAACGCACAGTTATTACTGAGTTTGGCTCAATCGGAGCAGATATGATTTTGATTCGCTACACCAATGATTTTTGTAAACAGTTAGGGGAGAAGTAATGGCGTTATGGGGAGGCAGATTTGCGGATGCTCCGTCTGATGCACTCGCTGCGCTTTCTCGCAGCGTGCATTTTGATTGGAGATTAGCTCCATACGACCTTGATAGCAGTCAAGTACATTTAACCAATCTCCTAAATTCAAAAATAGTTTCGCAAAGTGATTTTGAGAAAATTAAAGCAGCGATTGTTTCATTGAGAGCTGATGTTATTTCTGGAAAAGCATTACCTAATGGCGATGATGAAGATGTGCATTCAGCTTTAGAGCGGATTTTGAGTGAACGAATTGGCGAGTTAGGAAGTTCTTTGCGCGCGGGCCGATCTCGTAATGATCAGATTGCAACAGATTTACGTCTTTACTTAAGAGATGTTGGTGTGGGGCTGGCGCAACTACTTTTAGATTTAGAGAAAGCATTGGCAAAACTCGCGGCCGATTATTCCGATGCGCCGGCGCCAGGCTTTACTCATTTACAACATGCTCAACCAGTAATTTTTGGTCATGAGTTGGCTAAACATGCACATGCGCTTTCACGAGATATCGAGAGATTGCAGCAGTGGTGGGAACGCACCGGAGTAAGCCCTCTGGGAGCCGGAGCCCTATCTGGTTCAGCGCTATCAACTGATCCAGTATTAAGCGCTCATACTCTTGGATTTCATAGTTCTGCCGAAAATAGTATTGATGCGGTTCGTGATCGCGATTTCGCTGCAGAATTTTTATTTATTGCTGCATTGATCGGTGTGCACCTTTCTCAAATTGGAGAAGAGTGGACAATCTGGGCGACCACAGAGTTCGGCTGGGCAAAATTAAATGATGCTTACTCAACCGGTTCATCAATAATGCCGCAAAAGAAAAATCCAGACATTGCTGAATTAGCTCGTGGAAAATCTGGAAGATTAATTGGCGATTTAACTGGGTTGTTAGTTACCTTAAAAGGTTTGCCATTTGCATACAACCGAGATCTCCAAGAAGACAAAGAGCCAGTTTTTGATGCAGTAGATACTTTGGAGATCTTATTGCCGGCTCTAACTGGAATGGTTTCAACCACAATTTTCGACCGCGAAAAAATGGCAATCGGTGCACCTCTTGGTTTTTCACTTGCTACAGAGATCGCAGATTTTCTAGCAAAAGAAGGAGTTGTCTTTGCGCATGCCCATGAAGTTGCCGGAAAAGCGGTTGCTCTTTGCGAAAGCAGTGGGCGACAACTAGAAAATTTAACTCTTGCGGAACTTTCGGCTTTACACCCAAAACTTACTGATTCAGTGAAGAGTTCATTAAGCGTGAAAGGCGCTCTAGAGGCGCGAGATAGTTATGGTGCGACCTCGCCAAAACAAGTACGCGCCCAATTAAGCAGATTAGATACGCTTATGGTTTCCCAGCAACAATGGATAGAAACCAGAGTGATAGATCTATGAGTGAGAACTCTTTACTGGCCGAACTGGAATGGCGCGGATTAATTTCGCAGACCACCGATCGAAAAGAGTTATCTGAAGCTTTAGATAAAAAGCCATTAACTTTGTATGTGGGTTTTGATCCAACAGCACCTAGCTTGCATGTTGGAAACCTCGTAGTTCTTCTTGCTTTGCGTAGGTTTCAAATGGCTGGGCACAGGCCAATCGCTTTAGTTGGTGGTGCTACCGGTTTGGTGGGGGACCCGAGTGGAAGATCAGACGAGCGCACTCTTAA
>Ga0214168_1000642_pt1 | contig 14098 bp, 16 predicted proteins | sample LakMenepilimnion_FD_153002 | JGI IMG/M metagenome (GOLD analysis project Ga0214168, IMG submission 153002) | Freshwater microbial communities from Lake Mendota, WI - Practice 29OCT2010 epilimnion v4 | ecosystem: Environmental > Aquatic > Freshwater > Lake > Epilimnion/Euphotic zone | place: Lake...
GCGCGGAGTTCACGCTGCAAACCCTGCACTTGCGTCTCAAGGAAGACTTGCCGTCAGACATCACGCTCGGCGAAGTGCTGCCATCGCCGCTGGTGCGCGCCCACGGTCAGTACCGATTTCAAATCACCCTGCGCTCGCGTCAGGCAAGGCCGCTCACCCGCCATGTCCAAGCCGTGCTCACCAAAACCTCACTGCCCGAAGATGTCACCGTCGTCTTCGACATGGACGCGCAGAGTTTCTCGTAGAGCATTTTATCAATTGCGTGACGGCAAAAAAGTGGCGGCGGTTTTCAACCGCCATGCCAAAACCATAAAAAAGAAAGGATTGGCGGTTAAAAATTGCGAAAGCGAGATGGTGATTCTTTTTCCGCCATGTCGCTGTGCTCTTTTGCCGCTACGATTCCACCACCGCAGCTATAAAATTTCTAAAAATGCTCCAATTTATAACTTGCTAAGATATCTGTTAGACGCATGTTGATACAACATGAATCCTAAAACCCTTAAACAACTCAGTAACCTTTGTTTCGTCCTCGGCTTTGCGTCGATCATTGGCTCGATCGCGATATGGTTTCTTACTGGTGGTACCACAGAGGAGTCCATGGCGCATGCGGAGCGGTTCGGAATTTTCGTGGGGCTCTGGGCACCTACGTTTCTCATTCTCTCAAATCGCTTCGATCGTTATGCGGATCGAATCACAGGATAAAATTTGTCCTAAAGATGCCAAGACCGAGTAAGGACGATGTGGAGCGGCTGAGCCATGGCCAGCCGACGCGTTCGAAAATCGGAAGCCGTCGGATCGGGCATCGCCTTACGCAGAAAGAAAGGCTTCTTTTCGAGGCGGCCAAGAGGCAGGGCTTTCTCAAAATACCCGTGACCGGCATTCGCCCGAATGTCTGTAATGTCTATCGCTTGTGGTGTGCGGCGGAAGGTCGCGACTACATTATTAAAGATGGAATCCGCTTTGCGGACGACCAGTTCGACGAACCCACCTTGCCGGAAAACGAATGGAAGCCTAGCTTGTGAAAGCCCACGCCATCCCCTTGCTCACCCGAGACCGTTCCATCACCAACTCGGGCACGGTCACAACCCTTTGGTGAGACGAGGTTTCTGGCCACCGGCTCTTCCAACGGCCTTCACGCCAAAAATAAACTCCTAGCAGCGGAACTGCTCCGCAAGGGTCATTTTGATCAATGACTGATACGGCACATCGCGGCGGTTGGCCTCGATGCGGATCGTATCGAGCAAGGCAGCGGGCATCCGCAGCGAGATGGTTTCCGTCGAGAGTTTGAGTTGAGGAAACGAGGCGCTGACCGCTTTTGTGAGATCGAGATGAGCAGTGCTGTTGGCCGCTTCGCGCGGAACCTGCGGAGTTTTAGTTTTTCGGGTAGCCATAGGAGTTTCTTTCACGGGCATTCATGGGGCGCGCCGAGATGATACGAATTAGATGCGCACGGATGGTGAATGTGATGCTGAGCGGGCGGGCATGGCTGGAGGTGCCAAATGCATGCCAACGCATTTCTTTGGAAGAAGAATGAAGTTTGTCTTCAAGAACTCGGAGATCGGTGGCGAGAAATACGGATTCGGCCTCAGGGCAGCCGATCCCATGTTTGTCGCTGTTTTTGGTAAGATTGGCCGTATCCCACTGAAACCCTGTGATCTCGGACCAATTGATCATGTTCAAAAAATGAATATGTCAGACACATACAAATGTCAAGCCACTAAAGCGCCCGATCCTCGCCCCTGCGGACCTTTGGGGACAAAGGTCCCTGCCTTTGAAGAGGCGGCTCTTCTTCCGCCCCAATAACTCTTATTTTCCATGCACCAGCAGCACGATCTCGCCCTTCGGCGGGTGGGTTTGGAAATGCGTGAGGATCTCCGCCGCGCTGCCACGGTGGTAGGTTTCGAATTTTTTGCTCAGCTCGCGCGCGACGCAAACGCGGGCGTCGGGATCGAGTTCGGCGAGAATTTCCAACGTCGAAACGAGGCGGTGCGGCGATTCAAAAAAGATCCCTGTTTCGCCGGATGACAACACGGCCTCGAGCGCGGATTTGCGCTTGCCGGATTTCACCGGCAGGAATCCGCCAAAGCGAAATGCGTGGCAGGGGAAGCCGGATCCGATCAATGCGGTGATCACCGCCGAGGGGCCGGGCAGGACTTCGAGCGGCGTGCCGGATTCGATGCAGGCCTGCACCACGCGGTAGCCGGGATCTGAAACTCCGGGCATACCCGCATCGGTGACCAGCGCGATCGTTTCGCCGTTGCGCGCGGCCTCGGCGAGTTCGGGTGCGCGACGCGCTTCGTTGTGTTCGTGCAAAGAAACGAGTGTTTTGCCCGAGATGCCAAGATGCGCGAGCAGCGGTGCGGTGCGGCGGGTGTCCTCGCAGGCGATGCGGTCGGCACTTTTCAACACCTCTATCGCACGTAGCGTGATGTCGCCAAGATTGCCGATCGGAGTCGGGACAAGAATGATGCGGCCTTCGGTTTCCATGGGGCGGGAGATGTATGAACTCTGCTGCGTCCCGAGTGCTTATGAAAGTTTAAAGAACCAAGGCGGGCGATCGTTTGTTACCGGACAGCGGCAAATCAATGCCCGTTTCTGCCTGAATCCTGCGAGCTCACCATGCGAAGAATTTCTGCGCGCAGCGGTTTGCCAAGAGCGCTCAGCGGCAAAGGGTTGAGGATGACCGGCTCGTGCAAGCGCAGCGGACCGGGCGCGTTTTTGGCGTAGCTTTCAAGGATTTGACGCATCAGTTCGCGATCCACAGAGGCGTCGAAAACCGGCACGAGCGCGTGTTCGCTGCGTGGATCGGCGATGGCGACGACCGCAACTTTTTGTGGTGCGAGCTTGCCCTCCGAAAGCGCGATGATTTCGTGCTCGATTGATTGTGGATCGATGAGTTCTCCAAGCACCTTTACCATGGCATCGATGCGTCCGAGTGGTGTGATGCCTTGTGCGTCGAGCATCACGCGATCGCGAGTTTCGTGCCACGGCGAATTTCGCGCATGATAAATCCACTCCTTGTCATGCTTGATGAGCGTTCCGGAAAACAAGGCCGCGCCAGCGATGAGAAGTTGATCATCATCGCCAAGCTTCGTTTGCCAAATTGGCAGTACAGGAATCGGCGCCGATTGGTAGGGGGCAACAAGCGCGGCAAGTGATTGGGTGGCGATTTGCGACGCGGCCTCGGTCATGCCATAGCTTGCGAGCACCGGCCAGCCGAGTGCCCGTGCGGCACGGCCCGTGGCTTTGTCGAGTCGGCCGCCGCCGACCACGACAGCGCGGAGGCATTGCGGTGCGCGATGTTGACCTGCGACGAGATCATGCACCTGGGTAGGCACGAGCGAGGTGTGGGTGATTTGAAAATCGGTGATCCAGCGCGTGAATGTTTCCGGCTGCCAACGCGGCGCGAAATGTTCGAAGCGGCAGTTTGCGGCAAAGGCGCGTGCGGCAATACCGAAGCCACCGACATGATGGATCGGCAGCGCGAGACCCCAACAGGAATTTGTCGTGACCTCAAGATGTGCATTCACCGCATCTGCCGAAACTCGCAGAGCATCCTTGCTCAAGGCGATCCATTTTGGCGTTCCACTGCTACCGGATGTTTCGAAAAGTACCTGCGACTGGAGTTCGGCGAGGTCTGGAATCGCGCCGATAAAACGACCCGCCGCACAAGGCGCGGGGTCATTCCAAAATTCCTGCTGCATCAATGAAGTCGGGTCCATGGCAATGCGTCGAGGAGGTCATCAAAACCCAGACCGTGGCCTGCGGGCACCGTGAATTCGGGCGACCATGGGCCGAGGTATTCGGTGAAGGCGTCGGGTTCGAAAAGGTGATGGGTTTGCAATCCGCAAAGCCCCGGCAGACCCGGAAATTGCAGGCCGAGTCGAGCCGCTTCCCACGCGGCAAAGGTTTGTCCCACCGGGTGATCCATGTAACTCGTGAGCACGACTTTTTGGCGGTGAGCGATGGCCGCTTCGGCCAAAAGAAATGGCTCATCGATCGCGGGTTTTATCACCATCACCTGCGCGGCCGAACTTTGCGTCGAAGCCTCGCGATCGACCGCCAGCGGTACGCGGGCCTTTTGATGCAAGGCGCGCCATGACGAATCGGAGTAGGGGCAGGGGTCTTCGACGAAATCCATTGCGGCGCGTGTTTTGTCAGCAAGCCCCGTGATGAAATCCGCCGCCGCATCAGGCGGAAGCGATTCGTTGAAATCCAAACGCCAGCGCAACAATGGAAATTCGCCGCTCATCTCATCGAGAAACTTCATCTCTGCCTGCGGATCGCGTCCGGCTTTGAGTTTCACCGTGGAAAATCCTGCCTCCATCGCGCGGCCGAGTTCGGCGGCATTCATGCTGACCAGCGTCGCATGGCTTTGCGGCACTTCCATTTCCTCAAACAAGGAATGCTCAAACTGCCGCGCGGCGCGGTCGTACTCGGCACAACGAATGGCACGACGCACGATCGGCCAACGCCGCGCACCAGCGAGATCGGCCAGGCATTTTTCCAAGGGCGGATCACCGAGTTCCGGCCATGGATGAATGCAACCGTAGCCATCATCGATGCGAATCAAAACACCATCAAAACTCGTGCGCGCCGACACGGCATTGAGAAACTTCCGCGCCTTGAGGCGGTAGCGCGAAATGTAGGTTGGCGATTCGTTGGGCTGCATGAGGCGAAATCAAAGCGTGGCGGCAAAATGAAACAGCGCCGCGAAAAGGATCAGCTGCAAGCCCGCCAGCGCAAGCAGGCGATTGAATGCGGGGCCGGGCGGTAAGATCAGCACGCCCCAGATGATGCGCGCGCCCAGCAGCAAAACCGGCAGGCTGGCAAACATCAGCATCGGTTTTTCGAAGGCAATCCATGCGAGACCGGCGAAGGCGGCAATTTTGATTTCAAGCCAGATCATGGCCGCGGCAAACTTTGGGCCGAAGCGCACTGCGAGCGTGCGCTTGCCGGTGCTCGCATCCTCCTCACGGTCGCGGAAGTTGTTGATCGAAATCAAAACGGCGGAGAGCAGACCGATTTGCAAACCAAGCAGCCACGATTCGCGCGGCCATGTGCCAGTTTGGATAAACACCGTACCGGCCACGGCGACGAAACCGAAAAACAAAATCACAAACAACTCGCCGAGTCCGCGGTAAGCAAGCGGCACGGGGCCGCCGGTGTAGCCATACGCCAGAAACAGAGATGGAATCCCGATGACCAAAATCGGCCAACCGCGCACTTGATAAAGTTGATGCCCACAAAGCACGGCGAGGATCAGAAAACCCACAGCGATGGTCATCACCGTTTGCGGTTTCAGCATGCCTGAGGAGGTGACTCGGCGCGGACCGAGCCGGCGTTCGGTATCAGCACCTTTTTTGGCATCGATGGCATCGTTGAAAAAATTGGTCGCGATCTGGATGCACAGCGATCCCGCCAGCGTGAGCCACGCGAGTGTGAGGTCGAAATGTCCGCTGAGTTTCCATGCCAACACGCATCCCGCCCACACCGGCACGATCGCCGCAGGCAAAGTTTTCGGCCGTGCGGCAAGCAGGCATGGCATGAAGAACCGGGTCACGCGCCGGATCATGCCGCAATCGGCGGCGGATGCGAATCCATTTCCGCAAGGCGATAGGCTAAAACGACGATTTTAGCGCTAGGGCGAAAAGGAATTGCTCCCAGTCCGAGCGACCTGAGTTGAAAGCATAGCGCGCGCTTGTATCAAGCGTCACGCGGTCGGAGAAAAACGGCCGGCTCCATGTGAGAACAAATGCGGAATTTTGCTCATCGCTGCGCAGGTCGGCATCGGGGCCGACATTGACGAATTCGGAATAGCGGTATTCGATCCCGCCGCCGATCGTTCCCCTTTCGAGTGATCGCTGCAGCGTGGTCGACACGACGAGGTCGTCAACCAATTGGTTGGAACTGGAGGAGTTTGGCACCAAGGCATGGCGGATCGAATTGATCCATGCCCAGCGCTCTGCAAAATTGTAGGTGCCCCGCAAAAATCCCGTCACACCGAGGCGGTCCTCATCGCCGTCCTGTGAGTATTCCGGACCGACCGAAGCGGATAAGTTGATGCGACTCCCAACCCTGTGACGCGCCTCTAACAACAGCGCCCACGCATCGGTGTCGGGCACGCCGTCGCCCGATAGGCGTGAGTAACGCACGGAAGAACCAAATGCCGTGCGCGAAGTTGCTTCCCACAAGCCACCAAGAAAAATGCTGTCGACCTCCGAGCCTTGCAGATCACTTTGGGAATAATCCGAAATTGCCGTAGACGCGCCAAGAAAACCGAACGTGCGCGATGCGATGCGACGCTCGAGCCGCAGGCCGCCATTGAACAAAGATCCATTCACAAACTCGCCACTCAGTCGATCGGTGCCGGATAGTTCGTTGTAGCGGCCAAACAGCGTGAGATCGGTCCTTGATCCACGAAGCGTCCAAACCACTTCGCCGACATGGTCCACATCGTTGTACTCTGAGTTCTCGTTGTAAGCGCGAAACGATGGAACATAGCTCGCTTTGAAGGAAGATTTGGCCCCGCCCTCCGGATCGGAGATGTATTCGATCAATGGCGAAGCATAAAACGAGGTCTCACTTTCGCCGTTGGCCTCATCGAGGAAAAAATTCGAATCGTAAATCGTTCCCACCTGCAGCGCGAGGTTCATGCCGCCTTTGATCTTCAACTCCGACGGCACCATCTGCTCCAACATCCCGCCACCGCTCGACCACGGCGTCGGATCTGCGATTCGTGTCGAAATTTCCGCAGCTTGCACACTGCTCTGAGCCATCGCGGCAATCGTCAATATCGGCAGGCGGAAATGTTTCAAATTCATCGGATAGCGGGATCGATCGTGACTGGACCATCGAATGCCATCCCGCATCCGTCCAATCCGTGAACGCGTGGATTGAATGGGGGGGACGATGAACTCGCACATGTGGAGGCCCCCCGCCACTCACATCGCTCTCGCTGCGGCCTTGCGTCCTGATGCGTTGGGCGATAAAACGCATGTGATGTTCGACGCGCTGCCCAAGCCCCAGAGGAATCCATCCTTCTCGCGAACCTTGCTGCGCGTGTTGCTGATCAGCGCCGGTTCAGTAGCAATCCTGTTGCCCGCGTGGTTGCCAAACCGCCCTTCCGCCCCGCTCGAACGTGGCACGGTGGAGTTGTTGCAAGCCTTCCTGCTCGCGGCATCGGCGGCATTGATGTTCGGAGCCTCGTCGCACGCCGGCGCCTATCGACCGGTGTGCCGTGTGCTGGGGCTCGGGCTGATGGCTGCCTTCTCGGGCGAGATCGAAGACTTCGTTTCGGGCATGCTGCACCTGCGCTTTCCTGAAGCCTGGGTCGCCGGAGCATTTGCCTTGGCGGCGATCATCACGGCATTGAGGCACCGTCGCGTTGTCGTTCACTTCATCGCAACCCTCGGTCAGCACGCCGGAGCAGGACTCATCGCCGCGGCGCTGTTGATCATCTATGTCTTCAACCGCGTGATGGGCAGCACGGCGTTTTGGAAAGCATCGCTCGGCGATGCGTATTCGCCGAATATCCCCCGCATCTGCAAGGGTTACCTCGAGTTGCTTGCGTGTTATCTGATTTTCATTGGCGCGCTCGGTCTCTCGCTCACGCTTGCTCGCCGCAGACAGGATTGATCTTCGGACCATGTTTCACATCGTTTTGATCGAACCTGAAATCCCGCACAATGCGGGTGCAGCAGGCAGGCTTGCGCTGGCCACGGGATCGACGCTGCATCTGGTGAAGCCGCTCGGCTTTTCCCTCGAAGACAAGCATGTGCGGCGCACCGGACTCGATTATTGGCGCGAGGTCGATCTGTGCGTGTGGGAGTCGTTTGATGAATTGAAAAATTCCGCCGCTGCCGATGCTGGATTCTGGTTGCTGAGCACCAAGGCCAGAGCGAATCCATGGCAAGCGAAGTTCAAGCCCGGCGATTATCTGGTCTTTGGCAGGGAAACCCGCGGCCTGCCCGCCGAGTGGGTTGCCGATGCCGGAGAACACGCGCTGCGCATCCCGATGTCACCGGGCGGTACCCGCAGCCTCAACCTTTCGACTGCCGTCGCGATCATCCTCTACGAAGCCGTGCGCCAGCAGAACCCCGATTGGTGATGGAGCCATTCAAGGAACACTTTTCATACGCCAAGGCCCGCAGCATCGCGGCAGAAATCCTTCGCGTTCATCCGGGATTCGACATGAAAACCTTCACGCGCGGGCTTGAGAAAAAACTGGCCCCGCTGGAATTGAAGCAGCGCATGCAGGCGGTGGCCGATCACATCGAGGCGGCATTGCCGCTCGACGCGCCCGAGCTTTTTGCGGTGCTGGTGAAGTCACTAGCGGGCGATGGCGAGCACGGTTTGAAAGGCTTTGCCGTGTGGCCGCTCACCGAGATCGTCGCGCGCCGAGGGCTTGGGCATTTTGCTGAATCGATGGATGCCCTCGAGCAAATGACGCAACGCTTCACCGCCGAGTTTGCGATCCGCCCGTTCATCCAACACCATCGTGAAAAAACCCTGCGACAGCTTCACCGCTGGTGCGATCATTCAAACGAACATGTGCGCCGCGTGGTGTCCGAAGGCTGCCGACCTTTTCTGCCGTGGGGCGGCAATCTGCCCGAACTACTAGATTCACCGTACCAAACATTGGGCCTGTTGGAAAAACTCCATCGCGATTCGAGCGACTATGTTCGGCTCTCGGTTGCCAATCATCTTAACGACTTCAGCAAGGAGAATGCCAAGCTGGTGATCGACACCCTCACCCGCTGGCGCAAGGCGGCGCCTAAGGATTCACATCTGGAAAAACTTTCGCGCCACGCCTGCCGCACGCTTCTCAAAAGCGGCCACCCCGCGGCACTCAAACTTCACGGCTACGGCTCGGCCGAGTCGCTCGAGATCGAATCATTCAAACTCAACGCAAGCTCAATCCGCGTCGGTGAAAAAATCGCTTATCAACTCGTGATTCATAACAAGTCGCAACAATCACTGCGCGTGATGTTCGACTATGCCATCCACCACCGCAAAGCCAATGGCAACCTCACGCCCAAAGTTTTCAAGGGCCGCGTGAAGGAACTTGCCGCAGGCGAACGCTGGGAAATCCACGGCACCCATTCATTCCGACAGGTCACCACGCGTGTGTATCATGCGGGGAAGCATCAGTTCGAGCCCCGGCTCAATGGCAGGTTTTTTCCTGCGATAGAATTTGTGCTGGAGCTCTGATGTCGGTAGGGCGATACGGCCTCGCGGCGCCGATTCTTCACCGTAGCTGGATCATCCTGATCCAGGCCGTCCATGGATCGTCTCGCTCCATGTTCTGAAAAGCGCATGAACGCCGCCACTTCTTATCTAGCTTCTTCTGTCTTAAATTTTTTCCAAATCGAAACGCCGAGACGCGGAGCGCGCAGAGGGCTCCACGGAGAGAACATCCAATTTGTTCATTCAATTTGTCTGGGAAACTGTAGGATTGATCTCCTCAAATTCGCGTTCATTCGTGTTCATTCGCGGTTTGAAATCTTTCTAGAAAGCGTCGGCGCGGCGGGCCGTGACGCCCTACCTTCGATGAAGAGGCGGGCAAGATGCCCACGCTCCTTGAAGAAGTGGCAGATCATTCGCGCGGACCTTTGAGGACAAAGGTCCCGGCCTTTTTGTTCTTCACGAGCCTCAAGAAAATCGCCACATTTTCCTATCGCTGCAATCTTAGCCGCCAAGCTTTCACCCTTTCCTCCAACTTCTTAACCCATATGAAAAACAAATCGCTCCTGATCCTGTCGGCCCTTGCCATGATGTCTGTCCTGCCCGCAGCTGCAGCTGCGGAGCCGAAGCGCATGGTCGTTTGCACCATCACCGAGGGCTTCCGGCATTCCTCAATTCCACAATCGGAGAAGGCCTTGCAAGCCATCGACGAAGCCTCGCCGAATCTCGAAATTGTTAAGTGGCTTCGTCAGCCCGAAATCGAAGTCCCCGTTGCGCCGCGTCCGCCCAAGGAACCAGCGGACAAGGCTTCGCAGGACAAATATCAAAGAGCCATGCAGGCGTGGGATCGGGATGTGAAACCCGAGGCCGACCGCAAGAAGCGCGAACTTCACGAAGCCGTGAAAAAATCTCTGCTGGCGCTCTCACCGCAGGCCTTGCGCGACAACCGGATCGATGCCGTGATTTTTTCCAACACCACGGGAAATTTGCCTCTGCCTGACCTCCAGGGTTTTGCCGATTGGGTCCGCTCGGGCGGCGCTTTCATCGGCATGCATTCTGCGACCGACACACTGAAGGGAGCGCTTCCTTATACGGAGATGATTTGCGGGATTTTTGAAGGTCACCGCGAGCAGGTCCCCGTGAAGCTCCACGCAGGTGACAAGGAGCATCCCGCCAACGCCGGAATCGGCGCGATCTGGACCCTCGCGCAGGAGGAGATGTACCTCATCAAACAACACGACCGCAATCTGGTCCGCTCCATCTGGTTCATGCGCCATCATCCGAACGATCCCAAGCAAGAGGGCTTTTTCCCGGTCGCTTGGGTGCGGAAGTTCGGAGAGGGCCGGGTCTTTTATACTTCCCTCGGCCACCGCGAGGACCTCTGGAGCACCGATCCGGCGCTGCCAGACCGGATCAACTCCGTCGAAACCGCCGCGCAATTCCGCCAACACCTCACGGGCGGGATCCGCTGGGCGGTCGGTCTCGAAACCGGTTCTTCCGAACCGAACCCGCAGACCAACTGAGCGCGTTGTTTTTTGTGCGATTTTACAGAAAAATATTTGGGCGGGCGGTTTTTTGCCCGTGTGAATCGGAGATTGATGAGGATTACTGCGCGCCGAAGCCGGAAAATGTTGTTGGCAACGCAAAGTGGGTCGTCCACCCTCACAACGTTTCCGCCTGAATGGGCAACCCCATAAATCCTCCGAGTTTTTTCTTTCACAAAATCCTCCCAATCCATGTCGAACTCATCCCAAGACAGCTGCTGCTCCCAAAAACCCTGCTGCAACAATTTGGCCCTCGTTTTTGCCTCGCTGCTTCTACGGCTCTGGTTGGCGATGCGGGCGATCCAGACCGGCGTTGAAAAGTTTGCGGGCTCCAAGGCCTCGCAGGAAGCAGTCAACATCGACGGCGCCGCCAACAGCTACGGGCTCACGGCGTCGGCATCGGTCAAGCAGTACGCCCTCGATAACTACCACGGCGTACCCCAGGCGCTGATGGAAAAGTTCAAGGCCGAGCCGCTGATGAATGAAGCCATGCTGCGCCTCTACGACTGGGTGCTCGGTCCGGCACTGATCGTGCTCGGCGTCACTATCCTTTTGGGCCTTGCCAGCCGCGCGTCGCTTTTCCTGCTGGGCTTGCTCTACATCAGCCTCACATGGGGGCTCATCCTCATCAAACAGGATGAGGGAGTCGCATGGCTCGGGGTGCACATGATCATGGTCGTGATGGCGCTCGGTTTGGCCGAGCACAACCGTTTCACGCTCCTCAAGAAGTGGTAAGAGCATGAAAAACGAAACCAGCATGATCAGTCGTCGCGATTTCATCGGCAAGGCAGCGGGCGGCATCAGCGCCGGTCTGGTGCTTGGCGCACCAAACATCCTGCGCGCGGCGCAAGGTGAGCCATCGGAAAAAATCCATGTCGCGCTCGTCGGCTTCGGCAAGCAGGGCAAGGTCTTGCTTGATGCGATGTCAAACATCCCGGGGCTTCATTTCCAGGCGGTCTGCGACATCTGGGATTACAATCTCAAGGGCGGCATCGCCAAGGTGCGCGCACTCCAGGGTCACACGCCGAAGGGCTATGCCGACATCGACGAGATGCTCGCGACGGAAAAAGGCCTCGATGCGGCGATCGTCTCGACGCCGGATTTCTGGCACTCGCCGCACACGGTCAAGTGCCTCGAGGCGGGGCTCCACGTTTACTGCGAAAAGATGATGGCCAACACCATCGATGGCGCGCGTGCGATGGTCCGCGCGATGGAAAAAACCGGCAAGCTTTGCCAGATTGGTCACCAGCGCCGCAGCAATCCACGCTACCGCTACACGCTCGAACAACTCATCAAGGGCAAGGGCATCTGCGGTCAGATCGTCAACATCAACGGCCAGTGGAACCGCGCGGTTTCCTCCTCTCAGGACATTGCGTTCAACCCGAAGCTGGCGATCAAGCCGGAGATTCTCACCCGCTACGGATTCAAGGACATGCATCAGTTCATGAACTGGCGCACCTATCGCGATCTTTCGGGCGGGCCGATCTCTGACCTCGGCGCGCATCAGATCGACATTTTCAACTGGTTTCTCGGCGTCTCGCCCAAGTCGGTATTCGCCTCGGGCGGCAATGATTATTTCAAGACGCGCGAGCACTTCGACAATGTGATGACCATTTTCGATTACGAAACCCCGCAGGGCGGAGTGCGCGCGTTTTATCAGGTGCTCACGACCACCAGCGCCGGCGGAGGATACTACGAAAGTTTCATGGGCACCGAAGCGACGATCAACATTTCCGAGCGCTCGGCCTACACCAACATCTACCGCGAATCGAGCGCGCCATCGTGGGACGATCATGTGGCGCGCGGTTTCCTCAAGCGTCAGGCCGCAGCACCCAAGGTGCAAAGCGACGATGCGATCGCATCCTACGAATCGGCAGCACCCGAGGCTTACGCGTTGCCCGGCGATCTCTCAAAGCCACCGCACCAACCGCACCTCGAAAATTTCTTCGAAGCCGTGCGCGGCAAAGCAGCCCTCAACTGCGATGCACGCCACGCCTTTGAAAGCGAAGCGCCGATTTACTGGGTCAACCCCTCGGCGCTGAGCCGCGAACCGATCAATTTTACCGCCGAACACCTATCCGTCTGATCATGAAAAAACAACACATCGCCAGCACTGTTTTCACCATCGCCGCACTGTCTCTCGCTGCATGCGGAAAGAAGAACCCACAGGAAGCCGCCGCAGTCGGTGACGCACCTTCAGCGCCAGCCACCAGCGGAGTACCACTGACCACCGTGTTGCCGCCCGAGCTGATCGAAGGCACGCCCCAACCGATGGATGTTCCAAACCTTGTGCAGGCCTTGACCAAGGCGCCCGAACTTCTTGTGCCCGAGGGCACCACGCTGCTTTCCAAAGGCAAGCCGGTGACCGGTAGCGAGGAAAGCCCGATGATTGGCGACCTCACACTCGTCACCGATGGCGACAAGGAAGCCGGCGAAGGCTATTATGTCGAATTGTCCGGCGGCCCGCAATGGGTGCAAATCGATCTCGAGCAGAGCGCTGAAGTTTCAGCCGTGTGGGTCTGGCATTTCCATTCACAGAAGCGCGCCTACAACGATGTCGTGATCCAAATTTCCGACGATGCGGAGTTCAAAACCGGCGTGACCACCATTTACAACAACGATTACGACGATTCGTCGAAGCTCGGAAAAGGTTCGGACAGTCCCTATGTTGAATCACGCTTCGGTCTGCTGGTCGATGCGAAGGGCGCCAAGGGCCGCTATGTGCGACTCCACAGCCAAGGCAACACCTCCAACGATTCGAATCACTACATCGAAGTGGAAGTCCACGGCAAAGCTCTCTGAGTTTGTGCGCCGTATGTTTCAAGAAGCGGGCCCTTCAAAGAAAGGCCCGCTTTTTTGTTAGTTTCACAGCAGTTAGTCATCGCCCTCCGCAAACACGCGCGTCCTCAATTCGTGGTTGGCGTTGCGGGCTTTCAACGTGAGCCATATTGCTGCAATTGACCACACGAGAAGCCAAAATTGGAAGGCGCCCGAGATGGCTTGCAGCGGTAGCTTTTCCAGATCGTTGATGCTGAGCCGCGACACTGGCGCTGCAAGGGGCAGGCTCAGCGGCGAGATGCTCGTGACCCATGAACTGACATGAAGAAACTTGTCACTGACGGTTGCCATGACCGATCCGGCCATGATCGGAACCACGCCGATGAAAATCACAGCCAAGCCCAAAGCGCGTCCGCCTTTCCATTGCAGCAAGGTTTGGAATCCAAGGCCGACGACCACCATTACGATCGCATAAATCCCAAGCATTTCGATGCCCACACGATGGCCGGGATACCAGCGCGATTCGACCAGCTCGCAGGTGAAGATATGCCAACCAACTGCGGCGATCACCGCCATGATTGCAGCAAACA
>Ga0214168_1000645_pt1 | contig 14046 bp, 13 predicted proteins | sample LakMenepilimnion_FD_153002 | JGI IMG/M metagenome (GOLD analysis project Ga0214168, IMG submission 153002) | Freshwater microbial communities from Lake Mendota, WI - Practice 29OCT2010 epilimnion v4 | ecosystem: Environmental > Aquatic > Freshwater > Lake > Epilimnion/Euphotic zone | place: Lake...
TAAGAATTTCAATCAGGAAACCAAGGAGATAAAGAGATGACCTTCTCACTAACAATGCCAGCACTTGGCGAGAGCGTTACCGAAGGTACGGTCACACGTTGGCTCAAGAATGAAGGCGACCAAGTCGCAATCGACGAGCCACTCCTTGAAGTGTCAACCGACAAAGTTGATACCGAGATTCCTTCACCTGTAGCAGGCGTTCTGCAAAAGATTGTTGTTGGAATTGATCAGACAGTTGCAGTCGGAGCTGAGTTAGCAATCATCGCTGATGGCGCTGCATCTGCTGCGTCACCAGCTGCGGCAGCCCCCGTAGTCGCGGCTCCAGTTGTCGCAGCACCAGTTGTTGAAACACCTGCGCCAGTTGTTCCCGCAGCACCTGTTGCAGCAGCGCCAGCCGCTGCCAGCGGAACCGGAACTGTCATATCAATGCCAGCTCTTGGTGAATCAGTTTCCGAAGGCACAGTTACACGTTGGCTTAAGAACGTTGGCGACTCAGTAGCTGTAGATGAAGCACTCTTAGAAGTTTCTACTGACAAAGTTGATACCGAGATTCCTTCACCTGTTGCTGGAATTTTGTTAGCAATCGATGTTCCCATCGATACCACTGTCGCAGTAGGTGCACGTTTAGGTTTAATTGGTGCATCTGGTTCTGCTCCCGTTGCTGCACCAGTTGTAACTCCACCACCTGCAGCTCCAGTAGTTGCAGCACCAGTTGTGACTCCCCCACCTGTAGCGCCAGTTGTAACTCCACCACCTGCAGCTCCAGTAGTTGCAGCACCAATTTCACAACCAGCAGATGCTTATGTAACTCCACTGGTTCGCAAATTGGCTTCTGAACTAGGCGTGAACCTTGCATCTGTTAAGGGCACCGGTATCGGTGGCCGAATTCGTCGCGAAGATGTTGAGCAAGCTGCACCTGCTAAGACAGCACCAGTTTCGGCTGCCCCAGTTGCAGCGGTTGCTCGCACTTCTGCGCCAACAATTGCAGTTTCACCACTTCGCGGAACTACCGTGACCATGTCACGTCTGCGCAAAGTTATTGCTGCTCGTATGGTTGAGTCGCTGCAAGTCAGTGCGCAACTAACCACAGTTATTGAAGTTGACGTTACCAAGATTGCTCGCTTGCGCGATAAGTCAAAGGCCAGTTTCGAAGCGCGCGAAGGTGTCAAACTTTCATTCCTACCATTCTTCGCCGTTGCAACTTGCGAAGCACTCAAGCAACATCCAGTTCTTAACTCTTCCGTTGAAGGCGATCAAATCACTTATCACGGTGCAGAACATTTAGGCATTGCTGTAGATACTGAGCGCGGATTATTAGTGCCAGTTATTTCCAATGCTGGTGACTTAAACATGGGCGGCATTGCTCGCAAGATTTCAGATCTTGCTGCACGCACTCGCGATAACAAAGTAACTCCTGACGAATTAGGTGGCGGAACTTTCACGCTAACTAACACCGGTAGCCGTGGCGCTCTCTTTGATACTCCGATTATCAATCAGCCACAGGTTGCCATTTTGGGTCTAGGCGCAATCGTTAAGCGACCAATGGTGGTTCGCGGTGAAGATGGCGGCGAAACGATCGCAATTCGTTCAATGGTCTACCTGGGTCTTTCTTACGATCACCGAGTTGTCGATGGCGCAGATGCGGCTCGCTTCCTAGTTACCTTGAAAGAACGTCTAGAAGGCGGCGCTTTCGAATCAGATTTAGGTCTCTAATTTGCTGCCCCCACAACGTATTGCTGTTACTGGTGCCTCTGGGCTAATTGGTAGCGCTTTAGTTGGTTATCTAAAGTCACAAGGTCACACCGTTCAGCGACTGGTGCGCAGGCCGGCAGTTTCAGCTGAAGAAATTACTTGGGATCCAACTGCTGGCACAGTTGATATGGAAGCTCTCGCTGGCGTCGATGCGGTAATTCACTTAGCTGGTGCTGGTGTTAGCGATAAACGTTGGACCAAAAAATACAAGAGCGAAATTCTAAATTCACGTCTGCTCGGAACTACCACCATTGCAAAAGCAGTTGCGATAGTTAAGCCACAAGTATTCATCTCAGCTAGTGCAATTGGCTGGTATGGCGAGAGCGGAAACCGCGCAGTTGTTGAAAGTGATCGCGTAGGTGATGACTTTCTTGCTGCTGTTTGTCGCGAGTGGGAATCTGCTGCCGATTTAGCTGGCGATGTGCGCACCGTAAAACTTCGCACAGGTTTAGTTCTTGATCCAACCGGCGGAGCGTTAGGCAAGATGCTGCCGATCTTTCGTTTTGGTTTAGGTGGGAAGTTAAGTAACGGCAAGCAATGGTGGTCTTGGATAACATTGCATGACCAAATTCGTGCAATCGCTTTTCTTTTGGAGAGCAAGATCTCGGGCCCAGTTAATTTGACTTCGCCTAACCCGGTTACTAATTCAGAGTTCACTGCCGGTCTCGCTCGCGCAATGCATCGCCCAGCACTTTTCCCGGTTCCAGCACTTGCGCTCAAGATTGTTCTCGGTGGTTTTTCTTCTGAGGTGCTTGGCTCAAAGAAGGTTATGCCACAGGCGCTGACTGAGGCTGGCTTTACTTTTGACTACCCACATATTTCATCGGCACTCGAAAAGTTAGTTGATTAATTAGCTAATACAGCTAGCGCTGCCAGACGCCCCGATTTAAGCGCTCCGTTTTGCGACGGGCTTACTTGGCCGTCACCTGCTAAATAGATTCCTTCACGAACCAGGGTTTGAATCGGTTGATTAATAGCCATAGCCCCAATCGGAAGCGCCGCCGGAATCTCATATTTAGCAACTAGCTCCCAATCGCGATTATCACAGTTGTACATCGTCGCGAGATGTCGGCGAACTTCAGACTCAGTGACTCCTAGATCGGTGGTTGAGGAAATCAAGTTCCGCCCGACAGGTGCGTATTCAGGAATGAAGTTCGAGATCACTAGTGTGTTAATCACTGCGCCTCTGTTTTGACCATCAACAATTAGTTGCCCATGCGAAACCGGCGTAGTTGGCGCGCTGTGATACCAAGTTGTACATGCGGCTAACTTTGTGACTGAAGTGAGATCAAGTAACTGCGCCGCTGTCGTGCTATCGGTTGCGACAATTATTTTATTTGCCGCTATTTCGCCGGCGGTAGTTAAAACTTTGCCAGCCTTAATCGAATTTACCGCGACCCCCAGCCTAAGGTCGCTAACCCGATTTGCAAGTGTAACCGATAGCGCACCAACGCCATCTCGTGGTAGTCCAGGTTTACCGCCAATAAAAGTCTTGATTATTTCCAAACCAGCAGGAGCTAAAACACTTGAGAGATCCGTTAGATAAACACCTCTCAGAAACGGTTTCAATACTCGATCAAGGGTCTTACCCAATCCTGCTCTGATTAGATATTTATCGATTGATTGATTTGCTTCGGGTTTACCAATGAGAGCTTTAACCAGAGATAACTTTTCCAGGATAGATCCAGTGGCTTGATCAAAGGCCGTAAAGGGATACCTGCGCGGATCCCCCAACCGATGTAACTTATTGTCGATAGCCACATTTATCGCTCGATCGGCAAATCTAAAATCAAGCTCGCCCAACACATTCAGCGCAACTAGCTCTGGATACTTCGCATTGATTAGCTGGAAACCACGATCGCAAGTAAAGCCATCGATAGAATCTGATTGCACTCGTCCGCCAGCTCGCTCTGCAGCTTCCAGAACAATTACTTCGCGGTCGGCCTTTTGAATTTGCAGTGCGGCGCTAAGTCCAGCTAAGCCAGCACCAATTACGACAACTGGACTACTCACGAAAATTTAGTTCTCGTGCGCGATCAATAATCGCTGCCACTGCGATTATCTCGGCTTTGCTAACTGGCCATTCATTTGTACCGGCAATGGCACCAGCTACCAGTTCGTAGAACCGCGCATAGTTCCCATCTTCAACTTGTAAATCACTAACGGCCTCCCCACGAATTATCTTCGCCGCTGATTTTGTCGATACATCCCATTTGCCCTCAAGTGGAACTTTGCCGGCGCGTAAAAGAGCTTCCTGCGGATCAAGCTCGCCAATTACAAGTGCACCATTAGTTCCCATCATGCGGATACGCGGTCCAGGTGCTCCGACTATGGAACTAGTCGAAAGATAAGAATCAACACCGCTCTCATGTTTTAGGACTAAGACCACATCATCATCAGATGCCCCGCGGATACTGCGCACACTCGCCGAAACCAGTTCAGCCGGACCAAACCAATCAAGGGCAGTTGAAACTAAATGAGATTGCAGATCAAGCAGTAGCCCCCCGCCTTCTTCGGCGCTGCTTTGTTCGCGCCAAGATTGCGCAGCTAGATCAGGGCGATAGCGTTCAAAGCGAGAATCGATGCGAAACACTTTTCCGATTTCATTTTCTTGTATGACTCGTTTAATGGTCAGCGAATCTGAATCAAAGAGGCGGTTATAGAAAGCTGTTACCGGCACACCTGTGTCATCAGATGCTTTTAGAATTTCTAGTGTTTCAGTTAAATTACGGCCCATCGGTTTATCAACGACCGTTGGAACACCAGCATGTAGTGCGGCAATCGCTTGCTCAACATGAACTGAATTAACCGATGCGATGACAACTAGATCTAAGTTATGTGTAAGAAGTTCTGACATATCCGAAACGACGATCGCGTCAGGAAAATCAGCTTGAACATGCCCCACTCGTTCTGGATTTGTGGTTAGAACTGCCACGAGTTCAAGGCCGCAACCTCTAAATAGCGGGGCGTGAAAGGTGCGACCAGCTAAACCATAACCAACTAGACCTACTCGTAGAGACATAAAACTCCGAGCTTTTTACTAGTCAGCTGATTTAGATAACTTAGATGGCCACCATACCTTAGGCCCAATTTCGTGCACCAGTGCTGGAACCAAAATCGAGCGAACGATAATTGTGTCTAGCAGTACGCCAAAGGCAACCGCGAAACCAAGTTGAGCAAGGAATACCAGAGGCAAGATTCCTAGCACTCCGAAAGTCGCCGCAAGGACAATACCGGCTGATGTAATTACCGACCCGGTAACTGTTAAGCCCTTGATAACACCTTTTCTGGTACCTATCTTGCCTGATTCTTCACGCACGCGAGTCATCAAGAAGATGTTGTAATCAATACCCAATGCGACCAAGAAGATAAAGGCGAAGAGTGGGAATGACGCATCTCCCCCTGCAAAGCCGAAGATGTGATTAAAGACGAGCGCACATACTCCAAGTGTTGCAAAGTACGAGAGCACAACTGTTCCAAGTAGCAATACAGCACTCACAATACTTCGAAGCAGTAGACCCAAAATCAGGGTGATTAAGAGTAGAACTACGGGAATAACAGTTCGATTGTCATGACGAGCAGCCACATCGGTGTCGAAGAAGACCGCCGTCGTGCCACCAACCAAAATCGACTCATCAACACTCTTCACAGCTTCACGAATTGATGGAATTAGGTCACGAGCTTCGCGCGAATCTGGCGCTGCCGCTAACGTGACATTGAGAATAGAAAGGCCGTCTTTGACAATGACGCCACCAGCATTTGCTTCTGGTGCAACAGTTGCAACACCGTCAACCCCTCGAAGTTTTTCGGAAACGGCTGGAATTAATTCATTCTTTAAAACAACTTTAGTTGGATCACCTTCACCACCAGGGAAATGGTTTAGCAACAGCTTTTGACCAACAACTGACTCAGGGTTTCCAACGAAACTCTCAGTTGTTGAAAGCCCATCGGTCTTTAAGGTAGTTGAGAATCCCGCTAAAACAACGAGCAATAAACCAGTAATCACCCAAGCTCTGCGAGGTTTGCGTTCGACTAAACTTCCGACCTTGGCCCAAGTGCCAGTTAGTTGCGCGTCTGCATCATCGAATCTAGGAATCCGAGGCCAGAAAATCCAACGACCAAATAGAACCAAGAAAGCAGGAAGCAAAGTCACCATAGTAATTACCGCGACTACAACACCAATAGCTCCGATTGGACCTAGCCCACGGTTACCAGATAAATCACTAAGCAATAGAACTAAGAGACCTAGCGCAACAGTTGCACCCGAAGCGACAATCGGCTCGAAGGTTCCTTTATAGGCAGCTCGCATGGCCGCAACTGGCGTTGAATGATGATGTAACTCTTCGCGATATCTCGAAATTAATAGCAGTGCATAGTCGGTTCCAGCGCCTAAAACCAAAACCGAGAGAATGCCCTGCGATTGGCCGTTCACATCAATTACATTGTTTTTGGCTAACAAATAAATGATTCCGCCCGCAGTGGAGAGAGCGAAAACCGCAGAAAGCAAAGGCAGGAACCACAAAATTGGTGAGCGATAAACAATAATCAAAATAAATGCAACAACACCTAACGTCGTCAATAGCAGAGTTGAATCGATATCTCCGAAAGCATCGAACAGGTCAGCGAATATTCCGCCAGCTCCAGTAACGTATGAATCAAAGCCGAGATCCTTTGCGAAAGGTTCAAAGTCTTCGCGCAAAGCTTTAACAATTGCGGGAAGGACTGGTTCTTCATCCGGAAGCAACGAAGCGAATACTGCGCCATCTAGGAGAATCGAAGCCAGAACTGCTGTGCCATCTGGAGCTGGGAAAGCCGTAATTTTGCTACCAGCAACTAAATATTTCGAAAGTGGAATATCAGTCTCGCCTAATTTTAGATCTGGCACAGTTTCGAGGTGAGCATTAATTTGCTGCAGCACTTCTGGCCCAACAGTTCCCTCAAGCAAAACTAAAGTTGGGAAAGCAGTAGATTCGCCAGCGGCAAAACTTTCCAGCAACTTAACTGCCTTAGTTGACTCAGCACTATCTGGCAGGAACGCAGAATTATCATTTTCTTGAACAGTTGATAATTTGCCAAAGAGCGGGCCGAAAAAACCAGTAACGCCAAACCACGCAATTACAACCAAAATCGCGATGGCGATCGGCTTGCGCTTAGAACGCATGGTGCTAGTACCCACAGGTGAAACTGACATTTAGCTGGCCCCTTTTGCGCCAGATCTATCTATCTGTCGCCTCGATTGGTAATGAGCGTGATTCTACCTTTAGGCTATTGGCTATGACCATTCAAGCCGCTCTAACTACTGGCCAAATTGCCGTAGCTCGAAGCGGATTAGTCGATTATGAGAGTGCGCTGAAAATTCAACGTAAATTTCATGCCGAAATTGTGGCTGATGAGCGACCAAACACCTTGATACTGCTTGAGCATCCTTCGGTTTATACCGCTGGTCGCCGTACTGAAATCACAGATCGTCCCACTGATTCAACGCCAGTGATTGAGGTCGACCGCGGTGGAAAAATCACTTGGCATGGACCTGGCCAATTGGTTGGTTATCCGATCGTGAAATTAGCTAATCGCTTAGATGTAGTCGGTTTTGTGCGCCAATTAGAAACGGCCCTAATAAATACCTGCGAGCAGTTTGGTTTAGCTGCCCTTCGTTATCCAGATCGCTCTGGTGTTTGGCTACGCGATGAAAAAGGCGATCGCAAAATTGCAGCCATAGGCATCAGAGTCGCCAAGGGTGTGACCATGCATGGCTTTGCACTTAACGTTAACCCTGACTTAGCTGGGTTTAATCAGATCGTGCCATGTGGAATCGCCGATGCCGATGTTACGTCAATGGCTAGAGAGTTAAACCGCGAGATTACAATTGCTGAAGTTTCACCGATTCTGGAGCGAGAACTTTTTGAAGTGCTAACAAAGGTGAGCGCATGACAATTGCACCCGATGGCCGCAAAATGCTTCGGATTGAGGCGCGCAATGCCGAGACCCCGATTGAACGCAAACCAGAATGGATTAAGACTCGCGCCAACATGGGGCCTGAGTACACCCAGTTGCGTTCGCTAGTAAAAAGCGAAGGCTTACACACCGTCTGCCAAGAAGCGGCTTGTCCAAATATTTTTGAGTGCTGGGAAGATCGCGAAGCCACATTCTTAATTGGCGGTGATCGCTGTACTCGTCGTTGCGATTTCTGCAATATTGATACTGGTAAGCCATTGCCTATTGATCGCAACGAGCCGACTAAGGTCGCTGAATCAATTAAGAAAATGCAATTGAATTACGCAACGATCACTGGCGTTACTCGCGATGATCTACCCGATGAAGGTGCTTGGTTATATGCCGAAACAATTCGCAAAGTGCATGAGTTAAATCCAGGCACTGGTGTGGAAATGTTGGCACCTGATTTCAATGCAAACCCAGAGTTGCTAAATCAAATCTTTGAAACTCGCCCAGAAGTATTTGCGCATAACCTCGAAACTGTGCCTCGTATTTTCAAAGAGATTCGCCCAGCTTTTACTTACGATAAGTCGCTTTCAGTTATCACAATGGCGCGAGATTACGGTCTGATTACTAAGTCCAATCTGATTCTTGGTTTGGGCGAAACTCGCGAAGAAGTTTCACAAGCACTTGTTGATCTACATGCAGCAGGATGTGACTTAATCACAATTACCCAGTACTTGCGCCCTACAAATAAGCACCACCCAGTTATTCGTTGGGTGAAGCCAGAAGAATTTGTTGAGTTAGCAACTGAAGCCAAGGAGATTGGCTTCTCAGGAGTAATGAGTGGGCCACTTGTTAGATCAAGTTATCGCGCTGGTCGTTTATATAAGCAAGCACAAGAAGCCAAAGCCGCCCTTAATGGTGCTACAAATAATGGCTGATCGTGTTTATCCCCCAGTAATTGCAGTTCTCAAGACTGCCTGGAAATATCTTGGCCTGAAATTCACCTTTACTGGTGATGTAAACATTCCTCGCAATGGCGGCGCCATCTTGGCGATAAATCACGTTGGTTATTTGGACTTCGCTTTAGCCGGCACAGGTGCGCTGCCAGTTAAACGTTACGTACGTTTCATGGCGAAGAAAGAAATTTTCGATAACAAACTTGCTGGGCCACTAATGCGCGGAATGCACCATATTTCGGTTGATCGAGCTAATGGTTCGGCCTCTTTTGTTGCAGCCCTTCGCGCTCTTCGGGGCGGCGAGATAATCGGCATCTTTCCAGAGGCCACAATTTCGACCAGCTTTGAAATTAAAGAATTGAAAAGCGGAGTTATTCGATTAGCCATGGGCGCTGGGGTTCCAGTAATCCCCACCATCGTTTGGGGTAGCCAGCGAATTTGGACTAAGGGCGTTAAGCGAAATCTCAAGCGCAATAAGTTTCCAATTTTTGTGACTTTCGGCGAACCAATGCACTTTGCCAAAGATTCCGATGTTGAAGCTGGCGAGGCGCAATTGCGTTCAACCTTGATCGAAATGTTGCATGAAGTTCAAGGGCGATACCCCGATAACCATGCTGGCCAACGGTGGGCACCTGCGCGTCTTGGTGGTACCGCGCCTGCTCCACTAAACTCCTGACATGTTTAAACGAAAGAAGAATAAGTCCAGCGAACCCAAGGCACCTCGATTTAAAGAGATTCGTGATGCCTACAAAGTAACCAAAGCGGCTAAGCCTTGGATTGGCACGGCTATGGTCGGCATTTTCTTCGCCGCCTGGGCAGTTGGTATCGCAATAGGTTTCGCAATCGGACATCCGGTTTACCTTGGTTTCGTGACTGCTCCGTTTGCAGCACTTTTAGCTTTCTTTATTTTTACACGCCAAGCAGGTTCCGCGGCTTATGCATCGATTGAAGGTCAGATCGGAGCAGGGGCAAGTGTTTTAATGTCGATCCGTAAAGGTTGGTCAACAACTCCAGCCGTTGCAGTTTCACGTAATCAAGATATGGTCCATCGCTCAGTTGGGCGTGCAGGCATTGTTCTGACTGGCGAAGGTAGCAACTCAGTACGTCAACTATTGCAAGATGAAAAACGCAAGACTGAACGCTATGCACCAGGTGTGCCAATATATGAATTAATCGTGGGCGATCAAGAAGGTCAAGTCTCGCTTCGTAAATTGCAAAAACGGATGAAGAAGTTTCCTAAGAAGTTAACTGCTAATCAGATGCGCGAAGTTAGAGCTCGCCTCAAGGCAGTCGGCGGAATGGCTATGCCAATTCCGAAGGGTCCAATGCCTACTCGCGGGATGAAGATTCGCTAAATTTTCTAAGCGCGCTCAAGTTTTGTACGACTAAGGCGTTCATGAATTCCGCGGCCATCTTCGTCATAGGTAATTGCCGTAATCACTAACGCCATCAATCCGGTTCGGATCAGAACCTGACGAAAACCTGGCGCTCCCCCATGATTGAAATCGACCACCTTTAATCTAAGCAACCTATGTCCGAAGGAAGCTCCAGTGAGTGAGACCAAAATGGCGTATTCGGCCACAAAAATTAGTGGCGTTGTAAGGCGCGTTCCTACTATTCGGTCGGAATAGCTTCCGCCGCCGGCGAAAAAGGCGAAAGCGATCGCATACGAGGCCAGCCAATCGATTGTGATCGCTGCAAGTCGGCGACCAAGCGTTACGCCCTCGGGGTGAGTCATGGCGAGAGCCTAGATGATTTAGAGCACAACGGCCCATTTATAGGCTCATTAACGGAACAAGAAGTGGTTACCAGCAATTTTTAACATCGATGTAACACAACAGTTATGAACTTTTGACCGCTGGGGCATAGATTTCCACCCACAAAGCACGGCCTCAAAGGCGAGGAAACCGATCGGTTGATTCCAACAGCCATCATCTTAAAAACAGGAGAAATATGTTTAAGAATTCAGAAGAAATCTTTGCATACATCAAGAAAGAAGATGTTAAGTTCATTGACGTCCGCTTTACTGATTTGCCAGGTATCCAACACCACTTCAACGTTCCAGTTGAGTCATTTGACGAAGCTGTTTTCACTGATGGTCTGATGTTCGATGGTTCTTCGATCCGTGGTTTCCAATCAATTCACGAATCAGATATGAAGTTGCTGCCAGTTCCAAGTTCTGCATTCATCGATCCATTCCGTGATCACAAAACTTTGGTAATTATTTTCTCAGTTCACAATCCAGTTGATAATTCAGCTTATTCTCGTGACCCACGTGGCGTCGTTGCTAAGGCAGTTGACTACATGCGCTCACTTGGTTTTGCAGATACTGCGTTCTTCGCACCAGAAGCTGAGTTTTATGTTTTCGATAGCGTTCGTTTCAAGACAGGTATCAACGAGGCTTATCACGAGATTCAGTCTTACGAAGGCGCTTGGAATACCGGCGTTGAGTACGATGCAGATGGCACACCAAACCGCGGCTACCGTACTCGCATTAAGGGTGGCTATTTCCCAGTTTCGCCAACCGATCAATTCGCAGATCTTCGCGATGAAATGGTTATGGAATTAGGTCGTGCCGGACTTCTAGTTGAGCGTTCACACCACGAAGTTGGTACCGCTGGACAAATGGAAATCAATTATCGCTTCAGCGACATTCTTCAAGCTGGCGATGATGTAATGAAGTTCAAGTACATCATTCGTAACGTTGCCTGGGAAGGTGGCAAGACTGCGACCTTCATGCCAAAGCCACTTTTTGGTGACAATGGTTCAGGTATGCACGTTCACCAATCACTTTGGAAAGATGGCAAGCCACTGTTCTTCGGCGATGGCTATGGCGATCTTTCAGATATGGCACGTTGGTATATCGGTGGCTTGCTAAAGCACGCACCTTCACTACTTGCTTTCACTAACCCAACTGTTAACTCTTACCGTCGCCTGGTTCCAGGTTACGAAGCGCCAGTTAACTTGGTTTACTCAGCTCGTAACCGTTCTGCTTGTATTCGTATTCCAATTACTGGTTCGAATCCAAAGGCAAAGCGCATTGAGTTCCGTTGCCCAGATCCATCATCAAATCCATATCTAGCATTCGCAGCAATGTTGATGGCTGGTCTCGATGGAATCCTAAATAAGATCGAACCACCTGCCCCAGTTGATAAGGACCTCTACGAACTAGAAGGCGCCGAAGCAGCTGCAATTCCTCAGGTTCCAGGTTCACTTGGTGAAGTTCTAGATAGCCTCGAAAAAGATCATGAGTTCCTAACCAAGGGTGGCGTATTTGCTGAAGATCTAATCGAAACTTGGATTGAATTCAAGCGTAAGAATGAAGTCGATTACGTTCGCTTGCGTCCGCATCCAGCTGAGTTCGAACTTTACTTCGATCTCTAAACCGAATTAACGATAAAAACCCCGTCAGAAATGGCGGGGTTTTTATTTTCTCAAAAGTTTTTTCCGACTAAGTTAGGCCCATGAGCCAAGAGCGTGAAATTTTAAGTTACGAAACCTTCGGAATCGCTGTGCGCGAACTTGCACAATCAGTAGCCGATAGCGGCTATCAGCCAGATATAGTCCTTTCGATTGCTCGTGGTGGCCTTTTGTTGGGTGGCGCTCTTGGTTACGCACTTGGTGTTAAGAACACATTCACAATGAGCGTTGAGTTCTATACCGGCGTCAATGAACGCTTAGCCATGCCAGTAGTACTCCCCCCGGTTCCAAACAAGATTGATTTAACTGGTCTAAAAGTTCTAGTAGCCGATGATGTTGCCGACACTGGTAAAACTTTAAAACTTGTACGCGAATTCTGCGGTGATTATGTAGCTGAGGTTAAAAGCGCAGTTCTCTACGAGAAATCACACAGCATTGAAAAGCCTGACTACGCCTGGCGCAACACCGATCTCTGGATTGAGTTTCCGTGGTCTGTGCAACCACCGGTTCAGCCAAAAGGTTAGTTTTTTAATTCTTTCTAGCTAGGGCCTTAAAGAATCCTGCAGCCAATAGCGCACTAACTACGGATGCCACAATTACAGCAAGCACTGCAATGTCCTGCGTTTGCTTATCATCAAAGGCAAGGTTTGCGATAAAGATTGCTACCGTAAATCCAATTCCAGCAGCACTGCCTGTGGCAAGAATAGAAGAATTATTTGCACCCTCTGGGAAATCGGCCACCTTCAACCGTTTAGCTGCGACAGCGGCGATAAGCACTCCAAGCGGTTTTCCAACTACCAAACCAAAGAAGATTCCCCATGCAACAAGTGATTGTGAAGCTGCCCTAATTGAATCTGCCGTAATTACTACACCCGTATTTGCAAAGGCAAAGATGGGAACCACTAGGAATGTGCTGAGCGGATGAAACTTGTGCTCAAGCCATTCAATCACTGAAACAGATCCGTCATCTGTATCTTCAATCTTGGTGCCATGGCGAAGAATGTTAGGTGTCATGAGACCAAGGATTACGCCAGCTAAGGTTGGATGAAAACCGGTCTTGTAAAGAGAGAACCACAGAGTGAAAGCAAAGAGTGAATAAATCAGAATTGATTCGACTCCGGCCTTCTTCAACCCTGCGATTAACGCAATAGTTAAAACGGCTGCAGCCAACCACGAGAAATTAATTCCGGTCGAATACACAAATGCAATAACCAAAATTGCGCCAATGTCATCAATGACTGCCAAAGCTAATAGGAAGGAGCGAAGCGACGCTGCAACAGATGGCCCAACCATCGTAAGTAAGCCAACTGCCAATGCGATATCAGTAGCAACCGGCACTCCCCAACCACCAGGGGCGACACCACCAGCAATGGCCAAGTAGATAAGGGCGGGAAGAGCCATTCCCCCAAGTGCTGCGATAAAGGGCAACATTGCTTTCTTTACTGAGGCAAGGTGACCTGAAGTGAGTTCACGCTTGATCTCAAGGCCGACAACAAAAAAGAAAATACTCATTAACAAATAATTGATAATTTTTAGAATTGATAAATCAATCAGATACCAATCAGCACCGAGCGTTAGATGAAAATCTAAGGTTGAAAAGTAGTTATCAGATAACGGTGAGTTGGCCGTAATCAAGCCCAAGGCAGAGGCAACTAAAATTAGAAGCCCGCTGGTCGATTCGCGATTCAGGAAATCCGCAAGTGGCGCGATTCGGCGTCTCATGGCTTAACTCTAACTGAGCAGAATCTCCTGCGCTCGAATTTTTCGATTTGCTAGAAGTAGATGACCAAAGAAGCCAAACAGCAGCGCAAAGATCACGCCAACATTTGAGTAAGCCCAAGGACCTTCTTTGCCACCAATTAAGCCAAAGAAGTACCCTTGCCATTCCAGCCAAGGCGCAAAGGTGTTGGTAACAAATCCCCAACCGATTATTGATCCAAAAATCATAAGAGCGATGGAACCCTTATTAACTGAACCA
>Ga0214168_1000646_pt1 | contig 14041 bp, 38 predicted proteins | sample LakMenepilimnion_FD_153002 | JGI IMG/M metagenome (GOLD analysis project Ga0214168, IMG submission 153002) | Freshwater microbial communities from Lake Mendota, WI - Practice 29OCT2010 epilimnion v4 | ecosystem: Environmental > Aquatic > Freshwater > Lake > Epilimnion/Euphotic zone | place: Lake...
ACCCTTCTGGATGATGTTGATAACTGTCTGCATATCAGAGAAGTGTACAGACTTGTCGTTCGGGAGAAGGATCCGAATGATCATCCCAGCAAAGAACCCCTGCTGCCCTACCTCGTTCTTCTCTGTGTAGTTCAGGAAGCTGCTGACGATCTCTGCCACAGCTTTGTAGCGAGTCATCTGAATAGCATCTACCGAGTGAGTATCTGGGAGGCCAAGAGCCTCTGCGATTCGACTAGTGATTGTGAGTGGTGTGTTCTTTCTCATTACAAGGATCAGTATAGGGACTTTGAGTGGACAGGTCAATTGAAGTCTTGCATCTCTACCTCAAAAGCAATTGGCTTGACCAAAGCAAACTTCCTAAATGCTTCAGACTTTTGGAATTGTCTCTGAGTATCTTGAGGGTCTGTAAAGCTAGAGTTAGAGTACCACTTCTGGATGGTTGCTAACTCTTTACTAATGAACTGCTCAGCCTTCTTGATAGAGGAGAAGTACTTGGTCTTTGAACAATCAAGTTGATGCTTTGGAGTTCTGACAATGTAGTGGGTCTCTTTCATTACAAGGATCAGTATAGGGACTCAGAGTGGACAGGTCAACACTATCGAGGTAGAGGAGGTCCCACTACTACAATCTCTTTGGTATCGGTATCATATGCCATTGCGGCAAACTGATCTGCGGGTCGCTTGAAGTCCCAGAACTGACCGACAGCTTGATCCATTGAAATGTTACTGTCTGTATCTACAGGCAACCCATCACGACCAACCATCTTCAGTCCCTCTAGAATGTATATCACTTCTTCGTTCGTCCAGTTGTCTCTCTTAAGCATGATATGAGTATAAGACTAGATACGGGACAGGTCAAGCTTTGCAGTACTCAGCCTGGTCCAGGATCTGATTGACGACATCCTTTGCAAGGTCCTTAGACTTAGACCGAGGGAAGACAGTAGTCACTCCCCAGACTGGATAGAAGTAAGCTGCTCCATGATACGAATTGTCTCCCGTCTGGTAGTCCCACTCCTTGGACTTGGGATTGAACCCTACAGTCAGGTCCAGTCCCTCTTGCTTGTCTACTCCATACTCTTTGATCTTTTTGATCAGTGTCGCTACGTTGGTAATGTTCAGTCGTGGTGTTGGTGTCATATATGTTACTCCTTGATTAAGCTAGGCCAACTGTCTCGCGATCTGCTACTCCGTTGATGAGGTCTGCTTTGTCGTATGCTGTATTGTAGTCCACTCCAAGCTTCTTTAGATCTGCTACTGCTTTGGAAGCTGCCTTGAGAGCTGCTGCTTTTTCTTTGCTTGCTCCCTGCGTGCCGTTCTTATTAGTAGTCAGATCTGCTTCGTCTGCTTTGCGAAGTTGTTCGGCCAAGGTCTTGATGAGGTGATTGATGAGTGTTTGTTTGGTTTCCATTACAGAGAAGACTATCGAAGGACTTGGAGGACAGGTCAAGCTGTTACTGCTTTTGTGCTTGCCTTCTCTACGATCTGTCGTGCTGCTTCTTTGAGAATGCAAACCACACCAGCAGGAGTTGGATAGTCCCCAAGTGTTTTCATGCTATTGGCGATCTCGCACGGGACTGGAACGAGCATTTTATCCCAGAACTGTAGAGGAATGTTGTTGAAGTGCTGATCCTTTCCTTCGATCAACTTTTTCTTTTTAAACCTTGAGACAACGCTGAGGACTTGATCGTTGACGAATTGAGAGTAGTACTCTTGATGAGTGCACTCTTTGTTCATGTATTGTTGACGTGTGAATTGTTTATTCATTACAGGGATCAGTATAGGGATTGCTGAAGGACAGGTCAAGCAAAGATCAGTTAAGCTGTAGAGCAGCCTCTGCAGCTTCATCAGACAGGATAGTGTCTGAGTCCAGATCCAGGTAAGCATGATGGCCAGTAGAAGGTTGCCAGACATATTGCAGACGCTTGCCAGACCGAGATACAAAAGGTTCCTCAGTCCCTCCGCAAGCTGGGAGCCAGTTGTCGTTCAACCTGTTCTCTGCCAGCTGCTTCTTCTCCTCAGCGATCAAGTCGTTGAGAGTAGTAGTATCTCTCTTCATTCTCCACAGCTCATAGTCCTGCAGCTTGAGGTCCGTCAATGTGCTGTAGAGGAATCCCAAAGCATATTCGAGTCCTCCTGCTTGTGTAGCCCTTTCGCGAAGAGCATTGAGGTAGCTGTCAATTGTCTTGTGTGTGTCGTTCATGTTGTCTATATTCAGGTCAGGCCTTGGACAGGTCAAGCCTGGACTTTGAACTTGCAGTAGTGGTACGAGTCTCTAGCGGATCCAGGCTTAGCTCCTCCCACAAAGGGATGCCAGTGATTGCCATAATCCAAGATGTCTGCAGAAGGTAGCTTCTTCTTGACCTTGTCTGCCAAAGCACTTCCATCATCAGTGAAGCCCCAGTAGTAGGACTTCTTGATAGTATAGACTCCACCCTTGCAAGAGATGGTGTTGAAGAGTTGTTCCAGGTGTCGCTTAATGTCTTTGGTACTCATGATCTTAATTCATCTGCAAGCAAGCTTCTGCTTCTTCATCAGACAGGATGATGTCTGAGTCTAGGTCCAGGTAGGCATGCTGCCCTGTAGAAGGTTGCCAGACATATTGCAGACGCTTGCCGGAACGGGACTTAAAAGGAACCTCTGTCCCCCCACAAGCCGGCACCCAGTTATCATCCTTCATATTCTTAATCCTCTCTTGCTCACTGATATCTATCAGAGTCTGCAAGGTGACTGTCTCCCGGTTAATGTGTCTCCAGTTCTCTGCATTCAAGTCCATATCCATCAGCAGAGAATAGACATAAGCCATTGCATATGAAAGTCCTACGCCGGACTGCGTTGCCCGCTCTTCAAGAGTCTTTACAAATTTGTTAACCAGATCGTGCTTGTCGTTGTTCATGGATAGGATCTTCCGGAGAGGTCCTGGACAGGTCAAGCTTCTTGATACATCAGCTCATCCATCTTCAGCTCTTCTCCCCCTCGTACAGTCAAGCCAGACGCAAGCCTGATCTCGTACATGTTGAAGCAATAGTCCAGACGCTTCACGACATAGCCTCGGAAGCCATCAACAGTCACGATATAATCTTTGGGTTTGAATACATTCACGACCATAATCACATTGCGGGTTCCTGCCAATATGCCGTAGAGAAAGAAGCGATCCACTTGCCCGAAGAGTGCTTCATGCCAAAGAAGACTTTGTCCCCAGTCTCGTCGTCCCGCACATCGTACAGTTGCTGGCCATCCTGCTTGATGATGTACTTGACCCGGCGAGCCTCCTTGACAAGGTCCATGAAGTACTTGTGGGAGACGACTCGTGTGAATGATTTGTGTTGTGGTGTTGCAGTCATAACAGTATTGATATTCAGGTTAGATGATGGCCAGGTCAACTCAAAACTGCCTGGATCTTCTCTCCGTGGAACTTCATCAGCTGACGAGCATAAATTGGCATCTTGCTGTGGACGATGTTCATCTGTTTGGGAGAAAGAGAGCCACGCTGTTGAAGCTGACCTGCGAACGAAGTGAGGATGTCAGAGTCCATGCAACGAAACCCCATTGCGTTGTTGTGGGAGACGGTTCCCTGCACCTGCTCGTCTGCAGTCTGGTTCTTGAAGATTGCAAGGAGGGCTCGTTGCGCCCAGCGAGCGTCTGTTGCGAGTTTTTGTTGGAGGGCTTTGAGTGCTTCAGTCTTATTCATAACAAATAAGAGCTTAGGGAGTACTATAGGACAGTTCAAGCTTTTTCAACAACTCTTCGAGTAGGATTGCTAAAGAATTTCAAAAAGGTAATCTGGTTCCAGTCCATTCTCATAAAGAACTTCTTCAGGATCCTCTCCATCCATAACTTGTAGTTTCATTTCCTTGATCACATGCTTTGCTTCATCTTCAGAAAGTCCGTGACCATCTATTAGTGCTTGTTTAAGGTCCATTGTTATTTTGTTTTCTTATACCATTCGTAGAGATTGACAGCAATTAGTACCGACATGAATGCTATATAGATATACCAGATCATTGCTGTTCGATTGTTACTGTTCCTGAGACTCTTATGAGTTTGCCGTTGTGCATGAAGAACCAACCATCAGATTCTTTCTCAGAGTTAATGAAGCCGTTCTTGACTTCGTAGGTGCGGACTGCTTTGTCTCCAGACCAGACGGTTACGACATAGTTGCCAGACGACAGAGCCTCTGCAGCTCGGCCAAGGTTATTCTTAAAAGCTCCACAGCCAGTGAGTGTGAGGGTTCCGATCAGAGTTAGAGTCAGTAGTGCTTTGTTCATGTTGTCTATATTCAGGTCAGGACTTGGAGAGGTCAACTACTATGCACCAGCTTTTGATTTACTCCATACAGCTAAAAACCCAAGGATGAAGATTATGTAGATTGCAATTGCATCAGGACTCAAGAACAGACCACCAATGATCTTTGCCATCACTTGGAAGGCTAGACCGAAGTCGTTTGTTAGAGTTGCTAGGAATAGTTGATCAGATTCAGTTATACTCATTTTTGTGTTGTATTGTCCGATTTGAAACTTGTTATTTAGATACGTTCAGCCGTTAAAAGTTTTTAAATTCCTCCTAAAACCAGAGAGAAGTTCTAGAGAGAAATTTCTTTAATCAGCTACAGGAAAGATTTCGATGTCTGTACAGTTATTCTTTTGGGTGTCGTCCATGTGTTTTTGCCACATTGTGTCGCGGGCTTCTTTTTCGTTTTCTGCTTCTACGATTCGAATCATATGATGATTTGATCCCATCTCGCATACTACTTCGTATTTTTTCATAGTGATTATCCAACAATTTGATCGAACATTACTTGATATTCTTGCCATCCGCTGGTAACGTCAACTCCATAAAAGGAGATGTTGATTACGGTTCCTTCTTTATATTCTCCGGTTTCATCTTGCCAGTATATCTTCTGTCCGAGACGATATTTTAATGATTCAGGATTTGGTTGTGTTGTTATCATTGTTGTGGTTTATTGTGGAACTTTCAAAGTAAGTCCTGCATATAGATCTCGAACGTCTCGTATGTTGTTAGCTTTCACGAGTTCATTGAATGAAACGTTCAGCTTTTTGGATACCATATAGAGATTATCTCCTGATGTTAGTACATAAGTCTTTTGACTTGTCTGGACTTGATTAGGAGGAGTATCAACAAACTCTGCAGTGAGTTCTGATTCAATCTTTGATTTTGCAAACGTTTGTGCGTTCTTAGGTATTGTATTGCTTGATGCAAGAGCTTGCCATTTGCTTAATGAATTAGTAATAGACTTTTGTACTGCTGAAGTGCTTGCTATAGCTGTTTGTTTTGTGGAAGGGGTCTTGTGTGTTGGTTTTGGTGTTGGCTTTGGGGTCGCTTTTGCTATGACAGGTACTGATGGAGAGGTTGGTTTTGAAGGTTTGAGAGGGATGATAATAGGAGAAGGGTTTGTTGTGGTTTGCTCTCGTTTCTTTGTTGAAGGAATAGTGGCGACGACTTTCGGCTTTTGAAAACTTTGTGGCCATTCGCTTCTTGTTTCTTTTTGAATGAATTCTTGGTCTTGTGTTTTTATTTTTTGTTTTGCTAGAAGTTCTTTGGTATTCTTTTTAATGTTGGAGAACACCATTACTGCTAGAACCACAGCAACGTGTAGAGCAATGACTATTACAAAAGCTCCTTTAAACGAAATGCTTTTCGTTTCTTCTTTAAGCCGTTTCATTATGTTTTATGGAATAATAAAGTCGCCGAGCTCTTGGTCAATGTCTCGGCTTTGATCACGAGTATTTTCTACAACATATCTTGAGAGTTCCTCTTGATCGATTGTTGCGTGTGTTTGGTGTGACGATCTTGTATAAGAGCTTTCACTATCAGGATCAGCTTCGTAGTAGTAGGTGCCGTGAGTTTGAATGTAGGGAGTTGGGATATAGGGAGGGAGGTGATTTGCTGTTGGTTCGTAATATGTACTAATAATTGGACGTTCTGTCTTTGTTCGAGATTCGGCTCGATGGTTTTTTGCAAAAGGATTCGGAAGGGTTACTTCAGTATTTCCTTCAGAGCCGTTGACGGTTACTGTGGGACTGTATGTATAATTTTTTGGATACACTGTGCATCCAATGCATGCCATGGACCCCACGATGGTAAGGAGGGTTGTAGCTTTCATGTTATTAGTTTTTCTTTGGTTTGTTTATTTTAGATACATTGCTTGTTACTGCAAGTAGCATTAGAGTGACATATACTCTCCAATAAGCTTCTTGAAGCTTCACAAAAAATCGAAAATCAGTCAACGCTATTAACATTATAAAGGGCTCGTATTAGCGACAACGAGCATATTGGACTTGAGGATATACCATATAAGGTTGTCCGTTTACATAATATTCCCTAGGTCCATATACTGTAGGAATATAAGGATTGACAAACTCCCTCCGAGGTTGAGCAACATAAGCAACGCGAGGAGTATGATGATGTTCAGTATATCCTCCGGAGCTATATGCTACATTCATTGATCCAGTGTTGATTGCAATCCCCCAAGATCCAGCTTGAGAAGCAATTGCTGAACTGATGATGAGGGAAGATGCAATTGCGAGTGTTTTTATTGTTTTCATGCTATAATCCTAGCAACTTTATTGTTGGACATCAACAAAAATCATTCGCTGTACGAGGTCTCGACGGAAGTTCCAATAGGAAGAAAATAATGTTTATTGTTTTCAAAGAAGTCAGCAGACATGGTTTGAAGTTCTCCTCCTGTCTTTCCGTCAAACACCATAATGCCTTTTCGAGGTTTAACGAAATTGTATTTGTGTGCACATGGAGCACAACAAGCGGTTGTAGGAAGAATTTCGAGACGTTCAGGTTCAATTTGATTATTACAAACTTTGCAGATCATTATGTTTATGTATTTGGGTTATGGTTAAGCAATGAAGCGAACGGAGTCATCAGGAGAAGGAAAGTCGGAAGCTGGTTTACTCTCGATGTGTTCACCCGAGATTGAAACTTGGCGTGTGAAGGGATTCTTCATGCTTAGAAAGCGATCCTTTTGTTCTTGTGTCATGTTTGATCCGAAGTGGATGTTTTGTATTGGTTGTATTTTGTCCATTGTGTTCTTTGGTTGATTGTTTTGTTGGATAGACGGAACTTCTAATTTTTAGATTGCCTGGCTCTCCGCATAAGCGCATCAACTTGATGTATGCTTCTACTGGAAGACAGGTTGCCTTGTCTTGTTCGATTGCTGTCAAGTTAAAACACCTCCAGAAGTTTGTATTGATCTCTATCTTGAGAATTGGATTGTGTTATCCATGATGTCAATGCTTGTTCTGCTTCCTCTTTTGAAGAAAAGGCTTCTCGTCCCGGAGGATTGACGTTGTTTAGATTGCTGTGAGTCGAACGAGTATTTCCATTTTCATCTACATACAGCCATCTATATCCTTTTGGTGAATTAATCATCAACGTTATTAGTTTTCGACTGTATACTTGAAGTCTTTTGCTTCAAAGCCAGTCCGACAAAGGATCAAGTCGGCCATGTCTCGGCTAGCATCAAACTCACCTTCATACAGCTCGTCTAGTGTCTTTTGTTCGACCTTAACATTGAGTGGCAGGTCGAGGTCTTGAGGGAGAATGTCGTCGTTTGGATTAGTTTCAGGATCGTATAGATCGTACTTGATGTCTGTTATGTGTATTGTCATATGTTTGTTGATTAGTGTCTATGATTATTGAAACGGTTTCCTTGAAAGTAAAAAGAAGACCCAGAGCCACAACGTTGTTCGTAGTAGACTGGTTGAGGAGGAGCATAGTATACACGAGGGGTATAGTGCACTGGAGCAGGTTGAACGTAATAGACAGGAGCTGATTGATAATATACTTGGCGTGGTGTTCCACAAGAATATCCAGAATTGATGCTAATCGAACTCCGATCTAGCAAATCAAAGAACCAACCTCCTGGTTTACAAAACCCGTTTGACATTGTTGCCCCTGTAAGGAGAAGAGCTGCTACTAATGTTTTCATAATATAATTTACCTTGATTTTTATGGACAGGTCAACAGTTAAGCTGCTTTGGCGTAGTTTGGCAGTTTCTTCAGACGACTTAAGCACATGCTAATATACTCACAACCATCACAATGACGACCGTTTGACAAATAGATGTCTGGTCGGAGACAAGCTGATTTTGTCTCTTGAGCGAGAAATTTAGTACGTTGTTCATAGGTCATTACGATCTTCTCGTATTTAAATGCTGGCAAATCGTATACAATCTTTTCTGGATCTTTGATTGAAACAATATTGCTTTTCTGTGTTGCTTCTCTGCGTTTGTAATTGCGAAGAAGATTTTCTACACCACCGTACTCTTTAATTTTTTTATCTTTCCAAGGACCAACACAGGTTGTCAGGTTTCCAGTAACATTACAGACGATTTTATTGCCAGGAATTGTTTTGTGAGTGTTGTAGAATTCTACAAACAATTTGATTTGCTCTTCCGTGAGAGGTTTTCCTTTTATTGCTTTGAATTTTTTAGCAGAGCCTTTTGGAGCACGTAGTTTTTTCATAACAGTATTACTATCGAGGTTTGGGTTGGACAGGTCAACGATTCTTAAGACGGATAAAGATGTCCTTGTGTTCGTTCATTAGCTCCCCGAGGATCATAGCACAATAGTCGTACCACTGTTGAGAGGTCCACTCGTTGTTCTCGAACTTGCGAAGGTTGATGAAGTATTGTTCAATCATTTGTTCGTTCATAACAGTAATAACGATCAGACGAGGACTAGGACAAGCCAACAATAAAAGTTGGTCGAGTGGGACTCGAACCCACAGCCAATGCCTTAAAAGGGCACTGCTCTACCATTGAGCTATCAACCAGAAGGTTGCTCGACGAGATTCGAACTCGCCCTGACTCCTCCACAGGGAGTAGTGCTAACCGCTACACCACGAGCAACAGTAGGAGAGGTCCCCTTTTTATAGAGACCTCGTGGCGCTGACCATTTCCTGTCAGACATCTGTGTAACTCTGTTTCTTTATTTAAGGATTAGACCGTCACCGCATTGTGGCTTGACCCGACTCTTTCGAATCTGTCGCGTTCGACCACTGAGCCCGTCGTCAAATATAGGCCGTCTTGGCACTAGGATCGCGTATAAATCGTTTTGATAATTAAACGAGAAGAGGGCCCTTTCGAGCCCCCTTCCCTGTTATGAAATCAGCCAAGTTGGGGTGAGCCGTTGTCGCCTCCGCGGGGCTTACCGGACGGGGCATGGAGCCCCTTGTCCCCCAACCTAGCAAATTTATTTACCTTCTTGCAATAAGAACAATCAAGATTAACAGAAGAAGGATTGTATCGAGTGACATATAGTGTGTTGTTTCTATTTTACCAATTTCCCCAGCCTTCGTTTTGGTTGTAGTCTGCCAAATCGTCTTGACCATCTCCACAACCAGGAAATCCAGACCAGCCATCATATGGACGAATCTCTTCAGAAGAGATTTTAATTTGATCGCAAAGATCGTTATCAGTAACGTGAACTTGTTTATCCATAAACAAAACTTTAGCTATTAGTGTTGGACAAGTCAACAAGCTCTTGCTCGAGTTGTTCTAGCTGTTCGTGAATGTCAACGAGCTCTTTCATTGCATTATTGATTTGTTTATTGTTTGCATCATAAATGTCAAGCAAACGGTTTTGATTTTCCTTCACTCGATCTATAGAGTGCTCTACGTCAGAAATTTCGTCAAAAATATTAATCATGTGTTGGCCTCCATCCATTTCTCCAAGCAAGTTTATACAAAGTAGTACGAGACATGCTGAAAATTTTTATTCCTTTATCCGAGAGAAAGTCCTCTACTTCCTCTTCATAAAAGTCCGTGTCGTTTGCTGTGCTTAAAAGATATTCTAAGGTCATAATGATTATCAGTACGCTACTTGATCCTTGATCTGATTAACAACATCCCGAGCCAGGTCTGTAGACTTTGATCGAGGGAAGATGGTCGTCACTCCCCAGATTGGATAGAAGTAGCAAGATCCAGAGTAGGAATTGTCTCCTGTCTGGTAGTCCCATTCCTTGGACTTAGGATTAAACCCTACAGTCAGGTCCAGGCCCTCTTGCTTGTCTACTCCGTACTCTTTGATCTTCTTAATGAGTGTTGCAACGCTAGTGATTGATAGTCGTGGAATCATGTTGTATATATTCTTAAAGGTGTAGGGACAGGTCAAGACTCTAGTTTAACTTTAACCCAAAACGCAAATGCAATCGTTAAAAGGATCACCAAACAGCTTAATCCTTGTTTTGTAAAAAATAATTCAAAGAACATTTTTTGAGTTATTTGTTCTTTTTAGAAATTTTTTTAGGAAGCAAAGCTACAAAAACAGCAAATGCCATAAAGAGTATGGACATGATTATATAAATGACAAATGTAATCCACAAAGGAGACAATACCCACCACCAAGACCAGTCAATGTAGTCTGTAAGTTTAAGACCTATGAAGAGGACAGTAAGAAGAGTTGTTAAACTAATTTTCATGATTATGTTAATGTGTTAAGCTGCTTCTTGATTAATTCTATTCAACCAATCCATACCTACAAACATCCCTCCTGACGATAAAGTAACTGTTTCAGTGTCAACAGATTCCATTAAACCAATCTCAAGACCAAACTTAACAGCATGTTCTGCAACATCTTGAATATGATCTCGTTCCATTAGTCCTTGAAACCTTTGTTCTAGTCCGTCTGTAATGTCTTCGATTGAAGCTCGTTGCAATCCCATTTCAATCATTACAGAACAAACAGAGACAGCTTGACTAAACGTAATCTGTTCGGGAGTTAACTGTTGTGATAAATGGGTTTTGAGTTGTTCTAATTGTGAATCATTCATAACAGTATTAATGTTCAGGTCAAACGAAGGACAAGTCAATTAAATTCTGAACTGATCTGCAAACTCTCCAAAGGTATCTCTCAAAGTCTCGTCTTCAATTAGACTTCCGGACGCATCAAAGACAGAGCTGAATTCTCCGCACTCAACAGGCTCACGTGTATCTGCATAGATATAGTCTATGAATGTATAGTTATTGTTATTGTGTTTGAGTTTAAAGTATGATTGAATTACTTTCCTGTCCTTTTGTTCGAGCAGTTGGATGTCGCTGTTCATAATGGTGATAATGATAACTTGAGTTTACTTCCCAAGGAGGACAGGTCAGAATTAACCTGTCCTCCCATTTAGGAAATTCTACAGCTCATATCCTTCTTCTTGCATATCCTCTTCAAAACTTTTCATAAAGCTCTTACCAGCTTTATCTACTTCTTTGTCAGAAGGTAGCCAGAGATATGAGACTTCCTCCTCATCCCAACCCTTCACATCATGCTTCAGTTTGGAGATAGGAGCCTCAGTAAATTCCATCTTCTTCCTGAATTTAATCCATTTGGTGATGAAGTCTTCAGTGACTACTACTACAGTTGAGTCACTGATGTCGTACCTATTCATTTCAATTAGCAAGTAGTTTTTATTCATAACAGTTTTTATATTCAGGTCAGGTGGTGGACAGGTCAAGCTGCTTCTGCTTCACCAAAGACTTCTTCAAAGTCTTCAGTATGCTGATCCATAAAGTCTTGAGACTCAGCATCTACCTTCTTATCAGTCTTGACCCACAACCAAGACATCTCTTCAGAATCCAAACCTTTGTAACCCCCTCTGAGAGAAGCAATTGGGGCTTCTGTCTCATTAGTCTTTACAAGCTTAATCCAGTTCTTGAGAAACCCTTCAGTGACAACATGTACTTCAGAGTCAGCAATGTCATACCTGTTGATTGTGATGAGTTGATAGTTTTGTGTGTTTGTTGTATTCATTACAGGGACTATTGTAGAGGGTTTAGTTGGACCATTCAACCAAAATCGATTGGAGTCGATCAATCACATATTGGATAGCTTCTTTATTCAATTGCATTTCACGACGTTCGTACTCTTCTTCAAAGTCTTCATCCTCTTCGTCTTTGTCATCTATGTCAATGACAAGGTCTTCCATAATGCCTGACATAATTGTCTCATCGACAAGGTTATCAAGGTCTTGTTTGTGTTCGTCGTTCAATTGTGTAGTTGTTTTATTCATTACAGATAAGAGTATAGAGGTTGATGGTGGACAAGTCAAGCGTTGATTCCAAATTCCCGAAGGATGCCTTTGAGATAAAATCTCCAGCTCTTTGGATTCTTGATCATGCAGGTCAGATGAAGTTTTGTTCTTGTGGCACTCATTACAGGACCTATATTCAGGCCTTGTGGTGTACAGGTCAAAGACTATTTTTGTTTGAAATAGCTTGGTATGTTGATCTGTTCAGTCTTCCATCCTGATTGTTGATAAGCCAAGAGGTTTCCGTTTATGTCATCACCAACACAAACGCCTGGATATTTTGAGAGCAATTTCTCAAAGTCTTTAGCAAATTTTTGAAGATCCTTTACTGTTTGGGTTTCGTTATTCATTACAGAAAAGAGTATAGAGGTTGATGGTGGACAGGTCGAGATTATTCTTCGCAATCGTCTAAGTCAAGATCCAAAGCTTGCATCACTACCCATTGACTGAATTGCTTTGCAAAGTCTTTATTGTCATTCCATTCCCAACCAAAATCGATTGCAAATCTATCTTGGATGTCTTGATATCGTTCGTCGCTAACTTCAATTGTGATTTTTCTCATTACAGAGACTACTGTAGAGGTTGATGGTGGACAAGTCAAGCTCGGCGAGCTTCGTGGAAATGCACCATGTTTTCTCCAAAATAATCGTTCAGTTTATCATCAGCATGCTCAAACGATCTAAACTTGAACTCGTTATGAAAGCACTCTTCAAGTTTATCGAGAAGTTCTCGTTTTGTATTTCCTGCAATAATTTCGTTGTCTTTGCCGTCGTGATAGACCGTTGCTGTGTACTTGTTATTCATTACAGATAAGACTATAGAGAGATCAGTTGGACAAGTCGAGAAAAAAAGAGTCTCTCTAACCCCTTGAGCTAGAGAGACTCTTGTAACTATTTCTTACTCAAGACATTCTCGAGCCCACTGTCGTACTTCACTCATCCACTCTTCATACGTACAAACTCTCTCTTCTAATCCTTCACAATCATCACCTCTCTCATCTTTATAAGTCTCCAAACTCATTGCAAAGAAAGGAGTATCATACATTACTTCAGTTAGTTCTGTATCCTCTTGATCTAAAAGACTTTGCAAATGTTGCTCATCTTTTACATCTGTTAAGTTAACAATCAGTTCACCTTCGTTATCTAGTATTTTCATTACAGTTATTATTCTCGAGAATTTATTTGGACAAGTCAAGTTAATTCATATCATCAGAACCATCGATCAAGCGTTTACAATGACCTTCTAAAACACAAATAACTTCATCATTGTCAAACACTTCTTGTTTTGCTTCTTTTCTACTAATACCACTATCTGTAATCAGTTGATCTTCAATCTCTTTCAAAGCTTTCTTACAAGCTTCATTAGGAGTTTTTGCTTCAACATGAAGTACTTCAACAATATTGAATTCTATATTTTTTGTGACTACTGTGTATTTGTTTTTCATTACAATAATATCTTCAAGAATCTATTTGGACGAATCAACGAAAACTTACAGCCACGAGGGCTGTAGTTGGATTACGTAAACCACTTCATCTTCAAGCTGAAGATACTCAACCCCTTCAAGCTCAGAGGTATTCACCAGGAGAGGAAGGATTCCAGTTGACAGGAAAGCTTTAAGCTCATCGTGAAAAACGATTCCTTTACAGAGGTTTGTGAGGAAGTTGAGGTTATTCGTGTGCAATTCCCAACCGTTTGCCTCCTCATCATCCAAGAGGATGTTGGTGGTGTTGTTGATGTAGTTGTTGAGCAGTGTTCGAGCTGTAGTGTTGTATGTAGGATTCATTACAGATAAGAGCATACAAGGATGAGGTGGAAAGCTCAACCGTTTTGTTTTTTGTTGACCTCTCCAAAAATAATCTGGCCAATCAAAATCAGTTTTTGAAATTCTCTTATCTCAGAGAATTAGTAGAGAGAATGCCCAGAGAGAATGTGTGGAGAGAATACGAGAGAAAATGGTGGGCCCAGTAGGATTCGAACCTACAACCAACCGGTT
>Ga0214168_1000647_pt1 | contig 14038 bp, 13 predicted proteins | sample LakMenepilimnion_FD_153002 | JGI IMG/M metagenome (GOLD analysis project Ga0214168, IMG submission 153002) | Freshwater microbial communities from Lake Mendota, WI - Practice 29OCT2010 epilimnion v4 | ecosystem: Environmental > Aquatic > Freshwater > Lake > Epilimnion/Euphotic zone | place: Lake...
GATCTGCCATGTTTGCAGCAGCTGCGAGTGCACCATCTGTAATAGAAACACGGTGGTGAGTTTCATAGCGATCGCGTAGTCCCTTAAGAATTTCAATTGTGTGAGCAACAGATGGCTCTTTCACCTGAATTGGTTGGAAGCGGCGCTCTAGCGCTGCATCCTTTTCTAGGTGCTTGCGATACTCATCGAGTGTGGTTGCACCAATTGTCTGGAGTTCACCGCGAGCAAGCATTGGCTTCAAGATGCTTGCAGCATCAATTGCACCTTCTGCAGCGCCTGCGCCAACGAGTGTGTGGATTTCATCGATGAAAAGAATGATGTCACCGCGAGTTTTGATTTCCTTAAGAACTTTCTTCAAGCGCTCTTCGAAATCTCCGCGGTAGCGTGAACCTGCAACGAGTGCACCAAGATCTAGTGAGTACAACTGCTTATCTTTCAAAGTCTCTGGCACATCGTTCTTAACGATTGCTTGTGCAAGTCCTTCGACAACAGCTGTCTTACCAACACCTGGTTCACCGATTAATACTGGGTTGTTCTTTGTGCGACGTGAAAGAATTTGCATTACGCGTTCGATTTCAAGTTCGCGACCGATTACAGGATCAAGTTTTCCTTCGCGCGCTGCTTGTGTCAGGTTGCGACCAAATTGATCAAGGACCAAAGATGTAGATGGTGTTCCTTCTGCTGGTCCGCCAGATGCAACAGCTTCTTTTCCTTGGTAACCAGAGAGAAGTTGAATAACACTTTGACGTACGCGATTAAGGTCTGCACCAAGTTTTACGAGAACTTGTGCTGCAACGCCTTCGCCTTCGCGAATAAGTCCAAGAAGAATATGTTCTGTGCCAATGTAGTTGTGGCCAAGTTGTAGCGCTTCGCGTAGTGAGAGTTCGAGAACTTTCTTTGCGCGTGGAGTAAATGGAATGTGGCCACTAGGTGCTTGTTGACCTTGTCCAATAATTTCTTCTACTTGTGCGCGAACACCTTCTAGTGAAATACCAAGGGACTCGAGTGCTTTTGCAGCAACGCCTTCACCTTCGTGAATAAGACCAAGAAGGATGTGTTCTGTGCCAATGTAATTGTGATTGAGCATGCGAGCTTCTTCTTGCGCCAAGACAACAACGCGACGGGCTCGATCTGTAAACCGCTCAAACATTTGACGGACTCCTCTGTGCTTATTTGTACTGGTGATAAGCCTAGCCCGAAGGGGGCATGGCTCGCGATGTGAGTTCTACATAGGTTTGAACCCCATATATGGCGTATTTATGCCCGATATACCCGCAGATTTAGAGTTTTTTAAGCATCCGAGTGTTGCCCAAGGTATTTGGTTTCACACTCTCAAGGTCAAGGAACTCGGCGATACCGGCGTCATAGGAGCGAAGCAGCTCGGCATATACATCGGCATCAACTGGTGTGCCTTGAATTTCTTCGAAGCCGTGTCGACCAAAGAATTGTGTTTCAAATGTAAGACAGAAAATTCTTTTAACTCCAATTGCGCCAGCACGCTCTTCGATTGCTTGCATGATTTGGTGACCAACACCTTTTCCGCGCAATCGTTCTAGAACTGCAACGGTACGAACTTCTGCAAGATCTTCCCAGAGAACGTGGAGTGCGCCACATCCAACAACTTCGTTATTTTCAATTGCAACAGTAAATTCTTGAACGCTTTCGTATAACGTCACTGTCTCTTTAGTGAGCAAGCGACCACCAATTGCATACGTATCAATTAGTTTTCGAATGCCTTTAATGTCAGAAGTTCTGGCTGAACGAATTTCCATTAGTAATTATTCAGCTTCTGGCTTTACCAATGGGAAGAGAATTGTTTCGCGAATTCCAAGTCCCGTGAGCGCCATCAATAAACGATCAACGCCCATTCCCATTCCACCAGTTGGTGGCATTGCAAACTCCATTGCACGCAAGAAATCTTCATCTACTTGCATCGCTTCGAGGTCGCCTTTAGCACCGAGCTTTGCTTGTTCAACTAAACGATCGCGTTGCACAACAGGGTCTACTAACTCTGAATAACCAGTTGCTAATTCAAATCCATCTATGTAGAGATCCCACTTCTCTGCAACACCAGGAATGTCGCGATGTGCGCGAACTAGCGGAGATGTGTCGACCGGGAATCCCATGACAAAAGTTGGTGCAATCAATTGATCTTTTGCGACGTGCTCAAAGATTTCTTCAGCAAGTTTTCCTGCAATCCACTTTGGATCAATCTTTATGCCTAATTTCGTTGCTATACGCTTCAAATCATCAATAGAAGTTAGAGCAGTTACTTTCTCGCCAACGCCTTCAGAGATTGCGTCATAGAGTGAAATTTCTTTCCATGTGCCGCCGAGATCAGCTTTGCGACCATCGTGGTGAGTAACAACGTGCGAACCAGTAATTGCCATCGCTGCATTTTGTACAAGCTTGCGAGTCAGCTCTGCAATTGATCGCCAATCACCATATGCCTGATAACTCTCGATCATTGCAAACTCTGGTGAGTGTGAAGAGTCAGCGCCTTCATTTCTAAAGTTACGGTTGATTTCAAATACACGTTCGATGCCACCAACAACGCAGCGCTTGAGGAATAGTTCTGGCGCAATGCGCAAGAAGAGTTCCATGTCATACGCGTTTGAGTGCGAGATAAATGGTCGAGCAGCGGCGCCGCCGTGCATTACTTGCAACATTGGTGTTTCAACTTCTACGAAGCTCTCGTTATGGAAAGTTTCGCGGAGTGAACGCATCACAGTTGGACGAAGTCGCGCGTATTCACGTGCTTCTGGTCTGACAATTAGATCCACATAACGCATGCGAACGCGAGTCTCTTCAGACATTGGTTTGTGTTCGTTTGGCAGCGGACGAAGAGATTTTGATGCCATCTGCCATGAGTTTGCTAGAACAGAGAGTTCGCCACGCTTTGAAGAGATAATTTCGCCAGTAACGCTAACAAAGTCACCAAGATCAACATCGCTCTTCCATGATTCGAGTTGTTCTTCGCCAACTTTGTCCAGAGAAATCATTGCCTGTAATTCAGTGCCGTCACCTTCGCGAAGTGTTGCGAAACAAAGTTTTCCTGTGTCACGTTTGAAAATAATTCGACCGCTAACGCTGTGAACATCACCTGTTGCGCTATCTGTTTCAAGGTTTGCGTATTGCGCGCGAATTTCGGCAAGAGTTTTTGTGCGAGGCACTGATACTGGATATGGCTCGATTCCACGCTCGATAAGGCTCGCACGCTTCTCGCGGCGAATGCGCAGTTGTTCGGGTAGATCGTCCTCGATGCTCATAGGTTTGTAATCCTACCGAGTTACGAGTTTCTCTCGTGTATCAGGCGCAGCCCAATCAATGTTAAATCAGGCTCGTGGTGATCAATTGTTTCGCTGACGCCAATTATTAGTGGGGCAAGTCCACCTGTTGCAATAACAGTTGGGCGCGTACCAAATTGGTCTAATAATTCAGCAGTAATTCGGTCAACCAATCCATCTACTTGTCCAGCAAATCCAAAGATGGTTCCGGATTGCAGAGCTTCAACAGTGTTTTTCCCAATAACATTTTTTGGCCGTACAAGTTCTACTTTGCGCAATTGTGCTGCGCGAGCAGCTAACGCATCAACTGAAATTTCAATTCCTGGAGCAAGTGCACCACCGAGGAATTCGCCCTTTGGAGAGACAACATCGAGATTCGTTGATGTTCCAAAGTCCACAACTATTGCTGGTCCGCCATAGAGAGTGTGGGCCGCGAGAGTATTAACAATTCTGTCCGCGCCGATTTCTTTTGGATTATCAACCAAAAGTGGAACGCCAGTCTTTGTTCCTGGTTCAACAATTGTTACTTGAATATCTGCAAAGTAATCAGCGATCATTGTTCGCAATTCGCGCAGTGTTGCTGGCACCGTAGAACAAATTGCTAAAGCAGAAACCTTGTAATCACGAACAAGTGCGCCGTATTGCAGCCACAACTCATCGGCCGTGCTGCGTGGATCTGTCTTTACGCGCCAAGAGCGAACAAGCTCTTCGCCTTTAAAGATTCCAAGGACTGTGTTGGTATTACCAACATCTACTGTGAGCAACATTGTTTACTCCACTCTCATATCTAGTCCGATATCAAAATTAGGTGCTGAATGTGTCAGCGCACCGACTGCGATGTAATCAACACCTGCTTCGGCGTAGGCACGTGCGTTTTCAATTGTGATTCCACCTGATGCTTCTAATTTCGTAGCACCTGCAACTATTGCCACTGCTTCTGCGCACTGCGCTGGGCTCATGTTGTCTAACAAAACTAACCCTGGATTAAGTGGCAGAACATCGCGTAATTGCTGCAAGTTATCTACTTCGATCTCGATATCAGTCGATGGATATTTCTCGCGAACAAGTGAAAATGCTGCAACAACTCCACCAGCTGCTGCAATGTGATTATCTTTAATCAACGCTGCATCACTCAGTGACATTCGATGATTTGTGCCACCGCCCATACGCACTGCGTATTTTTCTAACGCACGCATTCCTGGAGTTGTTTTACGAGTATCTCGAACCTGAGTCTTTGTTCCTGAAACTGCTTGCACCCACTGTGAAGTCAGCGTTGCAATGCCGCTGAGATGACCTAAGAAATTAAGTGCGGTGCGCTCTGCAAGCAAAATAGCGCGAGCATTCCCTGAAACTTTAATCAACACAGTGCCAGCCTTAACGTGATCGCCATCTTTTACTAACGCAGTTGCATCAGCGATGCCGACTTCTGAAAGCGTTGCGATTGCCATATCAATTCCTGCAACAACGCCATCTTTACGTGAAACAAATTGTGCGCTTACTTTTGCGTCCGCTGAAAGCGTCGCCATAGAAGTGATATCAACGCCACCATTTAAATCTTCAGCGATAGCGCGCTTGATTAATTCGCGATCAATCATCAGCGGTTCACCTCCTGATATTCAGTACGCCATTGTCCACTCTGATCCATCTGTTGAACAATTCGCTTATGCCAATCATTGCTCTGGTGTGGAAAATCTTCACGCCAGTGCGATCCGCGAGTTTCTTGACGAATCAACGCTGCACGCAAAATTGTGTTTGCAAGTTGAAAGAGATTTGTTGTCTCCCACGCCTCAACGCACGCAACAGTGCTTGTGCGGCTTTCAAGACGAGATAGGTCGGATGAGGTAGCGATTAATGAATCCGCAGATCTTAAAACACCGGCACCGCGACTCATGCTCTCTTGCAGAGTTTTGCGAACACTTGGATCAAGTAAGAATTCTGCAGAGTTATTTGCTACTGGTTCTGAAAACTCAGGCAAGTGATTGCTGATATCGGCTGCAATGCGTGCACTAAAGACAAGACCTTCTAAGAGCGAATTTGATGCAAGACGATTAGCACCATGAACGCCAGAACAAGCAGTTTCACCGCATGCATATAAGCCTTTAACGCTTGTACGACCATCTAAATCAACTCGCACACCACCAGATGCGTAATGAGAAGCTGGTGCAACGGGTATCAACGCATTCGTTGGATCAATGCCGTGTGCAATGCATGATGCGTAAATAGTTGGGAATCTCTCTTTAAATCCTGTTAGGTGGCGAACATCTAGCCACACATGATGTGCGCCGGTGCGGTTCATCTCGCGCATGATTGCAATTGCAACAACATCTCGTGGTGCAAGCTCTGCCATTTCATGTTGGCCCTGCATAAATCTTTCGCCAGCATCGTTAACCAAGTACGCACCTTCACCGCGAACTGCTTCGCTAATCAACGGTTGTTGTCCTTCAGTGTTATCGCCAAGCCACAAAACTGTTGGGTGGAATTGAATGAATTCAACGTCAGAAACCTTTGCACCTGCACGCAATGCAAGTGCTACTCCATCACCAGTTGAAACAGATGGATTAGTTGTTTGTGCAAATACTTGTCCAAGTCCACCAGTTGCCAAAACAACGGCGCGACCAATTGCGCGTCCTACACCATCTCTGGATCCTGCACCGATAACGTGCAGTGTCACGCCACATACAACGCCATCTGAATTCTTTAGCGCATCCAATACCAACGCATGTTCTAGAACTTCGATCTGAGAATCGTTGTGTACTGCAGCGAGCAATGCACGTGAAACTTCGGCGCCAGTGGCGTCCCCTCCTGCATGCAAAATGCGATTGCGGTGATGGCCGCCTTCGCGAGTCAGTGCAATTTCGCCACTCTCTTCTAAATCAAAAGATGCACCGCGTTCGATTAATCTGCGCACAGCATCTGGTCCTTCACTTACTAAAACTTTTACTGCAGCAACATCACACAAACCAGCGCCCGCATCGAGAGTGTCTTTTTCATGTTGATCAGGTGAATCACCAGGACCGAGTGCTGCTGCAATGCCGCCTTGTGCCCACTTTGTTGAACCTTCATCAACGCGCGCTTTTGTTACGAGCAGAACAGATAAACCAAATGTTCGCACCTGTAGCGCAGTTGTTAAGCCTGCAATTCCAGAACCAACAACGATTACATCGGCGCGTGAAGTCCACCCTGCGGTGGGAGCTAATAACTTCATGGGGCGCTGCCGTTCATTGGCATATTGTCAATCAATCTGATGCCATTTACCCAACCGGCGATAATTGCACGCTTATTTGCATCATTCGGTGATGCTTTTTCAAAGTTAGATTCATTAATGATTTCGGCGTAATCCAGAGTCAAGGCTGCTTCGCTCGCTAGAACGCCTCGCATAACTTCGCGAGCAGAATCAATACTCTTCTCTTTCGATGCAGCAAGTAGTGCACGATAGATAACTAATGCAGCCTTTGGATCTGAAAGCCGAACATTTCTAGAAGATAGAGCCAAACCATCTGTATCTCTAATAGTTGGTGCCCCAATTATTTCTACTCCTGATTTCATGGATTTAATCAGTGTTAATTGCTGGAAATCTTTTTCTCCGAATATGGCCCACGTTGGTTTTACTAATTCAAATAAACGATTAACAACCGTAAGCACGCCATCAAAGTGACCAGGACGTTTTACGCCCTCATAAATATCACCGAGTGCGCCAGCGGAAATCTTTTGAACTTCTCCTGGATAAATCTCATCAACTGTTGGCAACCACAAATGTGTTGCGCCTGCTTGTGAAGCAAGCTCGATATCAAATTCTGGCGTGCGCGGATACTTTGCTAAATCATCTTTATTCTCAAATTGCAGTGGGTTAATAAAAATACTGACAACAACGGTGTCGCTATATTCGCGTGCTTTCTTTATAAGGGATGCGTGACCGGCGTGTAGCGCGCCCATTGTTGGAACAAATGCGCAGGCGCCATCGACTATTAACTCTTTAGCGTTTACTGCGATCTTCATCTTGTGGCTCCAGTCCTTTCAGGTACCGGGCGATGATGGGTTAATTCTAAAGCGATGGAGGCAATTGCTCCAAAAGTTGGTCGATTCGCCCGTGCGTAAGCAACAAAGCGTCGGCATCTATTTCGTGCCATGGTTCTAGAACAAAGCGACGTTCATGTGCACGTGGGTGGGGCAACGTTAACTCTTCACTTTTGGATAAAAGAGTTCCGTATTGAATTAAATCAAGATCAATTACTCGTGGACCCCAACGTTCATCACGCACACGTCCCATGCTCTTTTCAATGCCGTGTAATAACGCCAACAAATCTGCAGCCGGTAATTCGCTTTCGAGTGTGACTACGGCGTTAATGTAATTATCTTGCTCTAGACCGCCGACAGGCGCGGTTTCATACATAGATGAAATAGCGATGACATCAGTTGATTGCTTAAGTAATTCGACTGCTAATTCAATTGCTTTGCGTGGTTCTTCAAGGTTTGCACCCAGTGCAACAACAGCTCTCATCGGGTGCGATCAATCCTGACCGTTATATCTGTAACGGGTGCACTCACTGGTGCACTTGGTTTGTGCACAGTAATCGCAACGCTTTTGATTCGCGCATCTTCAGTGAGTACACGATCTGCAATGCGGCCAGCCAAACGCTCGATTAATTGCACTCGTTCGCCTGTAATTTCTGAAACAACTGCATCAGTAATCGCACCATAATCAACAGTGTCTTTTAGATCATCACTTGCACTGGCTTTATCTAAATTCACTCGCAGTTCGACATCAACAAAGAAATCTTGTCCGTTAACTGCCTCGTGTTCGAAAACGCCATGGTAGCCAAAAGCTTTGATGCCAGTGATTGTGATCAGATCATTCACTTGGCACCTGCAATGACATCAACGTGTGGTTTCACGCTATGAACTCTAACGCCCCAGATACCTTGAGGTACAAGTGTTTTAGTTAATTCAATTGTTGCCGCTTCGCGTTCGTCGGGATTATCTCCACCTAAGAATCGTTTACGTGAAGCGCCGATTAATACTGGATAGCCCATAGAAGTAAACGCCTTGAGATTTCTCAATATCTCCCAATTGTGGTCAGCATCTTTTGCAAAGCCCAAACCTGGATCAATAATGATCTGTGATTTGTTTATGCCGGCATCAAGGGCCGCATCTATTTGTGAATTAATCTCTGAAATCACATCAGTGACAACATCTGTATAAATCGCACGTGAATTCATATCTTTTGATTCACCGCGCCAGTGCATAAGAATGTACGGAACACCTAACTTCTTTACAGTCGCAAACATTGCAGGATCCGATAAACCACCGCTGACATCATTAACTATTGCAGCTCCTGCTTGTACTGCTTTTTCAGCAGTATCTGCGCGCATTGTGTCGATGCTTATCTTCACGCCACTCTTTGCAAGCTCTGCAATTACAGGCAGTACGCGTGCTTGTTCTTCTTCAGCACTAATTCGATCCGCACCTGGTCTAGTTGATTCACCGCCGATATCAATGATGTCAACGCCTTCGGCAATCATTTCGAGTCCGCGTGCAACGCCTGCTTCAAATGAGTTATGGCGACCGCCATCGGCAAATGAATCAGGTGTGAGATTTAAAATCCCCATGACCAACATGGGATTTACCGATTTGTAATTAAGCTAATTGCTTCGGCGCGAGTTGCTGCATCACGCAAGATTCCGCGCACAGCACTTGTCACAGTGCGTGCTTCTGATTTTCTAACACCGCGCATTGACATGCACAAATGCTCGCATTCGATAATTACGATCACACCCGCTGCATCCAAGATTTCAACCATCGCGTCAGCAATTTGAGATGTGAGGCGCTCTTGTACTTGTGGACGTCGTGCAAATAAATCAACTAGACGTGCAACTTTAGAAAGCCCAGTGATTTTTCCACTTGGGATATATCCAACGTGTGCAACACCGTGGAAAGGAGTCAAGTGGTGTTCGCAATGTGAAAATACTTCGATGTCTCGAATAATCACGAGCTCTTCGTGGCCAATATCGAAAGTAGTTGTCAGAACATCATTTGGTGATTGCCACAAGCCAGCAAAGTTTTCTTTGAACGCACGTGCGACCCGCGCCGGCGTATCTTTTAATCCTTCGCGTTCTGGATCTTCACCAATAGCCAGCAATAGTTCTTTAACAGCACGCTCTGCGCGTTCGTGATCGTATTCATGAAGTGCACGACCATCATGTGGGCCCATTGATGCCGGGCTTATTCCGGTCATTCTTCACTTTTCTTTGTACGAGTGGTGCGCTTCTTAACTTCATCCGGCGCACTTTCGATACGCGCTGGAACATCTACTGGTGGAATGCGAGATGGAATGCGCGTTGAAGAACCAGTCCATGCTGGACGTCCGTCGCGCTTCTTGATCTTCTTGAAAATCTTGATGATCTCTTCTTTATTAAGAGTTTCTTTCTCGAGAAGTGCTAAGACCATCGCATCAAGAGTTACGCGGTTTTCTACCAATAATTCGTAGGCTTCATGGTGCGCATTCTCAATGAGTTTGCGGATTTCGGCATCGACAATTGCTGCAACGTTTTCTGAGTAATCACGTTGGTGACCAAAGTCGCGACCCATAAATGGCTGGGAAGAATCTGCGCCTAGTTTGATTGCACCAATTGCTTCGGTCATTCCGTATTGCGTAACCATTGCGCGAGCAAGTGCAGTGGCCTTTTCAATGTCATTTGATGCACCAGTTGATGGATCGTGGAAGATCAACTCTTCGGCTGCGCGACCACCGAGTGAATACGCCAATTGATCCAGTAATTGATTACGTGTTGTTGAGTACTTGTCATCATCTGGCAAGACCATTGTGTAACCAAGGGCTCGACCACGAGGCATGATTGTAATTTTGTGAACAGGATCTGTATGTGGCAACGCATATGCAACAAGTGCGTGACCAGCTTCGTGATAGGCAGTAACGCGACGCTCATCATCAGACATGATGCGAGATTTACGTTGTGGACCAGCCATCACGCGATCAATTGCTTCATCTAATTCGGTATGAGAAATTACTTTCTTCTCTTCGCGTGCAGTTAAAAGCGCTGCTTCGTTAAGAACATTTGCAAGGTCTGCACCAGTAAATCCTGGTGTGCGACGAGCATATGAAAGCAGCTCTACATCTTTAGCAAGTGGCTTGCCCTTTGCATGCACCTTAAGAATTTCTTCGCGACCCTTGAGATCTGGGCGATCAACTGCAATTTGGCGATCAAAACGACCTGGACGTAATAACGCAGGATCTAAAACATCTGGGCGGTTTGTTGCTGCAATAAGAATGACTGAACCATTTGCTTCAAAGCCATCCATCTCAACGAGTAATTGGTTAAGTGTTTGTTCGCGTTCATCATGTCCGCCACCCATACCTGTACCGCGTTGGCGACCAACTGCATCAATTTCATCTACGAAAACAATTGCTGGTGCATGAAGTTTTGCTTGAGTAAACAAATCGCGTACACGAGCAGCGCCAACACCAACAAACATTTCAACAAAGTCAGATCCAGAAATTGAGTAGAAAGGAACGCCTGCTTCGCCGGCAACAGCACGCGCAAGAAGTGTCTTTCCTGTTCCTGGAGGGCCATACAACAAAACGCCCTTTGGAATCTTCGCGCCAATTGCTGCGTACTTAGGTGGATTAGCTAAGAAGTCTTTAATCTCTCGAAGTTCAGCAATAGCTTCATCCGCCCCTGCAACATCGGCGAATGTAGTTTGTGGAACATCTGGATCTTGTAACTTCGCGCGTGAGCGACCAAATGAAAATACTTTTCCGCCGCCTTGCGCCTGACTCATCATGAAGAAGAAGAGCAGACCAATTAACAAAATTGGTGCAAATGAAAAGAGGAAAGTCATAAAGAGTGATTGTTTTGGAACTTCAACTGTCCAACCCTTTGGAGGTGGGTTTCCAGTTAGTGCATCAATAACTGTTGGTTCTTGGCGAACAACATATGACGCAACTACTTTGCTTGAACCATTAATTGTTTTGCCAGATTTTAGTTCGAGGCGAAGTTTCTGATCCTTATCAATCAGAACAGCTGAATCAACATCTGATTTAGAAATTGCATCGAGTGCCTCTGAAGTTTTGATTTGCGTGTACTGATTTCCAGCATTTGTTACTTGACCAAAAACTGTGACGGCAACAATGGCAGCAATAATCCAAAACAGTGGTCCACGAAGAATTCTTTGTGAACGAGTCAACTGTTTCTTCGGTCCAGGCTTAGCTGCCTTCTTAGGCAATTTAAGTGAACTTGGTTTCTTTGCTTGCGACATTACGTGCTCTCCTAGGAGTACATGTGCTTAGCAAGCACACCAATAAATGGAAGGTTGCGGTACTTCTCATCAAAATCTAATCCGTAACCGATTACGAAATCAGTTGGAATATCAAAACCAACGTACTTAACATCAACTTCTACTTGTGCAGCCTCTGGTTTGCGAAGAATTGTGAGAATCTCAACATTTCCGACGCCGCGTGATTCGAGGTTCGCTTTAAGCCATGACAGCGTCAAACCTGTGTCAACAATGTCTTCGATAATCAAAACATTGCGGCCAGTGATATCTCGATCTAAATCTTTAAGGATGCGAACAACACCGGTTGATTTTGTTCCGGAACCGTAAGAAGAAACAGCCATCCAATCCATTTCAACGTGGCGTTGCATTGCACGTGAAAGATCCGCAACAGCCATTACTGCGCCCTTTAGAACACCGAGTAATAAAAGATCTTTACCTTCGTAATCTTTATCTACTTGCGCAGCTAATTCTTTAATTCTTTTTTGCAAATCTTCTTCGCTCACAATGACGCGTTCAATATCTTTTGAAACTGCGCTGAGATCCAAGATGTGCTCCTTCTAAGTGGCCGGCGGTGGTTGGCCTACCGCGAGAGCGAAAGTCTGCCCGAAATTCGGCTAACTCTCACACCGCCGGGAAGATCAGACGGGCCTTGCCCGCTCCACTCGGTGATTAACGCCTCAATTGGGGCGATGTGATCGGCGCTGAGGGACCCTGTTGGAGCGCCCGCTGCATAAATGGCCATCCGAAGAACTCGAGTACGAATCGCCTTAGGTAATTTCTCAAGACGAGAAACGTCTAAAGAGAGTGCATCGTGTGCCGCAAATTCTTGCTCTGCTAATTGGTCAAGTGCATCAGCGTCATCGCGCAGTAACGATGCAGTACGAGCAAGTGCTGCGGAAATTCCTGGCCCCAAGTTTTTTTCTAAATTAGGAATCACATCATGTCGCACACGAACACGTGTAAAAGTTTTATCCGCATTGTGTGGATCATCCCAAGGATCTAGGTGTGCTTCGGCGCACGCACCTAAAGTTTCTTCGCGTGTGATTGCAAGAAGCGGACGTACATATTTTCCGTTTCGCATTGCCATTGCAGATAAAGAACGTGCGCCAGATCCACGAGCCAATCCCAGTAAAACACTTTCGGATTGATCATCTCGAGTATGTCCAAGAAAAACAGATGTCGCACCAGTTTGTTCCGCGCAACTATCAAGTGCTGCATAACGAGCACGACGAGCGGATGCTTCGAGGCCATCAGTAATGTCAACATCTACTTTGATGACGTGTGTTTTTTCAATTCCCATTTTCTTTAGCGCTGCAACAACTTTTTCTGCTTGCACAGAAGATTGAGATTGCAATTGATGATCAACTGTGACGCCTTCAACCCGCAGTGCCAGTTTTGGTGCTTCCAAACTAAGTGCATGTGCAAGTGCTAGTGAATCCGCACCGCCTGAGACAGCCACCAAAATTAAATCGCCAGCGGTGCAATCTTTTAATGCGTTACGAACAGCCGAGCGAATCGCAACGGTATTGGCAGACATGTCCTAAGACTAGACCCGACCACCAAATGGCATAAGCCCCTTAACGCTGTAGATATTGGAGTAAAGCAAACCTTTTCCTTTTGAATTCGCTTCCCACATCATGCCGCCGCCTGCATAAATAGTGATGTGGTGAATCGTTGAGATGGTTCCTTTATAAGAATAGAAAAGTAAATCGCCAGGTACTAATTCACTCAAGCTAACGTGCTTTGTATAACCTGAATACAGCGCTGAGTTAAGTCGATCCCAATTTGGCCAACCGAGTCCTGCTGATTTGTATGCTGCATAAACCAAACCTGAACAATCAAATGAGTTCGGTCCTTCTGATCCCCAAATATATGGTTTTCGTGCTTCTACTTGTTTCTTTGCAAAAGCGACTGCTGCAGCACGTTGTGCATCAGTTGTACGAATTGTTGAGCGGCCTTTAAATCCTAAGTTTGGCCAAACTTTTGATTGGTTAGGAGTGAATGTCGCAGTATTTGCTTGACTCTCTTCGAGTAATGCAAGGGCGCGTTGTTGTTCGAGCGTTGTGCGCACCTTTCGTGCACTCATTAACTCTTTCATCAAATCATCTTGAATCTTCTGCAAACGAGCAACTTCTTTTTGTTGTTCGCTCTGTGCATCATCGGCAGTCTTCTTTGCAGCAGCAACTTTTTCAGTTGCCTTCTGCTGAACCAACTTGGCGTTATCTGCTTGAATCTTTGCAGCTTTTGCGACAACTTCTGCGGCTTTAAATCTATTGAGAGCAGTTGTATTTTGCGCACCGAGTGAATCCAGTGTTGTTAATTGATCAATTAAATCTTGTGGTCCATTTGAACTAAGAATCGGTTCGATGTCAGTAAGACTTCCACCCATGATGAAAGCATTGACTGCAAGCTTTCCAATTGTGCGATGCGCAGAACTGACTTGCGCCGCTGTTTCAAGAGCG
>Ga0214168_1000648_pt1 | contig 14030 bp, 11 predicted proteins | sample LakMenepilimnion_FD_153002 | JGI IMG/M metagenome (GOLD analysis project Ga0214168, IMG submission 153002) | Freshwater microbial communities from Lake Mendota, WI - Practice 29OCT2010 epilimnion v4 | ecosystem: Environmental > Aquatic > Freshwater > Lake > Epilimnion/Euphotic zone | place: Lake...
CTGCTTTTTGCGGCCGATCCAAAAGCTTATTTAGCATCTGCTGGAGATTTGGATTCGTTGACTCGACGAAAGTCGGTTGAACTTCGTAAATATTCAGCAGCATCACAAAAATTACAACAAACGACTTTGGTCGTAACCGATCGTGTGCAATTAGTGCGCGCCGCCCAAGCAAAATTTGTACGTCAAGCGCAGGCAGCACAAAAAAACTTGGCCGATGCTGAGAAAATTCTCAAATCACTGAAAGCATCAGAACGTAAAGCCTTACTTGCAGCACAAAAGCGTGCCGAAGCTAATGATTATGCCAATTCAAAGAATGCAGCGAAATCTTATAGAGGTGTAAGTGGACGTTCGGGTAAAGCAATTAAATATGCACTTGCCCAAATTGGCGATCGGTATGTTTTTGGTGCAGCTGGAATGCGAACATGGGATTGCTCTGGTTTAACCATGCGTGCTTTTGCATCTGCCGGAGTTTCACTTCCACATTCCTCGCGCGCGCAATTTAGATATGGGCGAAAAATCTCGCGCTCACAACTACAACCAGGAGATTTAGTATTTTTCAAGAGCCCGATTAGCCACGTCGGTATTTATCTTGGTGGCGGAAGAATGGTTCACGCACCAAGACCTGGTTCTGCAGTGAAAATTGCACCAATCAATCAGATGAGATTCGCAGGAGCGGTTCGGCTATAACGTGATCACCACCCTTGTTGTGACAAATGATTTTGGACCACGCTCGGGCGGAATTGAAACATTTATTCATGGATTACTTGCTCAAGCAAGCAAAAATCAACAGAGGAATTTTGTAGTTTTAACCTCTCGGCAAGATCCGCAAGGTGAAGTAATTACCTTTGATCAGAAAATGTGGGAAGAAAATCGAATTAAAGTAGTTCGTGATACCGCCAGAGTTTTACTTCCAACTCGGCGTTTAGCAAATAAAGCTACTGAATTATTCAAAGCCCATAATTGCGAAAATGTAATTTTTGGTGCCAGTGCGCCATTGGGCCTACTGGCAAAATCTCTTCGCAAAGCCGGAGCCAAACATATTGTGGCGCTAACGCACGGTCATGAAGTCTGGTGGGCGCGAATGCCTTTGTTTTCAGCCGCTTTGCGCCGAATTGGAGCGCAAGCAGACCAGATGACTTATCTCGGAGAGTTCACGCGAGGAGCGGTAGCAAATGTATTACTGCGCGAAGATCACAGCAAACTAGTACATCTTCCACCTGGTGTTGATTTAACTCGCTTTACTCCTGCGCCCAAATCTCTCGAACTTCAGAAAAAATGGGGAATCGAAGGAGCGCCAGTAATTGTCTCAATTGGCAGATTGGTTGCACGTAAAGGTAGTGATCAATTAATCAAGGCTATGCCAGATGTGCTCCAACGATTTCCTAAAAGTAAACTTCTATTAGTTGGTACCGGAAATTACCAAAAACGTTTAGAAAAGTTAGTTCGTAATTTAAAAGTACAAGATTCGGTGATTTTCGCCGGACGCGTTGAGCATGAACTTTTGCCTGACTATTACCGACTCGGTGATATTTTCGCTGCACCTTGCAGGTCTCGTTATGGGGGCTTAGAAGTTGAGGGCTTAGGAATTGTTTATCTTGAAGCGAGTGCTTGTGGGGTTCCAGTTATAGCTGGTAAATCTGGAGGAGCTCCTGATGCAGTTCTCGACGGAAAAACTGGTTTATTAGTTAACGGGCGCGATCATCGCGAAGTTGGAGCGGCTGTAATCAAATTGCTATCTGATCAACCATTGAGACAACAAATGGGAGCAAATGGAAGAGTTTGGATGGAGCAGTTGTGGAGTTGGGAAGGAATCGGCGCACGGTTTGAAGAGATAATTTCAGATTAGATTTTTATCAAGCCCAGCGAATTAGCTTTAGTTACCGCACTTGTCTTATTAGAACATTCCAGTTTTCGATAAAGGGATGCAACATGGGATTTGATTGTCGCTGTACTCAAAAAAAGATCTTCAGCGATCTGATTCGCACTCCAACCGCGAGCCAATCGCTCAACTACTTCAAGTTCGCGAACTGAAAGCACAGGTTTATTAGATTCAAAATTTATGGCGCTAAGTAAATTACTTGCTGAGAATGCCAAAGGGGATACCAATGCATGTCGAGCAGATTCCACAAGTTCGCTCATTGGCGCGCTTTTGCTGACATACCCACTCGCTCCAGCTTTTGCAGCGGCCAATAAATAATTTGGATCATCCTCTAGTGTGAACACAACAATTGCTGCAGTTTTTGAAATACCACGCACCCACAAAATCAAATCTAAGCAATCTCCATCAGGTAAATGCAGATCCATAATCAGTAAATCTGGATTGAAACTAGCGATCTGGGCCCGCGCTTGCGCCCTTGATCCGGCTTGGGCAACTACTTCAATCTCTGCATAGGCTAGAGCAGTTATTACACCCTCGCGAATCACTGGATGGTCATCAACTACCAGTGCGCGCACCATTTTTAACTCAAATTAACTGAAAGGGTGAACCGCAATCCTGTATCGGGATTATGAAGCCATTCGCAGGTTGCATTTATCTGGTCGCTGCGTTCTTGAATCCCGATCAATCCAAAAGTATTTGGATCTTTTTCTTCCTTGTCATATTCGTTTGTGACTACTTGATCAATAATCAAAAGCTCTAATTTATTGCTAGTGGTTTTGAGTTGCATTTGAATCTGAGTTGAATCTGCATGTTTAATTGAGTTAGTTAGTACCTCTTGGATGATTCGGTATATCTGGTATGAAAGATCCTCATCGAGGGTTAGTCCTAGTGGAATCGTGGTAGAAATCTTTATCTCATGCTGTTTTTCTAAGCGTCCCACCAATGATTGCAAGAGTTGGCCCAAGTTTTGAGAGCCGGCGTTACGTAAAAAGAAAATTTCAGCACGTAACTCATTTGTAAGGTTAGTTAACTGCGATCTAACTTCACGTAATTGGGCTTTTACATCTGGATCTAATGAGGAACCGGTTAGGGTTTTATCAAGTGAATAGCCGAGCGCGACTAACTCCTGAGCAATTCCATCATGTAGGTCACGGGCGATTCGAATCCGCTCGGACCGCTCAGTTGTAGAGGCTCTCAATTTCGTTCGCAAACTCTTTTTGCACCACGTGTCGTTTGATCGACATCTTTGCGGTTAATTGACCACCAGCGATGGTGAAATCAACTGGAAGAATTTTGAACTTACGAATTGATTCAGCCTTACTGACAGATTTATTTGCTTCATCAACCGCCGTTTGAATTACGGCAATTAACGCTGGGTCATTTGCAAGATCAGCAACCGTGGCGCCACCTTTGTTATTTGCAGCAGCCCAACCTTTTATCGCATCTGCATCTACAGTGATGATCGCACCTATGTATGGCTTGTTATCTCCGACAACTACACATTGGCTCACTAATGGATGCGCACGTAGACGATCTTCAAGTGGGGCTGGTGCTACGTTCTTTCCACCAGAGGTAACAATTAATTCCTTCTTGCGGCCGACGATATATAGGAAGCCATTGTCATCTAACTTGCCAAGATCGCCGGATCTGAAAAATCCATCTTCAGTAAAGACCTCTTTATTAGCAGCATCATTTTGCCAATATCCGCGCATCACGATTGGGCCTTTGATTAAGACTTCTCCATCGTCAGCAATTTTTACGGTAGTTCCCGGCAATGGTCGACCCACTGAACCGACTTTGGAGGATTGAGTTAAATTCAAAGTTGCACCAGCAGTGGTTTCAGTTAATCCGTAACCTTCAAGCACTCGAACTCCGGCACCGCGATAAAAATGACCTAAGCGTTCACCTAGTGGTGCGCCACCTGAAATCGCAGCGTCAACATTGCCACCCATAACTGCGCGCAGTTTTGCGAAGACCAAGTGATCAAACAAACCGTGCTTGATTCGCAAAGCAGGTGAGATATGTCCGTCTTCCATCGCTTTGCTATACGCAATTGCAATTGAGGCGGCTTTACGGAAGATTTTTCCCTTGCCAGCGGCTTCAGCTTTTGCTTCTGCACCGTTGTAAATCTTTTCAAAAATTCTTGGTACTGACAAAACGAAGTTAGGTTTGAAAGATTGCAGATCGGCCGTTAATTTTGCAACTGGATCTGAACAATGTGCAAGATGCAAACCAGCCTTTACCGCACCAACTTCGATCATTCGACCAAAGACGTGCGCAAGAGGTAAGAACAAGAGAGTTGAACCATCTTTGCGTAGAAATAAGTCAGCAGCACCTTCGACGACATTTCCACACTCAGATAAAAAGTTTCCGTGAGTCAGAATTACACCTTTTGGTTTTCCAGTTGTACCGGATGTGTAAATCAAAGTTGCTAAATCATCAGGCGTTAATGCGTTACGTCGGGCATCTACTTGATCATCAGAGATTGCTGATCCGGCGGCAGTAAGGGTTGCAATCGCGCCTTCAGTGATAGTCCAAATATTTTTTAACTCTTTAGTACGCACCGTCTCAACTAATGCAGCATGAGTTGGGGTCTCAACAATAATTGCAACAGCGCCAGAATCTTCGAGAATCCATTGAATCTGTTCGGCAGATGATGTTTCATAAACCGGAACTACAACTCCACCAGCAAACCAAATTCCGAAATCTAAAATTGTCCATTCGTAGCGAGTGCGGGACAGAATTCCAACACGATCACCAGGCTTGATTCCTAAAGCAATAAAACCTTTGGCTACTTGGCGAACTTCGGCAGCAAAAGTGCGTGCACTAACTTCTTGCCACCCTTCACCGAGTGGACGGGAGAGCATTACGCGCTCTGGTTCGAAGTGCGCACGGTCAGCGACGAGGTCAGTTAAGTTGCCACTTGTTGGGGCAGGAACTAATGCCGGGACGTGAATCTGATTCATGGAAAACGCGCTCCTATGTTTGGTGGGCCAGAGGTGGTTACGGGTCACACGCTAGCGCAGGAGTTATGGCCGTGAGAAGGGTATCTTTGCCCTATGAGCCAAACCCAAGCCTCCGCCACGATCGAAGCCCCCCTCGCAGATGTAAATGCGGTGATCAGTGACTTGTCGAATTATCCCAGCTGGTCCTCAGCAATCACTGCTGTAAAAGTGATTGAAAGTGACGCGCAAGGTCGGGCGACCAAAGTTGAGTTGAAAGTTAACTCTGGCCCCTTACGAGATACCGTGATTTTGGATTATGAGTGGAGTGCGGCTCCTGCACAGATCTCCTTTTCTTTGAGTGATGCTGATTTGTTAACAGCGATGGATGGTTTCTATAAATTAGAAGCCGATGGTGATGAAACTCTTCTTACTTATGCGTTAACTGTTGAATTAAACATGCCGGTGCCAGCGATGATGCGCCAAAAAGCTGAGAAAGCTTTTATTGACCAAGTATTGAAGGAATTGAAAGCACACATCGAGGGCTAATGACACTTGCTATTGGCATTGATGTCGGCGGTACCAAATTACTTGGTGGAATAGTTGATGAAGAAGGAAAAATTCTTGCCCGGATTCGCAAAGACACTCCAAAAGAAGGCGGAGTCGCATTAACTGATCGCGTTGCAGATTTAGTTAGAGAGTTGATGGCTCAATCGCCATCACCAATTACCAAAGTTGGATTATCTGCCGCAGGATTTGTTTCAGCAGATCGTCAAACCATGTTGGCTCCGCCAAATATTGCTGGATGGACCGGCGTTAATTTAGGTAAAGAATTAAAAGAGCGTCTTGGTCTTGATGTCATTGTTGAAAATGATGCAAACGCTGCTGCATGGGGTGAATACAAATTTGGATCAGGCAAAGGTTCATCACATGCAATTCTTTTGATTCTTGGAACTGGACTTGGTGGCGGAATCATTTTGAGTGGCGAGTTGTATCGCGGTGCTTATGGAACTGCTGGAGAACTTGGGCATATGCGACTGGTTATAGATGGACAACTTTGCGGTTGTGGTGCTCGTGGATGTTTTGAACAGTACGCAGCCGGTCCCGCACTTTTGCGTCACGCACGTGAAGGTATTGCAGCCGCACCAGAGCGCGCATTTGATTTGTTAAAACGCGGCGATGGAACACCTGCTGGATTAACTGGTGCGCATTTAACAGCAGCAGCAAAAGATGGAGATCGTTTAGCGCTTTCGGCATTCACAATTACTGGCGAATGGTTAGGTCTTGGAATTGCATCAATAGTTGTGGCTTTTGATCCTGATCTAATAATTATTAGTGGGGGATTAGTTGAAGCCGGGGACTTCTTGCTGGAGCCAGCGCGAGGCGCACTTGAGCGTGCTGCATCCTTTTCTGGTCACCCATTGCCACGTATCGTCCCTGCTCAATTGGGGAATGACGCAGGATTAGTGGGCGTGGCTGATCTGGCTCGCCAGTAACCTGTACCCATGGCATACCGCTTATTAAAGGCAATCCTCATGCCCTTACTGACTTTGCTTTTTCGTCCCAAAGTCCGCGGATTAGCCCATGTGCCTCACAACGGACCACTGATTATTGCCTCAAATCATTTATCTTTCAGTGATTCAATTTTTATGCCACTTGTTGTTTCCCGCAAAGTAACTTTTCTTGCGAAGCAGGAGTACTTCACTGCGCCAGGATTAAAAGGTTTCTTGAAGAAAATTACTTTTCACGCCTTAGGACAAGTCCCGGTTGATCGATCCGGGGGACGGGCTAGTGAAGCAGCTGTTGCAACTGGTGTTCGTTTATTAAATGCTGGTCATTGCATCGGAATCTACCCAGAGGGAACCCGATCACCAGATGGAAAGTTATACCGAGGCCGCACCGGCATCGCACGCCTTGCAATTGAATCAGGCGCACCTGTAATTCCTGTTGCGATGCATAACACCGAAAAGATTCAACCAACCGGAAAGATCATTCCTAAGATCGCTCGCGTCGGTGTTGATTTTGGTGAGCCGATGTATTTCACCGGTGATCCAACAGATCCGTTTACGTTGCGTGAAGCGACTGACAAAATTATGCGCGCGATTGGCCAGATGAGCGGTCAAGAGTATGTAGATATTTACGCAAGTCGCGCTAAAGAGATATTACGTGAGGATGAAGAAGACTAGATCGAAGAATTAATCTCGGCGATCTCCGTATTCAATAACTACACCTGATGGACCATTTGTTGAGCCGTCTCCAGCTCCAGTGAAATCGTTCCATGCATCTGCATAATTATTTGAGGCGTTGTCTTCTGTGCCAAATGAATCACTCGGTTCATTTGCGCCCCATCGTGTGTACCAAGTGCCCGAAACTGTGCAGCCGGGAACATTTCCTTTATTGAAAAATGGCCCTGAAAGATCTGTTGCACTGCCATTTACCCATCTCCAACACCCTTCAAGCGCAGCATCGCTAGCGCCAAGCCAAACATGGTAATTCGCTCCAGTTGAGAAGGTACGTGCAAAAGTATCTTCATTTGCAGAGGTAACAGTAAGTAAATATCCCTTCAAGCCATTCGCAGTTGCATTTTCAGCAAGTGCTTTTGCATCGGAAAAGTTTTTGGAACCCGCGACATATTCATAGTAGTGACCAGTTTCGGCAAAATATCTTGCTGTGCCACCAGTTGATGTTTGAATAGTTGCTGGCGGTGTCGGAGTTACCAGAGTTGGAAGAAAAACTCTTGAGTATCCAAAATTTTGCAGATTGTCTGTGGCACTCAATTGAATATTCTTATTGGTAGAGAACCCAGTCACTGTATAAGGGAAAGATGTGATGTTAGTTCTCTGTACAGCACCATCCCAGATCAAAGACCAGTTCCAGCCATTTGCGTTTGGTACATTAACTGTCAGAGTTGTTCCAGTAAGAGTTGCCGTTATGGTTTGAGTTTGGATTTCATCAGAGAGGTTCCAAGGACCCACTGACGTAATTGAAGCTGACGCTGTGTTGAATCCGGTTTTTGTTGTGGTAACAGTTACCGTCGCTGATTGTTTTGCTGCAACATTTGCAACAGATACAAGTCCAGATGAATTAATTGTTGCAGTTCCAACAGTTGAAGTGACTGACCAAGTATAAGAAGCATCATAATTCGATATCTGATACTTAAATCCTGGTGCGTAATAATCTGGAGTTCTAGCACCAAAAGTTGGGATTAACCCTGATGGATTTGCCACTGTAACGGTGCCGAGTAGTTGTAAATCGGTGTACTTGCCGGCGATATCAAGGGCTTGTGCCTTAATTTGATAACTTCCTGCAACTGCACCCGAAGGAACGTTAAATGAAGCTCTAAAGGTTCCATTTTTCTCATCACCAGAGATCAGTGCTGGAGTAACTTGCTGGACCACTGTTCCATTTGGATAGTACATCCATGCTTGATGGTAACTGCAGCAACCAACATCATCAGTAACTCGGTAAGTTACTGCAACGGTTCCACCGGAAGTTTCAAGTGTTGAAGTTGTGAGAACGCCAGAGCCAACTACAACCACAGGATTTTGAGAATCTACTGGGGCAGCAGGAGCAAGTGTCGTAACAGTTAATGCATTCGATAACTTTGTTGCACCCGAACTGTCAGTTGCAACCAGATAGACCTTGTATGTAGTACTTCCAGTAAGCCCAGTTATGTAGGTTTGATTAGACCCTGTCGGCACTGTCGTAATAATTGTGCCAGCAGAATTTGTAACGCGAACCGTCCAAGCATATGAGCCAGGGGAGTTCGGAGAAATGCTGCCAAAATTAATTCCGTTAAGAACGATCTGATCTACGTAATTAATTCCGATAGTTTGAAGTGTAGGCATCGTGGTGAGGTTAGATACAGAAGGTCCAACGATGGTGAATGTGCCGATCTGAACTCGAGTACTGGTTTTACCTGAGGCATCGGTTCCGAAAGCTTTGATGGTGTAAGCACCAGGATTGTTAGAGCTATTTAAATTAAGAGTAACTTGCCAAATTCCATCGCTAGGAGTTCCACTAATTTTTGTGCAAACTGTATTTGTAGTCGTGTCAACATTATTTACATTGTAAACAGTTGCTCCGCACGATGTAATTCCAATGTCATCACTTAAGCGGAACGTAGCCGTTACATTTTGGCCAACGCTGATACTTGTAGGTGCTACAGGAGAGTATTGATACAAATATTGTGGATCATTTGACACATTCACTCCTACTTGGGGAGCTGCGATGTCACTTGGTGCATTTTGAGTTTCAATGCAGTTGGCAAAAGTCTCTACACCTTGATCTGAGCGCACTACTCTAATTGTGTAGCTAGCCATATCGTTTAGATCGATAAAATCTACATTCCATCTACCACCTTGCAGATTAAATCCAGTTGAAGTTACTGATCTTCTTGGACCATTTACGTCGTAGATAGCCTGGAGTGAAAAGTTTGTTTTACTGCTGTCGAAAGTCGGCAATGAGCCGTACATTACTATTGTTTTGTAACGACTACAGGTTGGCATTTCAACGGCTGGTGTTAGACCTACAGTAGTAAATGAAGTGGACCCAGATCGACTTTGTGCAATACCACTATTGGCGACGTACCCAACAGTTAGGTAAGGAGCAAATGCTGTTTGACCCGGAAGTCCTACACAGGTAATCGTTGAAGGGAAAGAAGTTATCTGTCTGTTGTCACAACTTGTGTTAGAAAAGCGCAACCGTGCATCCATGGTTGAAGATGAGAAGCTACTTAAACTTGGGATTGTAATTGTCACCGTAATTGAACTAGCAAGAGCTTCTTGTTTTGAGATGGTTAGATTTCCGGGTACAGGCAAAGATGGTGCGACAGAAATAGGAATCTGCGTAGTGAAGATCCTTTGGGTGGATCCAATTGCGTTAGTTGCATTCACTAAACAGCCAAGAGTCTTTCCCGCGATATTAATTAGTAAATCGTTGCTTACAAATAGACGATCAGAGGTGGAAATAGGGGCACCTATAAATCCATTGCCATTTGCATCCGTGATGCCCCAACTCTTTTGCACAGATAGCATTTTCGAAGTTGAAGTTTGTGACCCATCACAAATCATGTAGGCACCTTCGGTCCAACCTCCAGAGTTATAAACTTTGTAACTTAAATCAGTTGGTGCTGATGGGAATCTCTGGGAGGAGTATCCAGTCGAAGATGTGTTACCGCCGAGATTGGTCAGTGTTAGTCGGCAACTTAAGAATTGACCAGCGGCACTTCTAATTAGATCACCACTAATTTTTAAGGAGTTATTATTTGACCCGGTTATTGGCGTGAAAGTACTTTTGTCGCCGTAACCCCATTCAAATACTTTTTGGTCAGATTCATCTGTTGAGGCTTTGAACTCACAGGTCGCTAAAGCACCTTCTTCATATGAATTCACAGAGATGAATACCCCATAAAGTATTGGTGCAGCAGGTGCAATTATTTGCCGGACTACGGTCGTGGTTGTCGTGAATCCATTGTTCTCAGCTTTGGCAGCACAGACCAAGAACTTTCCTGAGTTAGATTTAATGAAGTCGCTAGTTATCTTGAAGGATTTTTCACTGCTTAGTAGTTGTGGATTACTCAAGAGCGGAGATTTCGAATTGGTGCTGAGATACCAGGATTGTGATTCAGTTTGATAAGCACCTGACCATGATTGACCATCACAGATTGCAAGAGAATCTGGTTTCAAGCTTCCTGAACTCGGGATACCAGAGATAGTTGGATAACTTCTGATCTCTGGTTTTGAAGGGGCTACCAATTCAATACTTTTACGCAAACTTGCTTGAGTTGAAGTCGCGACAACTTGGCAAGTAAATGCTTGTCCTGCATCTGCATCGGTCACTTTTACTTTGGGGTTAATGCTTCCTGAAAGACGAGCAGGAGAAGACCAAGAAATTGATATTGCTACCGCGTTCTTCCAAGTTCCTGGGTTACAGGTAATTGTCTGGTCTGGTTGCAATGTTCCACTGATTGTTGGAAGTGAAATATTAACAGGAGGGGCTTGATTTATTGTGGTGCTGGATGATTTTAAGTATGTAATGCCTTGTTTAATTGCAGGACCAAAGACAGATACGCGAGCAAATATTGTTGGCTTGCTTGAATCACATTTTGCAGATCCCCAACTAGTCACACCTACTAAAGTCAAAGTTCCATCAATTCTGGCGACCAAAGGTCCACCAGAATCACCATTGCAGCCACCGGAGAAGAGTTTTTCTCTTGGTAAGTAAGTTCCAGCAGCCAACATCGTGTTCTTATTAAATGATTTTGCCCAAATTCGCGCTGCCTGCACATCTTGATTTCTTAAAGCTGATTTATTCAACAGGTTAGTAACTTTTAAGGTGTGGTCTCGACCCCATCCATAAATAGTTAACTTGGCGCCTTTTACTTGTTTTTCCAATGAGGGAGTGGATAAAGACGGCAACTTGCCTACGGAAACTTCTTCGGCCAATTGAAGTAATCCAATATCGTTACCGAGAGATTTGGGGTTATATTTTGGATTTTTCCAACGGTTAGAAACGGCTAACAATTCGGTGGAGTCTTGCAGGTTGACTGCACCGACTTTAACAAAGTAGGAAATGTTCTCAAGTACGCAGTGAGCGGCGGTTAAAACCAATTTGGATGAAATTAAGGTACCGGTACAGATAGGAATCGCGTCACTCGCGTCATTCTCCTCTGAGACCCAAATAGAAACCGCCCAAGGGGATTCGGTCTTTGGGTCGCCAACAGTTTCACCATATGTCACTGCATTTGCGGGAGCTGACAAGGACAGGGCAAAAAATGCAATAGCAGTAAAAATCATTGAAGCAATCGAATACTTAATAAATCTGGCTAACATTTTTTTGCCTTTCGCTTTGTCTGTATCAGTTAGACGCGGCGGGTTCGATAAAAGTTCCATGAAATCCCTTAATTAACCGGGATAGTTTTGATTAGGCGACAACTGGATGTAGTCAGATAGATAGAGATAGATCCATCATCGGCGTAAGCGTAGTAAGCATCGACAGGTTGGCTCTTGTACGTTCCACGATCAATCGCAGATACGTAATCAACCAACTTCAACTTAACGATGCACGCAATTCGCTTTGTTCCAATTTTGTTTATGCGACCTGGCTCGCTATAAAACGGAACAGATTTCAAAATTTCATCCAAATTCGTAGCGTAATCCTTACCGATTTTTGTAAGTGCAACTGGACCTGCATCAGCAGGTAACTCAATAGAGCCACCATTTTGACTTAACATTTCAATTTGGCCCTGTTCGGCTGATACAGGGTCTGGAGTTGGTTTGGATTTTGGTTTACTTGGAGTAGGTGAATTAGATTCAGCATCTTGTGATGGTTCTGAACTCGGAACCGTTGCAGGGGATTCACTAGGAGCTGGTGTCGTATTAGAGTTAGTGGAACCATCTGCGAGATTATTTTTAGGTGAAGAGATATTTCCGCTATTTGATTGTGAAATCAATCCAAAGCCAATCGCCGCTACGACAATAAATGATGCAGCGATACCGATAGGTTGCGTAAACCAATTTTTTCTTTGATTTTTTTCTTTGGTATGTGAAGAAAGTGATCTCACATTTGATGACGCTGAAATTTTGGCCGATTGCTCAGAGAGGAATGCATCTAACTGTGCTGAAATTTGGTCGCCAGTTTTTTCTGGCTTCGGCAAATCAGAAAGCAACTCATCAAGCCACTTCTCATCTTTGTTAGACATCATTCACCTCCATCTATATGACGGGCCCCGGGGGGAGTTGGTTCCATGTTTTTGGGATTCAAATCGGCCAATAGCTCGGCCAATTTGGCTCGACCTCGCGACCTACGACTCTTGATTGTCCCAGCGGCCACTCCTAACTGCTTGGCGGCCTCCTCTTCGGAAAATCCCTCGATATCAGTCAGTAATATCGCATCTCTCTGCTCATCCGGCAATTTGTAAAGTGCCCCAAAGACCGTTATCTGAGCATCACTTTGCTCCTCAAACCTCGCCTCATCTGGAATAGATTCCTGGATTTGGTCACTTACCAGGTGAAGTTGCGGGCGAACCATTTCCTTGCGCAATAGATCGATACAGGCGTTATCCACGATCCGGTACATCCAGGTGCTCACCTTGGCCTCACCTCTAAAGGTTTCAGCTTTTCGATAGATCCCTAGCCATGCCTCTTGAACCGCATCTGCCACAAGTTCGTCATTAGCCCCAAATCGTTTTCGCGCTATTCCGCGATGCCATCCCTCATATCTCTTTAGCAATACCGCAAGCGCTTGGGGATCACCGGAGTTGTGAGCGCGCAATAAGGATTCATCGCTGCGTTCATCCTGCACTACATACCTCCGCTTTACCTCCGCTGGGCTTGCGTCTTTGAGGCGCTAACGCTGAGTTTATCGGAGGTGTACCCAGCCAAATAGGCCAAAGCCCCAAACTCGCAGGGGCTTTGGCCTATATATAGCCTTCTTAGAAGTTACCTTCTTCTGAGGCTACGAAGGTAGCGATAAATGTCTTGGATAGAAGGGCTTTTTGGGTTCCTGACTTCAATACCCGGATCCGATAACTAACATCATGATCGCACCACATTCCTGGTGTATCTGAGTATTCATCGCAAAGTGGATTTACGAGGATTTTTGCGACTCCACGGGCATCTGTGCGGGTAGCTAACTCTTGTACCCAATTTTGGGTGTACTCATCAAACTTCTCAAGCACAATACGTCGACCGACACTGGCCGGAGAAACGGTAATTTGCAAGCGTGGCATCTCGGTGATGTCGTCGTAATCATCCTCAGAGAAATCACGATGCTTCTTATCTGCGCCATCTTCCCAGCCCCAGGTAACGACCTGTTGAACCTTAGGTGTTCCAAGAGCGCTCGCCGGCACCGAACCGAGGCCGACTGCAATTAATGCAAAAGAAAGCAATCCGACGATTTTATTTTTCAATTTCATATTAACTCCTTGTGGTAAGCACTCCCGCTTTGGGAATGGATACCTATATGACGCAACCCCCAAGGAAAAGGTTCCAAAGATTAGAAAGAATTTTTGGCCTCCATCCCGATACCTCGCTCTACAACACCTTGGTTGCTAGTTTGCATTTGCAAATGAATTGCAATAACCAATTAAATAAAGCTTTTTTGATAAAAATATATTTTTCATTTTGACATCAATTATTGAATTGATAATATTCACTTCGGTCACGAGTTCCAGTTTTTAGCCCCGGCTTACTGGACGGCAACCCTCC
>Ga0214168_1000651_pt1 | contig 14011 bp, 10 predicted proteins | sample LakMenepilimnion_FD_153002 | JGI IMG/M metagenome (GOLD analysis project Ga0214168, IMG submission 153002) | Freshwater microbial communities from Lake Mendota, WI - Practice 29OCT2010 epilimnion v4 | ecosystem: Environmental > Aquatic > Freshwater > Lake > Epilimnion/Euphotic zone | place: Lake...
GTTTTAAATATATCTTGGATTCTCGCTTGGCATTATTTACAAATATTTACAAGTGTCGTTGTCATGATTGCATTTTTGTTGGTGTTAATTCAGATATTTGTTTACACCCGAAGCCTCTCAAATGATATCAAATTAATACATCGTATTTTTATTATTGCCCCGTTCACTGTTTATATTGGATGGATCAGTGTTGCCATGATTGCCAATTTTGCAGCTTTATTGGTTAATTTGCAATGGAGCGGCTGGGGACTAGCTCCTGAATATTGGGCTGTTACTATGATTGCTATTGCAATTGTGCTTGCGTTTTGTTTTTCATTTTTCTACGACTCTATTGCAGCACCCTTAGTTATTGCATGGGCATTATGGGGCATTATGAATGGGCAAGGAGGAAGAATTGAACTGATACACATATTATGCTTAATCGGGATGTGCGTTATCCTCCTTTTATCACTTAGATTACTTTTTGTAAAATATATTTTAGTACGGTAATTTTTCTTGAAAAAAACCATAGAAGTACCCAATAAGGCACTTGCTAATATAACAAAGCCACTCATTAATCCTGTTCCTATTTGTGCAAAAATAGGAACAGGAATCCCCCGTATCGCTTATTTAGGACGACACGATGCTTACTTATTTTTTTCTTTCAATTTCTTTATTCAATTCCTCAATATCAACAGACCTTTCCGTGTTATCTCCCAATAAATATTTTGAAAAGTAATCAGCTGTTTTCCAGAACCAATATTCACTCATATCTCCAAAGCCATGTCGTTGTGTTGGTAAAATTAACATGTCAAAACGCTTATTGGCTTTAATTAAAGCATTCACCACGCGAATGGTATTTGCAGGATGAACGTTATTATCAATTTCTCCGTGAATCAATAATAGTTTTCCTTTTAAATTTTTTGCGATGTCTGGATTTTTATCAATCATATAAGAAAAAGTAGTATCTCCTTTATCAGAAATATTTTCTTTCACTCCATTGTGTTTTTCGCTCCACCATCTATTGTAAACACTATTGTCATGATTACCAGCATTACTTACTGCTACTTTAAAAATATCAGGATAAGCAAACATAGCTGCGGTACTCATAAAACCGCCACCACTATGGCCGTGAATACCCACTTTATCACGATCAATAAACGTAAATCGGTCAGCTAATTGTTCAACAGCTGCTTTTTTATCGGCCAATCCGTAATCTCTTAAATTGCCATATCCATAATTGTGATACCACTTACTGCGCGCAGGATGTCCGCCTCTGTTTCCAATGGTTACCACCACAAATCCCAATTGCGCCAAACGATCAATACGATCCATTCCCTTACTAAAACTTTTATTAACTGATTCAGTTTGAGGTCCAGGATACACATATTCAATAATGGGATACTTTTTAGTGCTATCAAAATCATAAGGTTTATACATGACACCAAAAATATCAGTAATGCCATCGTCCGCTTTTACTTTAAATGTTTCTGGAAATTTATACCCTGCTGCAAATAAAGAAGTTAAATCAGCAGTTTCTAAATCCATCAATTTTTTTCCCTCTGCCGAATATAATACGGAAACCGGTGTTGAATTAACACGAGAAGAATTATTAACAAAATAATTTTTCTTGTCGTTCATGCTAAAGCTATTGTCAAAATTCCCAGAGTTCAATAATTGTAAACCTGTGCCATCAAAGTTGACTTTGTATAAATGTAAATAGTAAGGATCTTCCTTAGTGTTGCCGTTGATATTTTCACGGCCGTTTGCCGAAAAGTAGACCACTCTTTTATCTTCATCAATGGATACCACATCTTCAATATGCCAAGGTCCTTGTGTGATTTGATTTTTTACTTTTCCCTCTTTGTCATGTAAATACAAATGTGCCCAGCCATCACGTTCGCTCCATTCAATTATTTCCTCGCCATTCTTAACCAATCCTGGTTTTTTAATTTCAACATAAGTATTTAAACTTTCTTCAATTAATGTTTTTACGACACCTGTATTGATATTAACAACACATTGGTCAATTTTTTTCAAGTCACGACTGGTGCGCGCTAAATAAAGCTGATCATTGGTGCCTAGCCATATATTAGGTCTATGTTCATCATCTCTTGCATTAACATTGGCTGTTTTATTCCAAACAGCAACATCTTGGTCCTTAAATAATGATACATCAATTTCCTTGTAGCTAAAAGCGGCCATATCTACAATCATCAAATGATCCATAGGTGCTTCTTTTTCACCCGGCATCCAATACTTATAAGTTTCTAATGTAGGTCTTGGTTCAGCAATACTATTGAGTACCCATAAATCTTTTACTTTGCGATTATCCACTTTAGTGATTGCGAGATGTTTGCTATTCTCACTCCATAAACCATAAACGGGCTTTCTTTTATTTTTATTTTTTTCTACATCAACATTAGTTTCCCCGCCACCACCATAAGCGCTTTCGCTATGCCAACTATAATTTTGAATGCCATCTTTAGTGATAGCATGTTCCACAATTGTACTGTCCTCGTCATTTAAAATAGCTTTGTTAAAATTTTCTTTGTCCATGTAAAACAAATTATAATTTCTGCCAAATACCACTATTTTTTCATCGGGTGAAATGTTTGCCCAGCTTGGCTTGCGTTTAGGTTTTTTAAATCCAACCAATTCATTGAGCTGTTCTGTTAAAAGGTTGTATTCAAAATAAAATGTTTTTTTAATTTTTTCCGGTTTCGTATCTTTCTTTACTACGGCATCTTTATTTATTTCGATGGTACTTTTTACCTCAAACTGAATCCAATTTTCATCCTTGATGAATTTTAAAGAATCAATAGGTAAATGCTGACCATCAAATGGATCCTTGATAATTTTAGTAAGTTCGGCAGCAATTTTGTCTCTATTAAACATTGCTCTTTTTTCTCCCTTGACAGGATCCACTATATTCCATTGCTTGCCTTCACTCGTTTCATACGTGTACCAAAATTTATTGGATAGTTTTAGCCAATGCGGATCAATAGACATTGAAAAAATCATTTTGTCTAATTTTTTAGGGGCGAATCTGGCGGCTAAAAAATAATTTGCCTTTTGTTGACTCATGGCCAAAAAGGGAAGGAATAGGATAATAAGTAAAATGTGTTTACGCATAGTATAAATTTGTGTTAGAAAATTACCAAATAAGTCCTAATCTACCTACTTGAATCCCTGTTTTTTTATAAAAGGCAATGATCTAGTGAAATAAGTTTTAAATTAGAGAAATTGTTTTTTATGAAATATCACTATCGTTCCTTCCTGACGCTTATTTTAATAGTCAATGGCTTTATTTTAAATGCACAATTAGCTAAGTCGGCTGAGAAATCATTATACCAAGATGCTACTCGAAATGAACGTATTGCAAAAACATTTCCGATTATCGAAGATTTATATAAAGCATACGCGCTTAAAAATCATTTTCCTGGTTATGCCTTTGGTATTGTGGTAGACGGGCAACTGGTATATAAAGGAAATGGCGGCTATGCTAATTTGGAAGAAAAAATACCAGCTTCTTCTACTTCCATGTTCCGAATTGCTTCCATGTCAAAAAGTTTTACAGCTTTAGCCATTTTAAAACTAAGAGATGAAGGAAAACTGCAATTAGACGATGCAGTTGAAAAATATATACCAGCGATAAAAGGACAAGGACTTACGAAAGATGCACCATTGATGACTATTCGACATTTGATGACGCATAGCGCAGGTTTTCCTGAAGATAATCCTTGGGGGGATCGACAACTGGCGGACACAGAAGAAGATTTAGTTGCATTAATCAAAAATAAATTGTCTTTATCAAATACTGCAGGCTTGGAATATGAGTATAGTAATCTGGGATTTGCGATGCTAGGTTATATTATTCATAAAGTATCTGGGTTGACTTATGACGGCTATATTGCAAAAAATATTTTAGCGCCTTTGTCAATGCAGGGGACAAGTTTTGAATACACAGATGTTCCTAAGAATTTATTTGCGAATGGTTATCGTTATATCAATGATCAATGGCGAATTGAACAACCATTAAAAAATGGTATTTATGGTGCGATGGGCGGTATGATTACTTCCATTGATATGTTTAGTAAATATGTTGCATTACATGAGGATGCCTGGCCTGCTCGAGATGACGCGGAAACCTTTCCTATTAAAAGGAGTAGCCTCAGAGAGATGCACCAACCCGCATTTTTTATTGGATTAAATCCAAATACAATTTTTCCGAGCGGAAAAAAAATGGCCACTACAAGTAGTTATAGCTATGGATTGAATTGGACGATAGATGAAGAAACGAAAAAGAGTGTTGGGCATAGTGGCGGCTTGCCTGGATTTGGATCCAATTGGCGCTTTTTACCTGAATATGGCATTGGCGTTATATTATTTGCGAATGTAACTTATGCACCCACCTCAAGAATTAATCTGATTGTATTAGATACCCTTATTCAATTAGCACAATTAAAACCAAGGCTTATTAAGGTTTCCAATGTTTTAATGGAAAGACAAACGCAATTGGCAAAAATCATTACGCATTGGGATCAATCAACCCCGATTTTTGCTGAAAACTTTTTTGAAGATTACCCCATTGAAGATTTAAAAAATTCAGCGGATGCCATTTTTAAAAAAATGGGCAATATCATTAAAGTGAATGCAATGATTCCAGAAAATCAATTAAGAGGCTATTGTATCATTGAATGTGAAAAAGGAAAAGTTAGATTAGCATTCACTTTAACCCCTGAAAATCCTGCATTAATTCAAGAGTACCACTTAACAATCGTAAATTAATTAACCATTGTTAAAAAATATGCAACCTCCATGAATTGGAATAAAAAAACTACGAGAGCGGCATTAAAAATCAGCGTATTCTTTAGCCCTCATTAAAATAGTTTCATTTCTATTTACGATTTTTAAATATTCTTTAGCTACTGATATTTTTTTCCAAGTTGGATCCTGCTTAAACGCTTCCCAATGTGCATTGCGGTCATCCATATCATTGAAGCTAGTCATATAAATTAAATTAGGTGTCCTAGCCCCAACCAAGGCTTTTGAATAAAAAATTGCATTAAAATTTAAGCGTTTAAATATCTCTATTTCCTGACCTTCATTAAACATATTAATTTTTCGTAGATGCATTTCCTCGGTAGGGCTTTCATAACTACGATACTCAAAAACACGATTACTTGATTTGACTAAACTTGAAGATTTTTCAAATTGTGGTTGTAGTTTAAATGCCTTTGTTAAAATACTTTCTATACGCGTATAGGGCAAGCTACTGTCTTTGTTATCTAAATGAATCAAAGCATCGTCACCAAATGGATTCATTTTTTCATAAACTTGATCTAAGGCATCCAGTTGATTTAAGTTTTTTAATGGTACCCATACAAATATTCGCTTATCAGCACTGGTGTCATTCATGATGGGTGCAAACACGCCTACTTTACTTATTCCATTATTATGTAAAAATGGTAAATACGTTTTTTCTAAATAATCATCAATACGATTTAATTGACTTTGTGTAGTACAGTGATATATTTTAATTAAATAGAATTCCCTCGGTGTTGATTGCGCATTTGCCGATAATTGAAATACGACCAATAAAATCAAGCCTAATAAGTACCTTTTTTTCATAAATAGCATTTAATAATTATAAATCTTTTAAAATGAGTTGTTAAGGTACAAATTATTTTAGTATTTGATTATATATAATTTTGTTTATTAGTGATGCTTGATTTATATTTAGTTATAATTGATTAACATATGACATCAGAAAAAACAACAAAACATTTAATTCCATTTATATTAATCACTTGTTTATTTTTTTTATGGGGCTTTGCTAATAACCTAGTTCCCATTTTAATCCCCCATTTGAAAAAGTCATTTACTTTAACCACTACCCAATCTACGTTGGTGGATTCGGCGGTATACATCGCCTATTTTTTTATGGCCTTACCTGCAGGCATGGTGATGAAAAGACTAGGGTATAAAACCGGGATTATCATAGGGCTACTCTTATTTGCAGTGGGTGCATTCTTATTTGTACCAGCTGCTAACAATCAGTCTTATCTATATTTTTTGTTTGCTTCTTTTGTTATTGCTTCAGGGTTAACCATACTGGAAACGGCTGCGAATCCTTATGCATCCGCTTTAGGAGATCCAAGTTCTTCCACCCAGCGTTTAAACTTAGCACAATCATTTAATGGATTGGCTGCATTTTTAGCCCCAGCTATTGGTGCGAGGGTAATTTTAACGAAGGGAAATTCAGATGCTGAATTAAGTGCCATGAGTGAATCAGTGAGGCAAGCGGCATTGGCATCGGAAGCATATACGGTTAAAACACCCTATACCATTCTGGGTATTGTTTTAATAATTATTGCAGTTTTGTTTTATTTGGTAAAATTACCTGATATCAGAACCAAAAAAGTTGGCGGCGAAAAAGCGACTGTTTTGGGCACCTTTAAGCATTCCCATTTAAAATGGGCAGTGATTACCCAATTTTTTTATGTGGGTGCACAGGTTTGTGTATTTAGTTTGTTTATTTTATTTGCCACAGAATCTGCTGCCATTGATCAAATTCAAGCAGCTGATTATTTAAGTTTTGCTGCATTGGCATTTTTAATAGGCCGCTTTACAGGTACTTTTTTAATGAATTATTTCACACCCAATAAATTATTAACTGTCTATGGCTTGTTAGCTACACTGCTTTGTATTGTTGCCATATTTTCACATGGCATCATCACTATTTATGCGTTAATTGGTATGTCCTTTTTTATGTCAGTCATGTTTCCGACTATTTTTTCTTTAGGCATTAAGGACCTAGGTTCCGATACCGAAATGGGCAGTAGCTTAATTATCATGGCAATCGTTGGCGGTGCAGTATTACCAAGAATATTTGGACTCATCTCTGATCAAACAGGAAATATTCAAATGGGCTATATCGTTCCGATGGTTGCCTTTATGGTAGTCGCATTTTATGGTTGGAAAGGAAGCGAGGTAAAAAAATAAAGGGGATACGCTTTTACCAAAAAAATACGCATCAATTTTTGATGCGTATTTTTTTGCTATTGATTGATAATATCATTTTTGATCAACCATTCATGCATCAATTTCGGCCAGAAAATATCGCTGGTTTTATTTTTCATTCCAAATCCATGTCCTCCTTTTTCAAAAAGATATAATTCAGAAGCAACTTGATTTTCTTGTAGCTGTTTGTAATAATTAATTGAATTTGCAACTGGAACAGATTCATCATCCTTCGCATGTACTAAAAACGCAGGAGGTGCGCTTTTGTTGATATGTTCTTCATTGCTAAAATAATGCACCTGATCTTCACTAATAACGGGTCCAATTAAATTATCTCTAGATCCTTTATGACCATAACTAGCAAAGGAAATTACTGGATAAATTAAAATTTGAAAATCGGGGCGGTAGGAAATATTTACTGGATTGGTCACTTTAACATCTTCATAATGGGTAGCCGCTGTTGATGCAAGGTGTCCGCCTGCGGAAAACCCCATGATACCAATTTTATTTGCGTCAATGCCCCATTCATTTGCGTTAGTTCTAGCCATATACATTGCTTGTTGGGCATCCTGTAATGGCGCAATTGATTTATTTACTTGATGGGCTTTACTCGGGATTCGATATTTTAATACGATTGCATTAACACCAATCGTATTAAAAAAAGTTGCCACGTCCGTTCCCTCGTGGGATGCAGCTAATATACCATAGCCACCCCCTGGACAAATGATCACACAGGGTCTTTTAATATTATCATTGGCGGCTCTAAAATATTGATAACCAGGTATGGACACTTTCCCTATGCGTAAAATACCATCATGCGTAATGACTTCCTCATTAATGGTATCAATATAATTAGGTATGTTTTTATACAAAGGCAGATATTGGGCTGAAGATTTTGACATATGTAATATTGAAAAAATAAGTGAAAAGAATAAATTTTTTAATTTCATAATGTAGCTTTTAGGATATATGCAAATTAGGCTAGGTGTATTGTATTATTTTTTGCCTTAAAATCATTTTTTTGAAGGTGAAATATTACCAACAGAACAATTTAATTATTGATTATTCTATCAGTTTATTTTATAAATTTAAGTAAAAATTATGGCTATTCAAATTTGTCCAATTTGTTCCCAAGAAACCGAACCTGTGATGGTCCATGGCCATTACCAATGTAGTATTTGTGGAACCAATATTTCACCTTGTTGCGATGGTGAAACCTGCGAAAATTAAAAAAGCCCATCCTGAAAAATCAGGATAGGGCTTATTCGTATTGTGACATCAAAACTTTGCTATTTTTTAATCTCTTCTTGGTGGTGGAGGTGGACCTTGACGACGACGCGACATTTCATTTTTCGCCTTTTTTAGAAATTCTTTTTCCACTTTTAAAGCGTCATTAATTCTTGTATCTGATTTTAAAATTGGTTTAAGTGCAGTAGCTAATTTTTTTCTTACTGTTAACATAGCTTCTTGTAACTCAATTTCGTTTTCCTTTTTTTCTTTGTAAATAGCACGCATGCCATTTTTATATTCATTATATACTGGCCAAAAAGCTTCTGCCTCTTGCAGTGTAAGTGCTAATTGATCTGTTATAAATTTGGTTTTGAACATTTCAATGTTTGCTTTACTAGGTCTGCCCGGTCCTTTTTTGTCGTGATTATGTTCTGAATGCTCATTGGGGCGGTGTCTTTTTTCTGGCGGTCTTTGTGCATTAGCTGTAATCATCACCATACTTAACGCTAAACTGTAAAATAGATATTTCATAAATTATTATTTATATATTTTATTTTCGAAAATTATTTAGTCAATCGAATCTTTATAAAATTGTTCAACTTCTGTATCTGGCTTAAATGCTTCTGAATGCCAGTCAATGTCAGCCAACCATTCGTTTGCATTTACATAAGCTTCAATTTCATCATTTGAAAAATCCTGAATGCTGATTGCTGAAAGTGTTAAATTTTTATCTACACTACTGTTTAAAAAAATGAAAGTACTAGAAACTACAAATATAAAAATTGCTGCAATGGCCATTTTTCCAAGCGGGGTAAGAAAAAATACTTTTGGCTTATTATTTGCAATTCGTTGTTGTATTTTTTCAGGAAATGCTTCAAAATAGGAGGCAGGCACTTCTGATACTGACTTGTCATAGTTTACCAACGCCTCTTTTGAAAAAAGCTGTTCGACCATTAATTTGTCGTCCTCCAGTGCAGTATCTATCTTTTTTTGTTCCATGCTGTTATTATGACAATTGATTAATAAGTAGGTTTAACTTTTCTTTAAAAATTCTTCTAATTTCTTTATCGCTTGATGATAATTGGCTTTTGCACCCCCTACAGTGGTACCCGTGATACTTGCTATTTTTTCATAATTTAACTCCTCAAAATAGCGTAACATAAACACAAATTTCTGTTTTTCAGGTAGTTGCGTAATGCCTTGGTCAAGTTTTATTTGAATTTCACTGCTTTTTGGTGCATCGGTATGACTAGCCGTGTTTTCGTAGTCTAAAATGTCAGTGGAAAACGTATTGGAACCCTGTCTTTTTTGTTTTGCAATAAAGTTAAGGGTCTCATTATAGGCAATGCGAAATAGCCAAGTACTAAACTCGCTCTCCATTTTGAATCCATCTAACTTATTCCATATTTTGATCCAGACCATTTGCGCAATATCATCAGCATCATCATGATCATTGACCATTCGTTTTATTTGATGATACACTTTCGCCTGGTGTTTTTTTACCAATTGCGTAAAGTTTTGCTCCCTTTGATTGGATTGTTGAAATTGTAATATTAATTCTTGATCTGATTGCATTGTTATTGTGAAATTAAGCAAACAATTCAATCATCCGAATAATTCACTACATCTTTATGATAGTTTTGACATATTGATTTATGCCATTTTGTAAACGCAGATAGTAAACACCGGCAGGTAAGTTGCTACCAAATAAGGTAACACTATTCATACCTGCATAAGGGTAACTCATATCTACCAATATTTTAATTACGGTTCCCGAGGTATCTAACAATTGAACTAAAGTTGCACCTCCTGCGGTTTTGAATTCAATTCTGGTTTGAGCGCTAAATGGATTTGGGTAATTGCTAATCATGGTATTGCCTGCAAAAGTTGAATTTTCCATTGCTACCCCACAAACACTTGCGTTAAAAAGCGGTAAAGTTGGATATTTCTTTAACATGACTTGCATGTTGTCGGTTTCATTCACACAAAACCAATTTGTTAGTATTGAATTATAAATACTTCTAAAATCAGTTTGATAAGGTATGTTATCATTTGTAGTAGCAGTTATAGGCAAATCGGGATTTTTTCCAAATACCCCACCGCGAACATTTTTACCAAATAAAAATAATGGCGCTGCTGCCCCATGATCCGTTCCGCCACTTGCATTGGATTTTGTGCGTCGGCCAAATTCAGAATAGGTCATTCCAATAACTCTATCATCAATTTCAAGACCTTTAATATCGTTTTGAAATGCATTCACTGCCTCTGAAACTGCATTTAATAATGTTGCATGCGGTCCAATGGTCGTATCAATGGAATTGGTTTGACCAGCATGCGTATCAAAACCACCATAATTAACCATATAAACTTTAGTCTTTAACCCCCCTTTAATTAACCTAGCAACAATTTTTAATTGAGATGCTAATGAATTATTAGGGTAAGTGACTTGTTGCTTAATACTATCCGAAGCCGCTTTGATTCGAATGGCGTATTTATTGGTTTGTTTTGCAATGCGCCTAACAAAACTTAGTTCATAACCACCATTGGTATTCGGTACCACATCATCAATATTATCAATTAAATTATAATAGGAAGCAGGGTCAGAAATACTCACCCCCATATTCACTACTGGCCCTTGACAGGTAAGGGAGGTAATAGATCCAATTTGTATTGCTAATGGGTCTGGATTTTGATCACTAGGATAAGCCTCAGGATAATTAGGGTATTGGTTATCTAAATATCTTCCCGCCCAACCAGTATTCAAATATTGTGTGCTATCCGACCCACTCATCCAGATATCGGTGGCCCTAAAATGAGAGAAGCTCGGCTGAGGGTATCCCACCGATTGAACAATATTTAATTTCCCCTCATTAAATAAATTTCGGAAGGCGGTCATGGCTGGGTTTAAGCCAGTTGCACTGTTGCCAGTTAATGATAAAATCTTTTTTTCAGGAATGGCGATATTGGTTCGCGCATTATAATATTTACTATAATCACCTACAGGAATAACGGTGTTTAATCCATCATTACCGCCACTTAATTGTATAATCACTAACACACGATCATTGTTTACACTAGCCAATAATTCGGGTTGTATAATAGGGTGTTGTGTTAGTATATGTATGGGATTGCCACCAATGACAGTCGGCGCCATAAGCGCAACACTATTTCGTATAAAATTGCGTCTTTTCATTTATTGCAATTGGTATTCGGGCAGGTTCATAATATATTTTAATAGGGCCTTGAGTCGCACATTCACAATATTAAAATTGATCGTTGTAGCACTCGCTTGATATGCATTCCAAGCATCTGTCCAGTAATGGTCGCTCAGTTGACCACTTAATAAAACTTGCTTTTTTAAATTTGCTTTTAATGTCGCAGAAACATCCGTTGAAACTAAGTTTGCAAACAATGCATCCATTAAAATATTGGGATCGTTAGGCGTTACGCAAATATTTTTTGCAAAAGCGATGGTATCAATAACTACTTTTTTTCCATTTCTGGTATAGCCTGATTCCACCATTAAGTCGGTAAATTTATTTCGCTTGGGTAATGTATCTGCGTTAATCCATAATTCATAAAATTCAGGTACTTGATAATACGCAGGCCAGCCAGCTACATTTGGCGGATCCGATGGATTTTGACCTAGGTTAATCATTTGACTTACCATATTATTGAATAGAGAATAGGAATCTGCATAATCGGTAACCATATTAGGGAAGCTGACATTGTATTCACGCAAACAACCTACAACATGCTCAATAGGACTTTTAATTTGACAACCAATATACAAGGGATCATAAAAATGTTCGCTTTGAAAAAGTTTTTCAAGTACAGGCTTGATTTCAAAATTACTTTTTATGAATAGTTCGGCAAGTGGGGCAATGATATTATTTTCAACTGTATCATCAATATGGTAGTAAACAAAAAACTGATAAATTTTTCTACAAATAAATTTTGCTACCTCTGGACGTTCAAAAATCATACTAATCAAATCATCCGTTTCTGTAGCGCCAGCCGCTGCTGTTTTACCAGCAATAATTTTATTATTATAATAAGATGAAAACTGTTTATTAGTGCTATCGTGTTTTGTTGCATCAAAATACACACTAAATGCACTGTTAATGCGCCACCCAGTCAAAATCTTAGCGGCCGCTTTAACATCGGCTTCTGTATATTTAACATCTGCATGTTTTCCTAAAGTAAATAATTCTTGTAATTCTCTTGCGTAGTTTTCGTCAGGCGCGGTATTGGTATTTAAATAACCATTTAAATAACGCAACATACCTGCATCAATGGTTATCAATTTAATGAGTTGTTTAAAATTACCCAAGCAATTTTTTCGAAGGGTGTCGTGATGACTAAAAACATAATTACCATAGGAAACAATATCGGCTTCAATACTAAAATGGTTCGCCCAAAAAAGGCAAAGTTTTTCGGTGATGTTTTTTTCCTGATTCACCATTGACCCTACCTGCCACTTTTTAAAAGTAGAACGGCGATAGCTATTGAGTGTACCATCGGCAGTAATATTATTAATCCAGGTACTTCCCATTGGAACCATTGGATCAATTACTGTTGCAGTATTATAATCATTGAGTGGTGGACTGGGATAATTAATATTAGGAGACAACAGCTCACTGACTGATTTCGCCATGCCTTTATTAAGGAAATAGTCTATTTCGCTTGATTTTGCCCCAAAAAGCACCCTTTTTAAAAGGTGTTTGGTGGTCAATTTGGTCCAGGCCCCTTTATATGGGGTTAATCCTAAACTGCTTGAAATGGGGGTTGCAGGCATAACTAAATTAATATTCAATGTCAATTTACAAACTTTTACCATTTCCCGCTATAAAAAATCATTTTTTTTCTAAATGGCAATCGCTATTCAGAAAAATGTCTAAAGGCATTCGCTAATAAATGGGATTAAAACATTTGATATTACCTTTAGGCATAATTTAATTTAAATTTTTTTTAATATGATCAAGCAGTTTATAATTGTAACCCTTTGTTTAGTGAGTGTGACTAATTTATTGCACAGCCAAAAAGCAGCGCAATTTATTAATGAATCTGAAACCGAGCGAATTGAAAAGTATTTGTCTTCAGATGAATTAGCTGGACGACAAATTTATACTCCGGGAATTGAAAAGGCGGCAAATTTTATCGCCAATGAGTTTAAACAAAATGGTTTAGCTACTTTTAAAAATAGCGCTAGTCATTTGCAAAGCTTTTCAAGAATTAGTACAAAATTTATTTCCGCAGCAGGAAATTTTGATGGTAATAATATAGACACAAAAAATATTATCGCTATCACTTCCGAACCCAATGTAGACATTAATGAAAAAAGCGGGTATGAGGTTGTAAAAATAGCGAAGGAAGATAATTTATTTTTAACTGTTAGAAAATATATGACTAACAATAAAAATTATTTAATATTAGTAGATGAATCCTTGGGGGCAAACTTTGGAAGATTGGTGCAATTTAAATCTGGATTAAGTGAGCAACAAAAATCAATTTTTATTGTTTTAACAAATCAAAGACCAACACAATATAAATTACAAGCAACGCATAAGATTGATAAATTATCACTTTCAAATGTAGTGGGTATCATTCCTGGTAAATCATTGCCTAATGAGTACGTTATTTTTTCTGGACACTATGATCACTTAGGGGTGAACGGAAAAAGAGCTGTCAATGGTGATTCTATTTATAATGGTGCAAACGATGATGCTGCTGGAACCACTGCTATGATTATGTTATCAAAATATTATTCAGCATT
>Ga0214168_1000657_pt1 | contig 13942 bp, 26 predicted proteins | sample LakMenepilimnion_FD_153002 | JGI IMG/M metagenome (GOLD analysis project Ga0214168, IMG submission 153002) | Freshwater microbial communities from Lake Mendota, WI - Practice 29OCT2010 epilimnion v4 | ecosystem: Environmental > Aquatic > Freshwater > Lake > Epilimnion/Euphotic zone | place: Lake...
AATTGAGCTTACAGGAATCAACCCTGCAAGCTCGCTTTTAATTCTTTAACATGTTTACAATTACCATTACTCCTCCAAAACCCCATACATGAACACTTAAATTTTCCAGTTGCTGTGTTAAATGTTGTTTTGTATTTACCGTCTCCTGTTTTAACAGAAATGTCTGCTCTAGGTCGTCTTTGAGGTTTCACCCACTCAATATCATCTAATGTTGTTTGTGGATGAACCTCTTGCCACGTTGGTACTATTACTCGTTTACCATTTAACGTAACTATAGACGGGTTAATGTCGGTTTTCACTTCATATCTGAAGCATTGAACTAATTGTGAAAATAGTTCTTTAGGTGGAACCATTGAGTATTGAGTTGTTTCACTGTATTCAATAACATCAGTTCGGGTTCCGTCTTTCATTGTTCTAATAACTCTATGTAAAGGCATACTATACCATACATTTAAGTTTTTAAAAGGCAAAAAAACTCGTTAATCTTCGTCTTCAACGATAAATTTACGTTTTTTCGGTTTTACTTTTTTCTTTAGTTCAGCTACCCAAACTTTGAAAACCGATAATCGTTGCATGTTACTGTGCTTGCTCATTCTTCAATTCACCGGTTACTGGATTGATTTGAACATTTGTTCCATAAACTGTTTCTAGATGTTTAAGAAATCGTTCACGTTCTGTGATAGCTTGATTTGCATCGGCAAGAATTTCTTTACGTTCTGCTTTCAAGTTTTCAATTTCAATTGTGTACTGGCCTGCTCTAAATGAGGCTTCTTCATACTTTTGAAGAATAGATTGTAATTTTTCTAATTCTTCTGGTGTTAGATTGTTCATTTTGTTGGATATATATTATAAAATTTGTTTGAAATATTTCTTCTTAGTTTAGTAATTTTAATGTTAAAACGTCTTGCTGCACACTCAATCATATATGTTTTAGGTTTTTCATCTAATGAACGAATATATTGTTTCAATGCTTTACCAAAGTCATTCTTATAAATACTAAATAAGAACCAAAACAATTTCTTTTCGTTGTAATCACTAAAAACCCACTTACCACCTTTATAAGTAGCAATTTTAGTGTTGTTAGATGTTCCTTCATGTCCACTGTATAATTCAAAACAGTCTCGTTGTGTTTTAAACACTAAATATTCAGTGTCACTTAAATTGTAAATAAATGTATTATTAATTTCCATAACCTTTTAACTCTTATAGTATAAAAAAATTCATTTAAAAAGCCAAATTTTTAAAAAACATACCAATATAAACTATAACCATCTTTACTAAAGTGTCTTTTAAAATTATTCATATTAAAATTATTACTATTGTAAAATGTATAATGTTCAATATTGAATCTATCTATTCTCATAAAAACATCCAATCATGTACTTTAATTCCATCAACTTTATGAGTAGTATTTAGTATTTTTACTAATAAATGAATATGCCACATATCACCATCACCATATTGGCTATATAATTTTATTGTTATATATTTGTCGTCTACCATAAAAAAAGTTCTAATCTCATTTTATTTCCCTGCCACGGGTGGTAATGTGGGGGTGATATTCTACGAATAATATAATTCATATTAAAATATCTATCACCCCAACTAACAAACCAATTCATATTTTCGTTTAATTGTTCTTCAGTCATTAAAATATCCATTTATATATTCCATAATTCCATCCTTTTCGTCTAGCTTTAAATACTACTATTATGCCAAAAATGTCACGGACACCACCCCATTTTGAATATGTTATAATTTTCTTTCTATTCATATAAAAAATGACATAATCTCATGTTTTTGGCTGTGTTGTTGACATTGTAAAACTTAATTACAGCTATTATACTAAAGTCCCAACTTTTGTCGTTGTTGTAGTTACTGTATAAGTTAAGTATTTCCTCATCTAACATTATTTGAACAATATTTTATTTATTTCCCATCCGTAACTTGTTTTTGAACTTAAGACATTTATGTAATACCTAAAACTAATACCATTCTTCTTATTATACCACATAAAAAACATCATGTTATTAGAACCCAACCCTTTTATTTCCATTGTCTGTTACAAATTCTTTTTCATCAATATTGTAAATGTCAGCTAGTATCATTGATTTAGTTGTAGTTTGTTCGTGTCCTAAGTGTTTCAACAAATTGTTAGTTGATTCAACATCTAATGCATCAAATTTATGTTCAGCAATCAAACGACCTTTACGCAACAATGCTGGATCAATTTTGTTTCGGTTCATATTAAAACTACAAATGATTTGAATGTTCATTACATCACCCATAATTCCGTCAGTCATGTTCAAAATGTTACTCACACCGATACTTGAACCACTTCCTGATACCCTATCACTTACTACACGTTCTGCGTCTTCAATTACCAAAACACTGTCAGTGTATCTAGCCAAAAATGGAACAAATTCAGGTGAAGTAATACTTTCAGTCAAAAATGGTGGAACGAAAATTACTTTTTTGTTTTTATTTAGTTGACCAACTAACCATTTGATGTAAGTAGTTTTACCTGTTCCTGGTTCACCATGTAACAATACAAGTCCTTTATTCTTTTTCTTGCTTAGTTCGGTAACAATTCTTTTATTTACATCTGTAAAAGTCTTACCATAATTCAATTCCAAATCCATTTTAGGATTTTTAATGTCAAATTCTTCTAAGTCAAATCCATTTCTAGTTTGAACAACTAAGTAAATTGGTGACATGTCATCATCAACTTCTTCAATAATATAATCTTTAAGTGTTTTAGTAAACTTAACTACTTCATTTTTATTTGATTTAGTAAAATACAATCTAACATCAGCTGAGTCTTCTTCAATTTCTTCTAAATCGTCCATCCTTTTGAGACCAGTTTTTTGAAGTTCTTCAATGTTAAAATGCCAATTTCCTTCTACCTCAGCAATTATACATCCATCAACATTGTGTTTAATAAATACTTTATATTTAGTAGTTATTTCTCCGTTGATTGACTTAAGTTCTTCAGTAATTAAGTCCCAATCATTAAAAAGGTCAATTACATTTTTAACAAAATCGTCTTTAAATCCAATTTCACTTGCAATTTCACCATAAGCCATTTGAATGTAGTAAGATGGTTTGAATTGTCCATCACTAATAACACCAATTAAATTTTGTTTAATAATTTCTTTCATATATAACCTTTTATGCCTTTATAGTATAATAAAAGCTTTTTAAAAAACCAAACTTAAAGTTTTTTTAATTTTAATTCTTCAATTACACAACTAGCCATTTTTTTATGTCCTGATGATGTCATGTGACATAAGAAATCACCACAGTCAGTTCTTGAAATACAATGTGTTTTAATTACAACAGCTCGTTGAATTGAATCGACTAACATTTGTTGAAAACGACTGTAACGTTGAGGATATCCTTGATATTGTTTTCTTGATCCAATATTAATACAAGTTTTAGGATCAAAACCAGTAATAACAATAGGTGTTACTTGATTTTTATTGCAAATGTCAACTATTGCTTGAATGTTTTTTACTGATTTAATTGGTGGTCTGTTTCCAGCCATGTCATTTGCTCCACCATAAATAAAACAATAATCAAAGTATTCTGTAATTTTAGCTTTAGCAACTCCAACCATCCAAGTTGTTTGTTGTCCACCAACAGCTGTGTTTAAGTAAGTCATTCCTGTTTGTTTACAAACCTGATGTTGCCATCCATAATCTGCAGCCGTATGTGAATCACCAATAAATAAAGCTTTTTTACCTCTTACAGAGGTTAAAGTTACAGGAATCACTTTTGGTGTGTCTGTAACATTTGGTTTTACTGTGTCAACAGCAATAAAAGCTGGCGACACACTAAGTGGAAGTTGACTTGCTAGAATTGATGTGTAAATAACTGCTCCTCCAAACACTAATACTAGTGTTGTAATTATAATATCTCTCATAAATTTTATTATTATCAAATTCCCTTCATTAACTTAGGCAAAATTTCAGTTCTAAATTTAGCTCTGATTCCATTTAAACCTTGAACTGTGGGCACTTTACCTGTTATTTGTCCTATAATGCTACCTACTTCAGCTGCCGTCAATTCTTGATATCGAGGATCTGTTGTCCATTTTAAAGCATATTTGTGGACTGGGTTTTTAATTCCTGTTTCTAATTGTTTTAATCGTCTTTGAAACACTTCATTGTCCATTGCATTATCAATGCGTTCTTGAGCTCCCATTTCACCCACAACGTCAGCCACAGTTAATGAATCTCCTTCTTTACTTGTTCCAATTGGTTTGTCTAACGAAATTGCTTTTCTTTTAACTTGTTCTTTACCATAGTTAATAGTAGCATTTCTAATAGCCATTCTGGCGTATGCTCCATATTCGTTAGGTTTAGTCCAGTCAAATTTTCTACTAGCACGAATCATAGCTTCACTAGCATAACTAATGAAATCGTCTACAGGAACACCATTACTAGCTGCTCCTACTTCTTTAAACCAAAGAGGCATAAGACGTAAGTAACTTGAAATAACTCGTCTTTTTAAGTCTTCTTTAGTTTTATTATCTACATTAGGATCGTTTATTTGTTTTCTTATAGAAACACGTTCTTCACTAGACAATGGGTTAAACTCGTTTCCTCTAACAGCCTTGACATATTCATTCCAAGTAATTTCTAATAACAGCTGTTTTAATGTAGTCATATATAATATAAATATTAGAAGAAACGGTTTCCCTTATAATTTATTGTAAATTATTTTTTAATTATTTTCTTAGTTGAACCATCACTGTACACATAAATCATAATTTCATTTTCACGAACATAGTTTACTGGTCTACCCATCATATCATACATTGCAACCAATTTAGGTTCGGGACGAGTCAATACAGCTACATTTGATGTAGGTTTTGATTTACAAACATCTAATCGCCTAAACATAAATGTGTCTTGTTTCAAGCATTTATTCCACCACTGAGCATACATCAACACACGTCCACTGTCTTTAAATGTAAATTCAGCAAGTCGTGTTTGAGTATATCCTAAAAAGTCTGCGTCAGGAAAATCATATTCCATACCAATTTGGTAATCAGTTAGGTTATCCCATTCCTTTTGAGACATTGTATCCATCCAAGGTCCTTTGTAGAATACCATGTAATATTCCATACAAGTATCTTTTACTGACATACCTTTAATATAGTTCATTTCAAACTTATATTTTTTGCAATTAATTTGATTCACAACCCATCCTAATCCAGCACCTGGGAACTGAACAATTTCTAAAGGACGGTAGATTGCTGTATCACATTTTAAACAACGATCCCAAACTTTCAAGTATAGTTTGTATTTACCCTTAACATTAAATTGAACCTCAACGATACCGCGGATATCCTGAATAGTATCTGTCTTTTTGGTTTGAAAATCATAAATCATAAACATATAGTCAACACAAGTATCATCTAATACTTTACCGCTTACATACCACTTGTAGTAGTTACGTTCATTCCATTGCTGGAGTTTTAGTGTGCTCCAATCACATTTTGCGTTCAAACCCAATACTGTCGATAGGGTGAAAAGAAGAATCATTAGTTGTTTTTTCATATTGGTTTTTAATTGTTTTATTTGTTATTGATACAGTAATTATAAATATAAGAATTAATAGTATGCTATATGGATTTAGTTTCATAAAATTTAAGTAAAAAGCCACGTATATAAAGTCCAATTATCATTTTGTTCTTTTTTATTAAAGACATAAGTAAAACTTTTCATGTAAAATCCATATATTTGACCTTTATTCCACTTTACATAACTATACATGTAACTTTTCATATTCTTCTAAATCATTTACTCTTAACTCATTCATCATATAACCATACTTTTATTTTCCAATTGTTTTCTTTAAATGCAAAAATAAAATGACTCATGTCATAAATGTAATATTTACCATTCCAATTTCTGTATGTAATAATTTTTTTAATCATATAACCATCTATGAATAGATTGAGTTTTTTTATCGTTGTAACCTGTTTTAAATACTTTAATTGTTGATATCATCCCCCAACCCCAACTAACTGAAGAATCCCAACTAGTGTAGAGTACAATTTTATTAATATCAATTTTAATCATATAACCATTCTCTTAAATCCCAATAAGGGTCCTCTTCCTCCTCATAACTGAATTCACGAACAAAATCCCACATAGAATAACTTCCTACACCATTCCAATTATTATAACCTAATATGCTAGATGGTTTTTTTAGTGATTTCATGGTGTTTTATTTGCTGTCATCCAATTTACTATTCTTATTGAATCACCAATAAAATAAAGTGACCATCTCATCATTTTAATCTCCAATAGCTGTTGTTTCTTTGTCTTGAATTTCATGATCAAAATAATATCCTAAATAATGTTTTCGTAGCATGTTAGGTCTAACATACCTAGATGATGCAACAAACAATGTACATTTAAGCTTTTTTGTACCCCAAAATATACTATGATCTACTAAAAACAATGAGCTGCATTCTACAATGTTTTCCATGTAGTACTTAGTTTGACTACTCCAAGGAGCTGTTACTGTTTGTTCCTTCTCTTTCCAACCACACATTGCCTCTTGTGGAGTATAACCAAACTGAGTCCAATATCTCTTTTTAGTCATTCATTTGATATTCAATGCCCAACAAATCAGCTACATATTGGTTGATTTTATGAATCTCAATTTCAATAACTTCTTTTCGTTCGTCGGTACAATTGTCATTTAGCCATTCTTCAGCCAATACTTTACGAGCAATAAATTGTTTTTCAATTTTCGCTGCAATTTGAACATCCATCCAATTTACAATGTCATTGCCGTCTAATGTTTTACTCAACTCAACTTTATGTTCTTTAACTAAGAAGCCTCTATTTTCTAAGTCAACAAACACATCTAAAACACTTTTCATTGTTTCAGCGTCCATTTCATACCAATCCATAATGTTTACTTGACTAAACAATTGAAGTTGATTCAACGTTTCTTCATCGTTTAAGTTTGCATTTTTCAACATTTGAATTCCCATTTTATTGGCTGACTTGTCACTACTCAAAATCATTGTTTTAAGTGTTTGAATTGACTCACTGTCGAATGTGTGAATATTTTTCCTCTTCATAACCTTTTACTTTGATAATATAATAAAACTTTTTAAAAAAGCCAAATTTTACAAAAAATCTTTTTTGTATTTCATGACAGCTAGCTCTTTTGCTTTACATTCCATCATGATGTCTAAATCTAAACCGTAAGTTTCAACTTTGTTTAAATAATAATCACTGTGTGCTTGCATTTTAACTTTTAAACTTTCATTTAGGGCTTTAGATTCACTATAGTGAACAATGGGTTTAATGTTACCCCACGTTGATACTGCCAACCGAAGGGCTTCTTCTTCGGATTGACCCCCTGTACAAAACTTATGATGGTGGTAGTCGAATACGATTGGTATGTTCGCATTTTTATGTATTCCTTCGAATAGTTCTTTAGTTGAGTACATATTTCCTTTGTCGTCGTTTTCGATAGTGAGTCTACTTTTAATTGCATCTGGTAGTTTGTTGAAATTCTTTAGAAATGTTTTAATAGCTGATTCTTTATCACCATACGTTGCACCCATATGTATGTTGATTTTGTTGTAATGTGTTCGACTCAATCCCATCAAATCCATAATATCACTGTGCATTTGTAAGTCACTTACACTATTGTCAATAACATGTTGGTGTGGACTAGTAAGAATACAATACTGACCAGGATGCATTGTAAGTCTCATTCCGTGTTTTGTAGCAAATTCACCACAACGAGCTAAAACGTCTTTAATTTCACTAAAATCTTTAAAACTAAACCAATCAACTTTATTTCCCCATGGAATCATGTTTGATGACATTCGAAACACAAGAATATCATTTTCTAAATTCCAATGTAAGTACTTTTCTAGATCTCTAATGTTTTGAACAGCAAGTTCACTACAATAGTCTAAACCTTTTTTATCTAAAGTTGCTTTCTTTAGACTTCTATTTGTTGTAACACCTTCTTTTTTGAGTGTTTCATTAATACAAGCGTAACCATAATTTTTATTCATAACTTTTATTTATGTTGTAGTTTGATTTTTGTAAATACTTTGAATATTTTTATTACCTTGAGTATGTTTAGGTTCATAAGGACAATTCATACATTTGTTACCGCAGCACCTACCCAATTTAAGTAAAGTTTCAGAAGAAATTGGAAAAGTATTCTTTTTAATGTTCCAATCCTCATCATCTAATCGTTCAAGTGTTATCTTATCCATATTGTAATAAAGAATGTTTTGAACTACAATAAAGTGGATGTTTAGGTGATCCATCTTTATTTATTTTTAATGCTTTACTATTTGGAAACATGTTTATTAACTGTTTATCTCTATTAGTTTCCTTCATGATTTTAAATGAACCCCAAGCAAATACAATGTCTTCACACTTATTGCTTACTTCTAATAATGACATGTCATTTATATCGTTGTTAGTTAAGTCAGTAAGTTGTTTAGGATCAGTTGACACAAATGGAAAACTATTCATCATGTAAAATCCACCATACCCATTTGATTTGGCTATTTTACCTACGTTGTTTACTGTATGATCGTCATTTGTTTCATCAGCTGTAGATGGGTTTAAACCAATAAACATTACTAGTGGTAGAGTATCATCCCAAATTCGCCATAACTTATACCTGTATTTTCGGCAAGATGAAAACTCTGCTCCTTTATTCATAATTCCTTATTGATATTACTTTAGGAAAACGAGGTACGTTGTCTACTGTTAATTCAAAGTACTTAATTGTAGCCTGTTGTCCAACTAATTGATCTTTTTGTTCCCAAAGTTCAGTCAAGTATTCTTCATTACCATTAACTGTTGAGTAAAATTCTTTTCCATCTTCATTTTTAAACAACATTTGTCCTACTTTACCTTGTAAACGACCTTTACCTTCATGTACTTCTAAAATAGTATATTCACTGTCATGGAATTCTTTATATTTCAACAAATTTTTACTTCTTTTGTTTTCATAATTACCTTTTCCAACTCGAATCATTAGTCCTTCAAAACCTTGACTCATATAATCTCCATATTGTTCTTTTAAATTTTCCTCATCATTTACTATTACTGTAAATACCATTTTGACTTTATCAATTCCATGGAAATTATAAAGACTAACTTTACGATGGTCAAATGTTGAATTGTGAGAAGGAACATCATAAACCCAATATTCAATTAGTCGAGCAGACTCAGCTAAGTCATTTTCTGTAGGTTTTGTTTTCTTTACTAAACTACAAATTGTATTAAAGTCATTATTGTTTGAATGAATATACAACTCTCCATCGACAATCAAGTTAGGATCTTCAACGAATAAGTGTTTCATATTTTCAAAAATGTGTGGTGCTGAAATAATTGGCTTGCCATTCCGACTCCACATACCATCTTTACGTACTATACAACGAATACCGTCTAATTTTGGCTGAACATATACCGGGTATTCAATTTTATCTTTATAATCATTATAATCACAAGCCAACATAGGTTTAAACAATGTCGAGTTATCAACGTTGTTGATGTCTTCAAAAAATCCTAATTCTAATTTTTTACGGTGCAGTGCTTCTGCTTCTTTTTGAGCCTGTTCTACATCAGTTGTTTCATTTGTTTTTCCAACATTTTTACCAAAACATTCAGTCCATGCGCTTTTAGTTTTTATACCATCTTCAAAACCAGTAATAGTACGATACAAGTTACCTTGTGTTTCTACCTGAAACGTGTTTATTTTTTGGTTTGCTGCTCTTTGATACAGTTTGTTTAGCTTCATTTCGAGTTCTTCTTTTATTTATCTTATTTTGTTGTAATTCTACCTGAATTTGTTTATACGTACGATGCCATTTGTGGACTACTGAAACGGGACCATTCGAAGTAATGTCTGTATCATAATACCAAATCGAATCAAATTCCTCACCACTTGTGTGTCTTTCATATTTCATATAAGTTTTTTAAATTTTTCAACATCAATTTTATGACCCTGTTCTTTTAATTTTTGAAATTCTTCGTCACGTTTCAGAATTTGATCTGCTTGACGTTCAAGAGCCTTTTGTTTTGCACGTTCTTTACGACGTTGTTTTTTGTACTCTTTATCTTCTTTCACTAATATAGTATAAAAAAAGCTTGACTAAAAGCCAAGCTCTTCATAAATCTGAAAATAAACCTTATTCTCCTGTATTTTTAGCTTGTTTAGCTTTTGGTGGAGTTGTGGGTTTTTTACGATAATTTCTTTTACGATTAGTTTTTTTCGTTGGTTTTACTTCAACATAATCGTTTTCCACAACTACTGTGGGGCTTTCAACCGCAATGGGTTCTTCTGAAACTGGCTCACTCGGAGTAATTTCAGGACTTGTTGAACTTGGCTTAAGAGCAAAATACAAACTCACAGCCAAGGCAACAGCAAATATAATAATAAATGTATACATATTCTTAATTTAAATCAACCCACTTGTTTTTATAGTCTTTGTTATTAACACAGTAAATAGCATATTCATTTTTAATTGGTTGACCACTGTTATAAGCACCACATGCTTTTGTCCAATCACCGTAAATACTGTGCCATTTACGTAACATTTGCATACTAATTTTTACGTTTAAATCAACATTTGTTTTTAATTCACGTTCACTTACTCTACGTCTTGAGTACTTTTGAGCCCACTTTGTAATGATTTGCATAGGACCAACAGCACCTGCACTTGATTCTAATCTGTGTTCATAGTTAAAATCAAATGGACCTCTATATCTAGTTTCTTTGTAAGCTATATTGTATGCAATGTGTTTTGGAATTTCAAAACTATCACTCCAATGTTCAATAGACTCATACATTTGAAATGAAACAGTTCCTTCAGCAATTTCAAGTTTTTTCTCAAAACGACTCATACTAGTATCAATCCTCCACAGTAAAGCTGCGATGATTGCTAATATTACTAGTATGAAAGCGTCTCTAACCTTTAAAAACATCATTGATAAATATATTTTACACCCATACGAGTAATAACTCTTAGTGTAGAATCACTGTATTTTTTACCATCCAACAAAAGATTACCTTGGTAATCAATAGCTGGACTTGCTGTTTCTAGATCAATGTTTGTAGGTACAGCAGGTTTAACTTTAAATTCATGGAAATAGTATCCAATTCCAAATCCAGCAATCATAGTAGTAACTACAATAGTTACACTCATAAATCTACTTACAAATCTTTGTACTTGTTCTTTATTAATTTTCATAACTTATTTTTATATATTATAATAAAAAAATTTTATTTTACCAAATTTTCCCAAAAATCTTTAGCATGAGCTGGATCAAACGGAGTTGTAGGATTTAAATTTTTAAAACAAAAAACTAATAAATTACTATATGCTTCCTTAATACGTTTTAATTCATCATTGTTATTTAATTTTTGAATTCTATTTTCTAAAATTTCTTTCTCATTTGTAAGTTGTTCAATTTGATCTTTTAATTGTTCATTAAATGGATGTTCAATAACTTTTTCAATTGCTTGAGGTTTAGCAATTAAACTATTGATTGTTTCATTTTGGATTCGAATAGTTTCCTTTAATGATTCAATAGTATCTAAAAAGATTTCATCACTTTTTAGTACTTTTTCTTCTTGAGGTTGAAGGGGTTTTTTGTGACTCTGTAACCAATTTATTAATTTCATATTCTTTTTGTAATTCTTGAACAATTATACATTTTTCATATTCTTCCATAGCAATAAAAGTTTTCATGCAACTTTCCAATGCTGTAGGCCAGTCTTTTTTATCTGTGTAAAGTCTAAAAATGTCTTCTTCTTCTTCAATTTCAACATCACATACACTGACTTTTTTATTTCCTTTTTCCATTCCTCTCTGTATGGCTTCTAGTAAGCAATCTACTAATTCTAGTTGATCAAAATTAGTTATTTGCAATTGAAATTCATCAAGTGATTTAAATTTAATTGTTTTTATTGCTTTCATTAGTATATAATATAATAAAGAGACTTATGTTTTCCAACTTACATTCGGGAAATGTACTTTTCGTCACTGTCTTCATCATCTATTAAACCTAAATCTTTGAAATGATCTAACTGCCAACCATCTAAATCCCAAGTAGGTTTACTAGCTTCTGTAGGGTGATAAGTGTCCTCTATGTGTTGTTGTTCCTTGACACTAAATATGTCTCCAACAGTTAAATAATAGCAGTTATAGCAAAGAATTTCTAAATTATTTTTACTCCAGTTGTTTTTATTGGTGTCTTTAAAGTTTAACAAAAACGGTTGTCTCATGTCACTAGGTCTACGTTCGTGAAAACCACACTTGTAACATTCACTTTTTAATATACATTCAGTTAATAATCTAGTTTTAATTTTTTCAGCTGAAAATGAATGTGGAAGAATTTTACCACTTAAAATGTCTTCTAATGGTGGATTCTTACCTTTATTAGGTAAAAATTTAGGAATGTTTTTTCCAGACGGATTTAAGTGTTTTTCAAAAAGTGTTTGACCTGTAGTTTCATCTGTATACTGTTTAGCATACATCTTATATGTGTTGTAACTACAGTTAAGATACCTTGCAGCTGATCTGTTGCTTAAGGTGTTTTGCTGTGCTTTGAGAATTTGTTGTTTAGTGAAGTGTTTTGGTAAACCCATAACTATTTTTCATCTGGACCGGCAGGTAGATCTTCATCTCCTGCTTCTGCTTTAGGAACATTACCACCAATAATATTTTTCATAATATATTGAGATAATGAATCTAAAGGAATAATAAAACCTATTGCTGTTAACTTATCTTCGAAGTCCTTGTCACGATCAACTATAATATCGTACTTGGAGAATTTTCTTTGTAAGTAGGCTGCTAAATCGTTTCCAACTTCATTCAACCGAGTTCCGTCCAATTGGGAACTGTCCTTAGGATAAAATTGCATTCGAACACCTACTTTTGTTGGGTTTTTATTTACGTCAAATTTTACGGACCAATCGTATCCACCAAATTTAGTTGAATAACGAACTGGTCCAGTAATGTTTGAAACTTCGTTTAATATATTAGTTAAACTAATCATTGTTGTCTATAAATATTAACTCCTTAGAACGATCTGCAAGAGAGTTAATAGTAATTGTAAGATTTCCTACTTGGAATTTTCCTATTTCATTTGTTTCTTGAACTATTTGATTTAAGTTTATTACAACATGATATTCTTCTTCGGTAAATGTATTCGTATTTAATTCAACTACTACGTCGAAACTACTTGGATCTTGCGGGTTAATTTCACTAAACCAATCGTCTACCGGACTGGGTTTATAGTCTTGTATTATCGCGCACTTTTTATAAACTGGCGTTAAAATAGGATACTGATATTCGTCATTTTTAATCCAACTTCCCCATTTCTTGATGTAGTATTGTCTCGCTTTTTGTTCAGCTTGAGTAAAATAATCATCATTTTTTCCAATTTCCCCAGTCCATCTGTGTCCTCTACAAGTCAAATGATAAACAAATGCATCTCTACTTTGTATTAACTTGTAACCTGCTAAAATCCATCTTTGAAAAATGTCACTGTCTTCATAAGGAAATGGAGCAAAACCCCAGTCATGTCCTCCTATTCGTTCAAAGTCACTTTTATAGATTACCCACGGAGCAAACATTCCATTTGTTGTTTGATCTTTATGTTTAGATTGAACAATATTTACAAACTCTTCAAAGTCTTCAATGTTCAAACTATCAAAATCTAAACCAAAGTTTTGAACAATTTTTTCAGGTCCTGAAGGGTGTAATGGTGGTTCAATTCTAGTACCACATACTACAGTTTCTGGTTTTAAGTGTTTAATACAGTTTTCAACATAATTAGGACCCATAATCATATCAACATGCATTATACCTACAATTTCATTTGTAGCTGCTTTAATGCCTTTATCATATAATACAGTGTGACCT